>Ga0172380_10003929_pt1 | contig 19735 bp, 40 predicted proteins | sample Leawe162metaG_FD_119747 | JGI IMG/M metagenome (GOLD analysis project Ga0172380, IMG submission 119747) | Leachate microbial communities from a municipal landfill in Southern Ontario, Canada - Leachate well 162 metaG | ecosystem: Engineered > Solid waste > Landfill > Unclassified | place... | reverse complement strand
TTTAGGCATAGGGAATCTCTTGTAGATTTGTGACAGTAAGCCCCATGCTTAGATAAAATACAGCGAGTTTACGAAAATCAATACTGTTTTGTCTCGGAGCAGCTTCGATATTTATTTCACCTGTATACCCTGTTTGCCGTATCTCGTTTATGACATATTGAAGAAGTTTTTTCGCATGACCTTGTTTGCGGTATTCAGGGTGAATATACAAATTGAAAATGATTGGATTTTTACCTGGCTCAATCTCAAAGTAGCAATACCCGTATTTATTGTGAATGAAGTCGTCGTTTATTTCGTCAAGCTCACTAACTACCTGTCCGCTTTCGTCATACGTTTTCATACCCACGCCTTTTCAATCTTCTCCATGAGGGCGGCGTGTTTCTGATACTTCGCCTCGTATCCGCAATCACACGGTTCTTTTTCTCGACCGTAATGTTTTCCTAATAAACTTTGAGAGCATGTTTTCGCGTGATTCTGTTCCCAACTTGGGCAATAGTCTTCTGCAAGCGCAACGGCGTCCTCTTTTAGGTCGGAGATTAGTTGGCGAAGGCGTGTAATTTCCTCTTCGCTTTTTGAGAGTTTCTGCGCATCTGTTTCCATAAGTTTAAAAGAGTCTATACTTCCGCAAGATGGACACCACATAGGTTTCTTTTCGTCGTGTTGTGTATATTCACATATATAACATTCATAATCAAACATTATTTCACCTCTTTATCTGAAAGTGCGGCGCAGGCCGATTTACCTAATTTCACCTCAAACGCGGCGCTATGAACATCGTAAATATCCATCGTTTTGCCTTCTCCACAATCTAAAATAAACTTGTCGCCAGCTGAAGAATAAATAACCTCTCCATCGGCAAGTTGATTGACAAATGTTTTCAGCCGTTCGTTTTCAGCGGTGAGAGCGTCTTCAATGGGGCGCGATTGCCATTGCTCAATTGTCATTTTTCTCAAAATAATCGGACAGCCATCAGTTATACACTCGACAAATCCAGTCCATTTGCCGTGCAACTCAATCGGCGATTTATTACAAAACGGGCACGCTTTTAGTTCATCCATTTGTCACCTCACTTGGTGGTTGTTCGATCTTTGAAACTAGAATATTCCAATCCATGCAATCAGAGTTTGCACCATTAGTCATTCTAAGTCTATTTTCAAGTTTATTCCCCGACTCAATCAGTTCCTTGATGGTGGATTGGAGGTGATGAATCTCATTAATCGCGGCGTGCATTTCAAAGTCATGTATTCGTCCGCCGTTTGCTATTTTTGTTTCAATAGCATCTTCCCAACCTTGAGTCCATTTACTTTCAGACATATCACTCCCCTTTCATTTTGGTGGCAAGCTTATTCCATGATTCAAGAGCGGCCTTTTCATCCGGTAAATTAGCGCCTGAAATATACATATCATCTGTGATAATCGCATAGTAGTATTTTGTAATCATGTTTGAATTATCAAGATATTTTTTAGGCTTCATACCTAATACTTCCATCACTTCCGGCTCGGTTACTATGTGGAGAATACTTTCAGGAATATAGCCAATTTTCCGTGGAGCAGAACAAACATTTCTTCCGCCGTAAATATCAATCAACGCGCTTCTTAGTTTGTTTTCGAGTTCTACTTCTTCGGAATGAATAACGATACATTCTTTTACTTTTTCGTTTTCGTTCGCGATTAGAACTCTTACGCTTTGTTCGCTTTCAGTCTCACCGGTGGAGAGGATAATTTCAGTTTCAAATGGCGGCTCTTTTGCCATCCCACAATATGAACCTAGAGACTCCATAAGCGCCCACAACTGAAATTTAGAATATCCGTTTTCGTCTTTTTCTGGTTCTTGAAATTTCGGAAAATCCATTACTTTTGAATATACTTTCATCAATTCGTCATGTTGTTTCCTAAGCACACTAATGCCGAAATTTGTTAGTTTTACTTTTACGTTTTCATTAATATTGAATTTCATTTTTTCTCCGGTTTCACTAAATAAACAAAGTGTCGATATGTCCATCCTTGAATTGGTTTTACTCCGAATTTCTTTTCATATTCAGCGTAGACATCCTCAATGGTTTGGTGACTAAGAATAACATATCCCTCAATATCATCACGTTCTGGTACTTCTGCAAGTGTCTTACATTCTATGAGGTTCATTTCAACTCTGGATATTTCGCGTATAAGTCACGTTGAATCATTGACTGAATATCAGCATCTTGAATATAGTATTTGAAGAAATTGAACAACGCTTGCATGACACCTTTTTTCCAATCAAACACATCTGTTTTTTTACAAATTGAACTTTTGTACCAAGACTCCGCATAATCCTCATCTTTGTTTATATCAAGTGGCGGGAAGTTTGCTTCAATGTATGTCACCGGATTTCCAACGATCACCACAAAATTAACGTTTCCTGATTTCCATTTCAACCGGCGTCCGATCATCTCTGTGGCATCGATATAATCTTTTTGTACACAGATCAATCGTTCCTGCCATACATCTGCAACCGTCGCGTGTAAATCACGGTCATGTAATGCCTCTGACAGCGCCAATTCAAGTCGGTCATAATCCCGTATTTTTTGAAGCCATGATTTCTTCTTTGGAGACAATGCCTTGTTAATTTTTTTCATTGCTTTTGTAGTTTCAATGTTTTGTCCAATAAGCCCTTTGGTTGCTTTTTTGAATTCGGCAATAATATCTCCATATGTTAAAATTCGGCTATGAAATTTTACATTAGCTATCGTACCTGCTAATTCAGACATAGCGGACGGTTCAGGTCTCGGATGACTCTGCCATTCGTCAACGGTGTAGTTTTCTTCGATACTCATACACTCCGCATTACAACAAGTTACCAATCCTTTTAGTGATCCAGTGCCATTTTTACCACTCCACGGTATTGGATTTTCGCCGCACTTCCAGCACGGCTTCAGTGATTCTTCTACTGGTTCATATTTGAAGCCAGAAATAGACGTAATGTCTGAGCCGTCGTTTTTGAACGTTGCATAGCTCCAACCATTAGAGAATTGATTTGAGTTTGTTATTTCCCCGTTTACAGTAAACACCCTACCAATTATTTTATGATTTTGTTTTTCATAATCTGACCAAATACAATCCGGATGCAATTTCGTTATTCTTACTTTCATCTCTCCTCTTTTCTGTTAGCTAACATAATCTCAGCGTGTTTGACTTGTACGCGGTTGAAGTATAAAATTCTATTATCTGACAATATCACATATGCGCCAACCGCTGACGATCCAAATTCTTTCGGTTTTTCATCCTGCCCGTTGAGTAGGTACTTACGAGTCAATTCGATTGCTAGTTGTTCATCCATTACACGACCTCAATTCCGGCGCGCTCCAAATCTTTTTCGCTTGACCACGCACCAAACAAGAACGGATACCAATCCTCAATACCGGCTTCGTCTGTTTCACCACAATTGTTTTTACACTCCCAAAAGAACATCCATCCATCGCCGGTATCATAAGCGCAAAGTTTATTCATAACCTCGTTGCAGCACGAACAAAGTTCATTTTGGCATACTGGTTTTTTTGTTGGTATATGAAATGGAAACTTCGCAGCAATCCAATCACGAACACTATATTTGTCAAGCCGTAAACTCCAAAGTAATCTTTTTATCATTTTGTTGCCTCCATGTATATACTGTAAACTATTTCATGTTGGAATGCCATAAATTTCGCGTAAAAAACTTGTAAAAATCACTTTGGAAATTCTAACCATTGCCTACCGTCAAGACACGGCTCTTTTTCTAATTCAAGCCCTTTATACGGTTCATCAATTCCGCCTTTTGGAATCATCATTTGTTTCAAAAAAAATGGAATATCAAAAGCATTACATTGGTCGCGTATAATTCTAAACCACTGCGTATTAGCTCCCCTTGCGTTGGTTCCTGATTCACACCCTGCAATCAACCAATCAATTTTGTAACCATAAGACCCAAGATGTAATAAACTTAACGCAGGTTCATAACTAATAAAATTCTTGCCTTTCCATTGATCAAGTAAAATAGGAGCTCGTTTATCAAACATTTCTTGATTCTCGCAGGTGACACCGATACGCACATTATCAGGTGGTTCTTGTCTCCATATCCACGGAATAAACCTATCTATCGTTTCCGGTCTTTTTGTCAGAAGTAACCATTCAAGTCCGCCGATTTTTCCTGTTTTATCAATCAAATCCCAAAGATTTTGACGCCACCAAATATTAGGAATATTGTCATCAAACACATCTGCTAAACTTGCACAAAATACTCTCCTGACAACCCCGCTTTTTACAGCTTGTTTTGCCCACTTGATTGGATTTTTCCAGTTGCTATCTGAGGTTAATTTGTAATCCTTGCCCCACTCATTAACCCAGCCGCGAAAGTGTGCAAGTTTTTCAGCATAGCAATTCTGGCAGCCAGCGCTTACTTTTTGGCAGCCGATCCAGGGATTAAAGCTATATCCGGGTTCTATAGTTCCGTCTGGTAACGGACGTCCAGCCCATAAAATTTTTGTCTCTCCCATTTCTACTCTTTTCTAGGCGATTAGCCTATCTCCATATTTTGTCTCAAGAAAATTAATAACCATTAACGCATCTTCTTTTTTTACAATTAAGAAAGGCAATAAAGCTCTTACCACAAAATAAACGTCTTTTGCTGAATCTAAGCGTACTGATTGAACCATCAGTCTACCCTTATTATGATATTGAATTGATCCAGCTCCGCCAAATTTATTAAATATCCAATTAATTACTTCTTGGTTTGTGTTATAAAAAGCAATAAACGGCCTTGGCTTTCCGTTCTGGCGAGTAAATCTTATTGATCCGTCTGCGTCGCAAAATCCCGCCAAATAAACAATGTCGTTTCCCGATGGAATAATTGCCTTTAATGGCTGTAAATCATATTGTCTTTTAAAGTTTTGAAGCCTTGCTCTTTCAGAAAGTTTCTTTTTAAATTCTTCTGTGTGGTGTTTTCCGTAAAACGGATTATTTTCACCCTTACGCATTTCAGACAACTTATTTTTTGTTTCTTCTGTATGAACCATAATAATATCTCCTTATTTTGGATATATTATATCACACAATTGTGGCGGTCACATCACGCTATCTTACTATTTTCGCCCATTTTCTCTCCTATCTACTATATTGACTGACTGTTGGAACCTGCTCATAAAAACAAGGGAATCCAGGCTTCTTAATTAGTGTCATTATCCTGCTCGATCCTGTTCCTTCCCGTTGTTTATCCCAAACTAAATCTATTAGCGGGTTGTTTTCAGTTGACGCGTTATTCTTGTCGCTTTTTTCCATTCTAATATTATTGTCAACGTCGTGCTGTATCTGTTTTGACCCTGAAGTCTGGCCTGTTTTATTGACTGAATTTATAACAAGTCCTGCTAAGTCCAGGTCTTTACAAATATCCTTAACTGCTATTGATACGTAGTTTTGCCGCTCGATCTCATTCGATCCGTAACGGTCTTTAAGCAGCATGAGGTAATCCAAAATGAACCACTCAATTTTATACATCATTTTCAATCTGGTTAATTCAGACCTCATTGAGCTTGTTGTCCATGAAGAGGCGTCTGAGATATAAACAGGCATACTTGTCATTTGATCTATGCCTCTTGTTATTTTACTTTCGTCATCGTTCTCAACCCTTCCGGATTTCATCTTGTAAACTTCCACGCCTGATTCAATAGATAGTTGTCTGCGTAAAGTCTGAAGGTTATTCATTTCCATTTCAAATATCGCACCGCCGTGGTTTTCTTTGGACATATGAAATCCGAATTGAACACATAATAAACTTTTACCAGTTCCTGGTTCCCCGGTTATCATAGTTACCTCTCGTTTTTGAATACCGCCTGTAATCTTGTCATACCCCGGTATTCCGCTTGACATTCCCCATACCTCTTTTGGGTTCTCAATCTTGTCTTGAATATCATCATACAAAAGTGATAGTGGTTTTGATATGTGTTCCATTGATTTATTAGGTCTGCTTGAATTAATCAAACTACTCAAAACACTTGGTATTTTTTCGTCAATGGTTATTTTTTCGTCATACGCGTCAAGAGCAAGTTTTTGCGCTATGTTGATAAACTCCCGTCTCTTTGCTTTATCTTTTACGATCTCTGAATATGTACCATAATTTACACTTGACGGGGTATCGTTTATCGCACCTAATAAATATTCAATATTGATTGTAGAATCCAGGTTCTTTTCGGTTGCCCTTTGTAGCGCGGTCACCGTATCGATCACGTTATGAGACGCTATCAATTCTTGAAATATAATCCAACATTCTCTTGACGCCCCAAAATAGAAATCATCTGAGGAAAGGTCAATCTCTTTGAAACACGTCGGATTGATTAAAACAGATCCAATCAGTGCTACTTCGGCTTCTTTAGAGCACGGTTGAGGATTCATAAATCAAGCCAATCTGTAATAATTTTTATCATCACGGAGTATTGTTCATCCGTCGGATCATAATTTCTTATACAAAAATTTTTAGCATACTCATACTCAACCCATATTCTTGAACCTTGTATGAAATTATTCTGCATGAAAATCATAACTTTTTCTTCAAATGTCATCTCAATACCTCGTTTCCTTCAGGGTCATAATATATTTTTTTAGGCTTTACGGGTTCTGTTTTGTGCGCTTCTTGAATTCTATGGTTCATCGCATTTATAGACGGCCTTACAATTGACTGATAATAATTAAACACGTTTCCGGCTTCTACTGTGTACCAATAATAACCGGCTGCAATATCCTCTCTAATAACACCGGCTTTTTCGAGTTCATCCATAGCCTGAATATCTTTGAATCCAGATGGTGGTTTACCTGTTATTTCTTCAATCGTTTTTTGAATAGGGCGTATTTCTTTTTCTTCAGGAATAAGCGTGTTCTCTTTTTCTCTATCTGTATCTTTATTTATATCTATATCTATATCTATATCTGTGTTACGACTCGTAACAACTTCGTTGCATTCCTGTAACGCGTTCGTTTCGTTCATGTCACTAATTCTTTTACGTTCTCGATACGCATCCATACGTTTTGCGTCTGAAATGCGTCCCTGGCGCTTTACAAAATTAGTAATTAAATATCCATCTTTTGTTTTCGTAATAATTTTTATATCTTTTTCACAAAGAAAATCAATATTTTTTTGTATTTTTTCTTCAGAAGTTCGCAACCTCCATGCGATATCTTTTGCCTCTGGAAGATATCCATCATGGTCAAACTCACCGGCTAACATAAAAAATTCTAAACACCTACGCCAATCATGGTCTGACATACGACCCATTTTCGGATCATCAATTATCTCGTAGTAAAGTTTCATATAAAACGTACTAGCCATAACTAACCTCGATTAACATAAATCCGCTCCCTACGTTTGCCTAATCTTGTCACAGGTTCAGCGGTTCGTAAGAAGCGGATGTATGTTGGCAAATAAAAAACCGGTGAGCCTGTGACTTCTCTATTATACATCCGATTATATTTTTATTCAAGTGTCAAATTTTACACCAATCAGCTACTACCTTCTCGATCATCCCAACTTCCCATGGTTTAGGCTCCAACAAACTTACACAAAACGAATAAGCTGCGTCGTAGATAGGCGGAATCATGAACACTGTTAAAGCGCGTAGGATGTTATCCTCTGATACCGGGATATGAGTGTCTACTTGTATGTCGAATTCCATTTGGTCATCTTGGGTCATGGCTTCCTGCTTATAGAATAAATATGTTCGCATAATTCTGGTGGAATAATTGATCGGTCTCTAGCACCAGATAATCCTTGCGTTCCTGTTTTAGCGCCACGTGGCGCTGATATATGGCAATTATCTCCATTATGACACATCGGCTTGAAATTAGGTTCAGGATGATTAGTCCATATATCCGTTGGTTTCATCCTGGTATCGCCATATTGACAATACGTAACTGTATACCTTTTCAACTCCTGCATAAATGGCATTTTACGCAGAACACCACGCGGATTTTCGATATACCAATATGTCGGATTTAATTCTTTGATTAAGTTAATCGTATGAATGACTATTTCTTTTGATAACTTTGCAAAGTCTGTTTTTGGAATATACGCTTGTTTTCCACCAGTCCAATAATGGCCAATTGAAGCCACACTAAATGCGGTGCACGGCGGAGACGCCCAAATAATATCAGGCTTTCCAAATTTATTTAGTATTTCGTTCGCCATCACGTTTAGAATATCATCACAAATATCTGGATTAAATTCTTTTTGAAAGTCGAGCGTAAAACAATCAACGCCGTGAGACATAAAAATTTTTGTTATGCTTTTCGTCCCACAAAACAATTCAAGTAACTTCATTTCATTCTCCTAAAGTTTCAATATCCACTTTTCAGGTGCTCTCAGACTGAGTGACTCATACCACTCTTTGACTGGATATCCCCGGTTGATCTGCCTCATGGCGAACTCATAACGGTGCTCGAATGAGTCCACGACACCTGATTGATGACATATCCTGCACACTAATTCAATATTAATCGGCTCGTCAAATTCTGGATGATTCTTTGACCTGCGAACAATACAATGGTGCCTTTCCAAAGGTCTTGAATAATCAGGATTACCACACACCTCACAAGCGTTCCCGCGTTCGTTGATGAACCATTCAACTGGATTCATCATATTTTATTGGCCTTCCTGGCTTTTTATTCTCACTCAAAAGTTTATGAATGAATGGAAGTTGGACCGTAACAATAAACTCGTAAAGTTGTTTCCATTGATCTTGTGTCAGGTCCGCAGTTGCCATCGTTCCACGAGTAAGACGACACTCACCAACACCACCACAAACAGGACACGGCTTTTTATGATGTGCTTCAATAGCAGTTAATGCCATCATTGCTTCGCGCCATTTTGTTTTATTGTTGACTGTCATACGGCACGTCATTTATAGGCTTGCCACAATACGGGCAAAATTGAAATCGATGCGCTATAAATGGCAGCTTATCAAACCTGAATGAATGATACTCTTTACAAGCAGTAAGGTAAAAATAGAAATTACCAGACAAATTGTATCCCTGTGCCCACGTGCAAAACACGGCATCAACTAATTCAACAGGAAACTTAACTATAACTGGATCAAACACATTACTTTCAGTATCATAAATATCGCTCATTTTTCCTCTTTACACGTTATGTAATGTCCAACCCGCATCGAATGATTTATTTAAGTTTGGTTGCGCTTCACCTGTTTCAGCTCCGCCAGTAAACATAAATACTTTATATCTATCGTTTGGAGTTATTACGTCCTTTGTAATATCTATAAAACCGTCAAACGCCGGCTGTCCTGGCATAACCTCAACTTTCGCGGCTTCTTCGTTTCCGAAAGTTTCCCTGAAAGTGTGATACATCGCATCTAACTTCTTCTTGGATTCTGTTAGTTTATGGTATTCCTTGTTGAGATATTCTCTCACTGGTTTGGGATCTTCTGACCACATTGAATAGCCGCCATCATGAGGTAAGATTTTATACCCGCGTGATATGAGGATTTCAATGGCTTTGCGTACCTTGCAGATGGCGAAGTCGGACATGTTATCAAAAAGAAAATTTGCAATATAGCCCTTGTCAAACCAATTTGGAAACTCCGTTTCTTCAATCAAAAGCCTTGCGAGGTTTATCTGTTTTTCCGTAACCGTGATCTCGTTTTTCATGTGTCCTCCGCTTATGGTTTTCTGATTGGACATGGCGCGTGTTTATGCGGCACGCCTTTTCTTGGATAACAAATGAAATCTTTGTTGCTACACTTTTCACATGGCTTGGTTTCAAATCCTAAATACTCAAGCCGTTGTTCAAATGTGTATTCTCGTTTTGTGTGATGTTTAGTTCTCATTTGTTATCCTTTCATGGTTTCGTGTTCGATAATTATCGAAAGTGTTATTGTTCTTTTATTAGATGAATATCACACGCCTTGAATTGTACAAACTCCATATTGTAATATTCTTCATCAAGTTTTACTAACGCAATAATACCTTCATTTGCGGTTGCATAAAAATCAACAAGAACTCCGGTTACTTCTTTTTTAGAACCGTCACTATAAAAAATTTCACCCATTACTTTTTTGCCAGAATAAAGCATATCATCCTCCAATGGAGGCTATTTTGTTAGAATAGCCTCCGATAGACTAATTACATTGTTTCGGCAGTATGAAGCCCTGTTTCATTTATCCAAGCAGATGGCGCCCACTCACATTCAACAAACTTTTCGGCGCTCTCCCTGTTCCATCCCGGTTCTTTTGCATCGTGACACCAAGTTTCTGTAAACCGGTCTCTCCATTGGCACTGTTGCCAAAAATCACCAAACTCAACGAGATAATTTACAAGTTCTTCTTTGGTTGCAAACGGCGGACTTAATGGAGTTCCTTCGCTTACAGTTTCGTAAAGTTGATACCAGGTTGGTTCTTCTGTGAACTTTGGGCGGTAACACGCTAAATCTAGACCTCCCTCATAGTTCCAATATTCAGTACCGTCATGTTCTTCTTTTTTCCAAGCGCGATAACCTGAAATCCACTCTTCAATTTTTGACTCAGGGTCTTGATCGAACATTGGTAAATAGTCAATTTTTCCGTTACGCCGTTCGCCTTTTGGGTGTTCCCAATTAGGCGGTACCATTCTAATTTCTCTGCCCATTTTTCTCTCCAATCTTCTCCCGCTATCATTCACGACATGAGGGAATGGGGTTAGATTTCTTCCGCTGGCTCTTCAGCTTGTTCGGATTTCTCTGATAGGAACTTGACAAGACTAGCCACGACTTCCAATGAGGCGCGAGGCGTACCGTCCTGGGCAGTCCAGATACGCGGACCGCCCGTCTTTTCGTCAACAGTCAATCGCCCTTCAACCATTACTAACTTCCCTTTTTGCAGGAAGTTATTACACGTTTCAGCCAGTTTACCCCACGCGCTCACTCGAAACCAGACGGTCTCTTTGACCAACTTCCCCGCTGCGTCTGAATATTGACGGTCGGTTGCTACTGAAAACGAGGTGACTGCTTGACCGAGTGGAGTGAATCTCATTTCAGGGTCTTTTCCTAAACGCCCGATAATCATTAATTTTTGATACATTATTTCGCCTCCATTGATTTTAGGATTTCTTGAATTGCTTTTTCGTGATTATTTTCACAATCAACTAGTAACTCTTTGGCTTTTTGTTCAGTCCATTTCAATTGCATTCGTGTGATCTGCCAATAATCTGAAATTGTCGGCTTGTCTGGAATAACAAGTTTTCCGGTTGGTTTCTTTTCGGGCGCCTTTTGCCCCGCCACGGGTTCGCTTGCATCCTTGTCGGGGTCATCACCAGTCTCGATCATAAATGTTTGGCGTAAAGCGTATTTGTATAAATCAGTCATGGCTTTATTTACTGACTTATCACCACTATCCGAACCCTCACCGTAAGATTCTACGCTGATTGAACTTCCAGACACATGAGAGAACGTAACCACGCCGTGAATAGTTGACCGCATCATAACAGCGCCGCTTTTGGTGGTATAAGATTCCTGGGTGAGATTATCCATTTTTGATACAGATACCGTTACTCCGTTTTCAACCATAGCCGGGCGGATTTCTTGAATGAATCCAGTTTCACTTGCAAACTTATAACTCAGGTTTTCAGATTTTGTTTTCTGGACATAACCAACTGACTTATAAATTGCCAGCATTGCTTCTTGAATGTTTTTATGATCTGTCATTTTTCTCCTAATTCATTTTGATTTAAAAATAGTTGTTTGACTAATGTTTCCCTTTCAGCCTCACTGTCATTACGGCTGGCCTCTCCGAGAATACCTTCTGCTTTCGGAAGCAGCAACATTATCCGGTTGTACCAATCTAAGTGATACGGAACAAATATTTGATTATCCTTGTCTGCCTGGATAACAATAGTTTCTGTGTTGTCAAGAGTGATGACCATTACCCTGTCAGTCCTAAACGGGCATAAAGGAACTGGATCGCCAACGGTCACAAAAAGATTATCTCGATACAACCACCCAAGAAAACAATTTCCCGTGACTTTTGCTTTGATAATATTACGAGAGTGAATCGCTGTAATGCCGTCATACTCAAGGAACTTATAATTTCTGCCTCGAATAACCCTTAACTCTCCGAGAGTATCTACTACCTTTGCAATATTAGGATATGCCTCAACCCCATGAAGGATTAATTTTTCTTTGAGTTGTTTCATCTCTTGTAGGTTCATCATCTCTCACAATCTTAACCAAGTTTGATAATCAGCTTCGGTATAATGTTCGCTTTCTTTTGATTCGTGAATATTATCTTTATGTTTTTCGCAAGCCACATCATACCGTTTATCAGGGTCTTTGTCTTTTCGCCATACCGCGTCTATTTTTTCAGGTTTGCAATACGGGCAGTAAATGTGTCCGGCCTTATTGCGTTCCTTTTCGCCAATTCGCTTCATGGTTGTAAACTCTCTCTCATTTCGCGGCGCTCGTCGATTTCGGGTTCGCGACTATCAACCATATCCTCAAACATTTCATCCTCTATTTTGATAATTGGCTCATCTTGCAAGAAATCATCCTCATAGTAATCGCCTTTTGAGTCACTCATTCAATCCCTCCCTGTCTGATTTCAATTTGAGTCTCTGGATCGATCACGGTATGCCCGTTGTAACTTCCAGTTTTTCCGATTGTACCCACTAACGGCACGCGGATGCTGTCATGCTGAACGTCCCACTCTCTCAGAATAAGGGAGCGTAATATTTTACTCATGTCGCTGCCTTCTGAGAGTTTTTCAAGCTTTGCTTTCGTTTCGGGATCTGTTTTGATTGTGATAATTTCGGTCATTAGTTTTGTCATGAGTAATCCTCTGCTTCTTGACGCGTGATGAAGAAGTGAATACCACCACCGCATTCAACTGTCCAATCATCGTTCCATTCATCACAAGTGACAATTTCACCAACTTTGTACTCGAATTTCCCGTTATACGTTGAATATCCTGTTTTTACTTCTTTTTTACCGTTGTAAATATTTAAAACTTTTGCAAATTCAGCGCGGCATTTGCGATTAGTCGAGTTTGATCGGTTCAACGTTGTGATTAGTAGTTTTGCGATTTTACCGCCTTGAAGTTTTTTCCATCCAATTACATCGCCTTCGTCTGGCAGGATCGACAGGTAATTGCGAACATAATCCGGTATGTTTTTTGCACCCTGAAGGTCTGCACCCCAAAGGTCTGCACCCTGAAGGTCTGCACCCTGAAGGTCTGCACCCTGAAGGTATGCACCCCGAAGGTCTGCACCCCGAAGGTATGCACCCCGAAGGTATGCACCCTGAAGGTATGCACCCCGAAGGTCTGCACCCTGAAGGTATGCACCCCGAAGGTCTGCACGCTGAAGGTCTACACGCTGAAGGTCTGCACCCTGAAGGTATGCACGCTGAAGGTCTGCACCCTGAAGGTATGCACCCTGAAGGTATGCACCCCGAAGGTCTGCACCCCGAAGGTATGCACCCCAAAGGTCTGCACGCTGAAGGTCTGCACCCTGAAGGTATGCACGCTGAAGGTATGCACCCCGAAGGTCTGCACGCTCACCGCCGTTATTAAAAACCCACAATTTATGCGCTTCTAAAATCTTACTAATTTCATCTTTATTCATTTGTAATCCTCTCTTTGCGTATCCATGCGCAACCCGGTGGGTTGTTATCTTTTGCTAGTAATTTGCCCGTCCCTTTGTCCAATCTGTAAAACAGTTGCTGTCTTATACCATTCCGCAAGTCTTAGTTTTCCTGCTTTTTCAAGTGAAACAATCTTTGCCTGTTTCCAGTTTTCAAAACCGCCATACTCTTTGAATATTATTTTCCATCCTGGTCGGTATTGAATTTTCATTGTTGCCTCCATTTGTTTGATGTACTAATAATACTACCTATTTATACGAATGTCAATACTTTTGTAATACTTGCCGTAAAATACACATTAAATCGAAAGCGCCCTCGAATGAGAGCGCCTTAGACTATAAAATCTTACGATACATTATGAGGACATTACTCCTGTTCTGATAGACTGACTATCGTGATAAAAGGATAAAAAAACAAGACGGGGAAGGCTGGAGTCGAACCAACACCTTTCATCTCACCTATTTCTAGGCCGCGCGTGTGAACCTGCTTTCCGTTACACTACTTCCCCAAGTTTGGCGGTCAGGATTTGAGGTCTGGTTAGTCACCTGATTCTCGTAATCTAACTGGGTAGTTACGAGCCCATCCCCAGCGTATTCAACGATGGAGCGTGTTCCTACCACGCCGCCGCCAAAATAATTATACATCAATCCAAGTCTGACATGGTAAATATCTTCTCACCAGTGGACGTGTTCATTCCCCTTTCCGTGACCATGATTAACGCATCTGTCTGGATAGCCAGTAAGTGTGTATTCTTGACTGATTGTGCAGCGGATCGTTTTGACTCACCTCTTACCGGGATCGGATAGATCATATCCCAGGTAAATTCAATCTGTTTTGACTTGATACGGACATCGTAAACATCGTAGAGACGTTTGGTGTCACGCAAAACGCCAAGTGGATAATCAACCCCTCCCGATCGCCTATATAATTCATCAACTAAGCGAGTCCAGTTTCCAGCATATCCAAGTTTGTAAATTTCTTCACCAATCTCATAAATTATATGTGCATTGGTCATATCTTGTAGGCTCATCTTACAATCCTCTTTCCTTTTTTATAGCGATCAGCTTATTTAGAAATTGCAGGCATCGACGCTCAAGGTCTTTATATTTCTGCTCATTCATTAAGCAGTTTTTACCTTCGGTTGCCCCTTGATTTTCAGGAAGAGTAGCAAGAACATGAAAACCATGGCTTATTTCGTTATAGGCGTCAGATTCCTTTTGGGTAACTTCAATGTCTTGAAGTAGTATTTCATTTGATACATTGTCGGCTGTCATAATATCCCTTTCAAATACTCCACTAAATAAGCAATGAGTTTCAAGATTGAACCCGCATCTAAAACAATATCGTTTCCAATAAACGTTTCCTGATGTTCGACATTTTTTTCATCTGTGTAAACGAACCTTCCGTAAGGCTCACCGCCTCTTGTTTTCTTGATCTCGAATTTCATTCTTCATCCTTCCATTGGTTAGTTTCTTTCAACCATTTGATAAAACGATCCTTTGTTGATCTTCCAACTCCGTGCAATCCATCAACACGATAATAAACTAAACCATTCTCTACGCTCAATACAGTCACCTCGCTCCCCTTTTTGGTTTTGCTTTTATGTCCTTCTTGTAATATCATTTCATACCTTCAGGTGACTCAGGAACCCAGCACCACCACGACTTGCCGTTTTTGTGGATGGCCTTATACCGAGATTCGTCAACGGGAGGTCGCTGTTCATCGAAAGGTATCCACCGCGTAAGAGACTGGAGACGCTCGATCTCGTCCAATGCAGCAAGGTACGGCATTTCTGAGCGCCCAAAGGTTTTGAACGAGTTTATCCGGTTCCGTTCTTTTTTGATATTTTCTTTTGTGTATTCCATTATTCTCTCCTATTCTATTGCATTGCCGTTTTCGTCAACTTCATCAATGTCGAATCCGTCCTCATTCGTCCAGTCTAACCATTCGCCTTCTACAAACTCTTGCAGCCCGCCAGCATTTGCGTAATCAGGTTTGATGTGATGTTCAAACTGGAATAGATCGTATTGAGCTAACACATCAAGAAGTTTTTTGGCTTCTGCAAGATTTTTGACCGGATACTCAAACGGTTTACCTGGAATTTGCGGGATCCACCAAACTTTAAGACCCCATTGTTTCGGTTGGCTGAAGTGCTCTTTTTGAATATTTCTACAATATTTACACATTTATCTCTCCTCTGTTTGATATATACAATAATAAACTATTCGATGTAAGAAATAAAGTGATATTCGTCTTAAGTTTTTATGACATTAAATTACACTCACGTGACCCACAAATTAGGTTTATCGTATCACAAGGATTGAATATTTATCATAGAATTTCAACGCTACGTTATTTTATGTTATTTTACATCTATGCTGAAATAAACGCAAAAATAAGCATTGTTGTAAATTAGCATAATTGATATTATATTTCCATAGAATAAGTGTAATTATGGAATTCTTTATTTACACTTTAATAAAGTACCCGCCAAGTGAATCTAATCACCCAGCGGGTCAAGGTGTGAGGCTAAGGCGCTCACCTGCCGGACGGCATTAGCGGTCAGTCTAAACTTTAGGCATGGCGCGTCCATCGTGATAAACCGTGAGGGGGTCGCCTATCTTTTACCCCATCCCCGTATTTCGGGATTCTACATTTGAACTATCACGGTCACGTTCGCGCGTCTGCAACGGCTTACGACTCAGCCCTATTAGGGTTGCTCACGACTCCCCGGCGTTCAACGCTCACATGCTACATACCACGGTATTGGATTTTCGCCAATTGAACTTCTCAGTATCGCCGAAGACACCTAAGGCAATTACGCCTATACGCTCGTGGTGTGTAACTATGTTTATTATACATCTAAATGTCTATTATGCTGAATAAAACTCCCCTGATAATGGAGGTTTATCAAGGGAGGTAGCGAGTGTACACTGCCTGTTTACAGGCCGACCCCGCATAAATAATCATACCACTTTTTTGTAAGTAACTATCTTATTCCCGTTCTTTGTTCGCTTGTCTACTTGCGCCCACTTGCCTTTTTTAATCATTTCTTTTGCCCTGTTCTTTGCCCCATTGGAAGATATTCCAAACCTTTCAGCAATCATTTCTCTTGTTAAGTCACCCTCTTCTAACGGTGGCAACCCCTCATTTGCCAGGTCGTTTAACATCTCTTGGATTTCGTCACCTATTTTGCTCATATAAAATACTCCGTTCGGGTGTCATACGTTTTTATGAATTGGTGAATTTCTAATAACCTGTCGTTTACGATCTCATAAACAAACATCCCACACGTCACGTCATCCGGACTCTTTGCTGTCTGGTGGGCATAATCATCTACCATGCACATTGAGGGACTTACTACTATATGGCTTGTAAATCCATTCAACCTGACTGTTTCAATTACCGGCGTATGATAATGACCCCGGACAACCAAGTCGGGTGGTTTTTGACCGTGCTTGATTGCGTGAATCATCATGGATTGTAAATAGTATCTTGCCACGTTTCCCTTTAGCCATTCTCTCGATCCGGTATATGGCCCGTGATGTGCAAAGTCAACTGTAAACTCACCATAATGGATTAATCCATGATAACAGGCTTCAATGTCTTTTTTTGGATATAACGCTTTTAGTTGATTGACTATCAGAATATCAGATGAACCTTGACCGAAATTATGTGCCCCTGTTCCGATTGCAAACCTTGCTGTTTTTAGATTCTTTACTGAGAATATTGGTTTTTCATTTGCAATTGCTATTGTTATTTGATCTGCCAATCTTTGAGATACCAACTCTGATGGATGTTTATTGCCTTGCGTTGGATCACCGTCCTCGATGTAATGGACAACATCTTTACCCGCTAATTTATTTAATTTATCAATATTTTCTAATTCTAAAGACCATAACTCTTTTTGACTTTCCGTTAAGTTTGGTTGCCAAAGTCTACACTCTCCGTTTTTTTGCATATCCTCTAATATAACGTCTGGATTCATTAACCCTAACTTGTTGCCACCGTGTCGATCACTCTCTTGTGCTATTAGGATTCTTTTCAATTCTACCTCCTGCAATAAAAATCCGACCATCAAGCCGGATTGATAATTTAGTATAACATTTTTTTCACGAACTCTTTAGTCCGAGAGCCGCAAGTATTCCTGCGATAATCACCCCTATTGAGTTTGTCAAACTCCATGCGTTTACACGTGCTTCTAAATGGTCTATTCTTACGTCTTGGGTCGCCTGGCAAGTGATCACCGTATCAATTTTACTTGACATAGCTTCTTGCGTTTCCCTAAAATCTGCTTGATTCAATACAACAGCGTTTAGCCTATTGTTGATATGTACCAGCCATTCCTTAGTGGTGTTTGGTTCTAATGTTTTTACGGTGTCATCTTTTGCCATGTAATCACCTCTATTTCAAATATGTAATACCGTTGTTTATTTCAGCGACGTATTGATCGATTCCGACGCGCTGCCAGATGTTTTGACCGTCAATGATTGTTTCAAGGCAATCAACTTTATAATTAACCGGAAGTGTCTTGATAACATTCCAACCAATTTTAGGGGATGAACGCATATTCAATTTTGACTGTGTATATTTGATTTTTACTACTCTAGCGTTCTCGATTGGTTGAGTAACCGTTTCATCATCCGGCGTCTCGATCGGATCGGCAACAGATGTTGAAAACATTGACTCATATTCTTGTTGAGTCCCTACCCAGCCATTGAGATCCATTTCTTTCAGCTCTGTTTTGAAGAGAGTTTTGCCGTCCGGAGTGCCGTTGTCATCCACGTCCCCATCTGAAGCGTATTGCCAGATTATAGGTTTTACATTCCATCCCTTATCAATGACCATTTGAACAATCGCCATCGGCCCGACCATCGATGTTCTATATGGATACCAGGCTACCCATAACGGACGGTCTTTGAACCATTCAGTAAACCAATCTAACCAGCCAACAGAGGTATAAATACCATTTCGTTTTCCATTGAGTTCGTCAATTCTTTGCAGAAATCCCCATGCAATATTGAGCGCGTGACGTTTGGCTTCCGGGTTAGTAAGTGGAGGGGAATAACTCGGCCCGCCGTTTTCAATGTCCAACCATACAATACCTTCTGGGTCATTCTTTAACTCATTCCAGCAGTTTTCGGCCTGTTCCTCACCCCATTCCACGTCTGATAATCCTCGTGCCGATGCTACAAAACCCGTAGGATTGATATACCAATTACTGTAATAATCCATGAACCAATATCCCGACCGTTTACATTTTCCTTTTGACCCCATCCAATTATCATAAAATTTACTATCAATCGTCCGTCCATAACCGACGCGGGTAATAGCAAAATGTGCATTGACTTTTGACCAATCGATTATGCCATTATTATTTGAAATATCAATCCCTCGAATCGGAAAACTTGAATATTTTATGCCCATGAGGCTCCTTAAAACGCATTACACATAAAACAAACTCTAATATAATCTGTGTTTGCCCACGTACGTGGCACAGTAGACGAGATAGAACTTCTTGTGGGGTAAGTCCCATCAACCTTATCCACACGCACGAAGCAAGTATTCCCTGATAATTGCACACCGCCCCAATAAATAGCAGTACCAGCGTCTCCAAAAAAAGCTGTTGAAAGGCATTGGGTTGTAGTTAATGGTATAGGAGGTGTGAAACTAAAATCGCCAGTAACTGTGGTGCTTGAAAACGTTAAATTAAAATCAACGAATAATTTATTCCCTTCTATTGAAAAAGTTGAGACTAAACTACCACTCCCAATTGTTATCCCAGTTAGGGTTGGAACCCAAGCAAACTTATCCTTAAATCCAGCTGGATTAGCCGAAGTCGAATAATAATTATCTGTAAATGTGTGACTTGTAAGCGCTGTTCCTATTACCGTAACAGTCGTATTCGGTGAACTATAAACCGCAGAAACAATATATCCCTGCAAAACAACTGAATTAGCGGTTAGTTTGTATTTCATCCCTTTGGTGAGTACGGCAGAATAATCACCAACTATGGTAAATGTTGTCGCGCTTGCGTATGTCCAAGTTATACCAGCTGGAACCCAGCCGTCATCATACCCACCCCCCGCAGCCGCGGCGCTTGTCCATATCGTA
>Ga0172380_10003928_pt1 | contig 19735 bp, 23 predicted proteins | sample Leawe162metaG_FD_119747 | JGI IMG/M metagenome (GOLD analysis project Ga0172380, IMG submission 119747) | Leachate microbial communities from a municipal landfill in Southern Ontario, Canada - Leachate well 162 metaG | ecosystem: Engineered > Solid waste > Landfill > Unclassified | place... | reverse complement strand
TGTTCGGCCTGGACGACGCCACTCCGGCCATACACATCATGCGTGCCGACGCGCTGATCGAAATGGCCCAATACGCCGCGGCGGCGGCCGAAGCACAGAAAGGGCTGGACTGGTTGATCAAGGACGATAGCGACGACAAGGACATGATCATCCACAGTCTCGCGGCGCTCTCCTTGGCTTCGACCCTGGGCGGCAAGCGCGCCGATGGTGAGCGATTCGCGCTCGAATTGAGCAAGGTGAACACCTCGCTGCAGTATTCCGATTATGCCAACGCCAAGGCCATGGCACTTGGTCGCGTCTACATGGCGCTTGGCGATTACCCCAAGGCGCTCGACGGCATCAACAGCGACAAAACATTCAAGCTCAAGTCCTTCCTCGACAATCTGGTCAGCGGCGCCATACTGCGCGGGGTGAACAACTGGGCCTGGGCCGAGCTGCCGCGCGGTTTCATGGTGAACAAGGCGCTGCTCGAAACGGGTAAGATTGCCGAGGCCAAGGCCGGCTACGACGATCTGCTGAAGATACCCGCGACCCGCGACAACGGCGAAATCTACTGGCTGATACTCACCGACCGCGGCCGCATCGCCGAGCAGGAGAATGCCGCCGATGCGGCGATCGGCTATTACAAGCAGGCGATCGACGTCATCGAACAACAGCGCGCGACGATCAACACCGAGGCCAACAAAATCGGCTTTGTCGGCGACAAGCAGAACGTCTATGGGCAGGTGATCGCCAACCTGTTCAAGACCCAGCGGGCAGCTGAGGCCTTCGAGTATATGGAGCGCGCCAAGGCGCGCGCGCTGGTCGATCTGCTCGCCAACAAGGACGATTTCGCAGTGCCCGTGGTAGCGGCGAAGAACGTCGGAGAACTGCTCGCCAGCTATCGTGCCGCCGGCCACGAGGCGCTGGCGCAGGTGCCCATCGACATGTCCCGCACTACCGAGTCGAAGCAACGCAATCTGGTGGTGCACATGGCGAAGCAACTCAGCAACGCGGCGCCGGAACTGGCCTCGCTGGTGTCGGTGAGCGCGGCGCCGGTGAAGCAGATCCAGGACAGATTGATGCCCAACGAGGCGATCGTCGAATACTACTTCCACGGCAAGGACCTCTACGCGGTGACGCTGTCGGCTGCCGGTGTGCGCGCGGCAAAGGTCGACGCCACGGGTCTCGAGGATCTTGTCCGCACCTTCCGCCGCGACCTGCAGGATGAAGGGGAGGGCGTGGCCAAGCCGGCTCAGGCCCTCTATGACAAACTGCTGCGCCCGCTCGAAGCCGAGTTGGGCAATCGCGACCTGCTCATCGTGCCGCACGGCTTTCTCCACTACGTGCCCTTCGCGGCCCTGCACGACGGCAAGGATTACCTGGTAAGCAGCCGTGCCCTGCGCTACCTGCCCAGCGCCAGCGTGCTCAAATACCTGAAACCCTTGCGCACCAAGTCGCCGGACGCCATCCTGGTGCTGGGCAATCCCGATCTCGGTGACCCGAAGCTGGATCTGCCCAACGCCGAAGCGGAAGCGCGCATGATCGCGGCGATGTTGCCCGGCAATGAACTGCTGGTGCGCGACAAAGCCTCGAAAGTGGCGTTCAAGCAGTTTGCATCCAACTTCCACTACCTGCACATCGCCTCGCACGGCCAGTTCAACGCCGACAACGCCATGAATTCGCGCCTGCTGCTGGCCAAGTCCGGCAAGGAGGACGGCTCGCTGACGGTCAACGAACTCTATGGCGTACGCCTCGATGCCGATCTGGTGACCATGAGCGCCTGCGAGACGGGCCTGGGCAAGGTACTCAATGGCGACGATCTGGTCGGATTGACACGCGGCTTTCTCTACGCCGGCAGCAGCAATGTCGTCGCCAGTCTGTGGCAGGTCGATGACCTGGCCACTTCGGAACTGATGAAGCGTTTCTACACCAATATGAAAAATGGCGTGCCAAAACGCGATGCCTTGCGCCAGGCACAACTAGAGACGCGCAAGGAATTCCCCCACCCCTTCTTCTGGGCAGCCTTCTTTATCACCGGGCAGGGACTTTGAAGCCATGCTACATCCAGTTGAAGGGCGATGGATCCTTGGCGCGAAAGAGCGGCAGCTTGCCGTCCTCAGGTACGCCGTGCGCCCGCAGGACGGCGATAAAGCCCGGCGCATCCTTGAGCACCAGGCCAAAGTTGCCGGCGTCGGTGACCAGCGTAAAGGTGTCGGTGTGATAGGCGTAGGATTTGATGGCGGAGACCGGCCAGGGAAATGCGATCGCCGGCTTCTCCCCGCCATAGTAAAGGCGCAACTGGGTGTCGCTGAAGAGGCAAAGTCCGAAGCGCCGGTAGGCGACGAATTCATTCTTCACCGGTTCGGAGAAGATGCAGTCGCTATCGACCACCACCCGTGCGGCATTGAACTCGGCACTCAATGCCGATATGGTCGCCGGCGACGGCGGTTGGCGCCCGCAGCCTGCGGCAAGGGTCAGAACGCACAGGGCCAAGCTGAATTCAGTTCGCATTTGCTTCTCCGTCAATATGGATTGAAGCTTAGACCATTTTGTACAATTGTGATTCCTAAGCGCGACAGTCGGGAATTGGTACGGCGTCCGGTCTCAAAAGCGTGGCTGTCAAGTCATCTAACTGCTACGCCGTACGTTATCTTGAGGCAGGCAGTATGAGAACAAGGCGAGCGCGTAGCGCCATCCTGTATATGCCGGCCATGCTGGACTCCAGCCAGTCGAGATACAAGAACAACGGTTCCTGCCAGGCGCCATCGGCAGGGGCAAACAGGGAGAACTTGCATCATGTCTTGCCGCCATAAACTTCCGTTAGGTTTCGCCTTGTCCTTATTCTTCGCTGCGCCCGCGGCCCATGCCGCCGATGTCGGTGCAGCGGCCACCGGAGCAGCAGCACCGAAGACGCCGGCGGTGAAGACCATCACCAATTTCTCCCAGGCGCTGCGCTGCATGGACGAGCTCTTCCTCGGCTTCGGCAAGCAGGGCATCGTCATCACCTCGGCAGGAATTCCCGACGAGACCGGCAAGGTCAAGACCGGCACCAAGGAAATGCTGATCACCGCCGTTGCCAGGATGACGGTGAAGAGCAATGCCTTCGAGTTCATCGATTATCACAGCCAGGGTGACGACCTGAAGAATCTCTTCGATTCCATGGGCGACCAACGGCGCAAGGTGCCGGATTACTACATCCGTGGTTCGATCACGCAGATGGACGACCAGGCGGTGCGCACCAACAAGGGCGCCGGCATATCGCTGCCTTTCCTCGACTTCGGTGTCTCCAAAGACGAAGCCTACGACCTGGTCAGCATGGACATGAGCATAGGCGAGACGGCGACGCGCAAGATACTGCCAATCACCAGCACTTCGAACACCATGATCATCATCAAGGGCGGCAAATCGGGTGAAGGCGGCGGCAAGCTGGGCAAGATCGGTCTCAGCTTCAACCTCGATATCAGCCGTTCCGAGGGTCTTGGTGCGACCACGCGAGCGCTGCTTGAACTGGGGCTGATCGAAACGCTGGGCAACTTTACCCAGGTGCCTTACTGGAAATGCCTCGATGCCGATCTCACCAATCCCGTCATCCGCGAGCAGGCCCGCGAGGGATTCGACAGCCGCAAGCCGAGGGAATTGGTCGAGTTCGTGCAGCGCAAGCTGGGCGGCAGCATGAACCGCTACAAGGGACCGATCAACGGCGTCATGAACGACGAACTGAAAGATGCCATATCGGAGTACCAGGCGCAGAACGGGCTGATCGCCGATGGCAAGATCAACTTCGATCTTTACGCCAGCCTGCTCGACGACACGCAAAATGCACTGGCAGCATTGCCGACGACGCCTCCCGCATCCGCCTACGTACCCGGTACTGCTGCGGTGGTGCAGGCGCCGCCGGTGGTGGCTTCGGTGGCACCGGCACAACCGCCGGTACAACAGCAGGCGCCGCAAGCGGCACAGAAGCCGGCGCCGCAGGCGGCTGCGAGCCAGCAGCCTTTCCGGGTGAATCTGGAGAGCGAGCGGGGCACCAAGCCATCGTACAAGATCGGCGAGTTTCTCAACCTGAATCTGTCGCTGAACGGCCACGGCACGGCCTATTGCTACTACGAGGATACCGGCAAGAACACGGCACGCATTTTCCCCAACCAGTTTCACGCCGACGCATCGATGAAAGCCGGCACCAGCATGCGCCTGCCCAGCGGCGGATTCAAGATCAGGTTCGACCAGGCCGGGCGTGAGCGCGTCGCCTGCATCGGTGCGGACCATGAGTTGCTGGTGCCGCCCTCGGTCAACGCCGCACCCGACTTGCGGCCGCTGGGGCGCGCGCTCGACGACATCGTCAACCAGTTCAAACTGGCCAATCCGGGTGCCGTCGCCAGTGTGGTCGACATCACGGTAACGCGGTGATCCGGGATCATGTCCAGGACTTGGATGGTCTTGTCACTGGCGGCGGCATGCGTCGGGCCGCTGCGCGCGGGAGAGATCATCGTCGCGCCGAAGCAGACCGCAACGCCCGTATCCCGCGCCGCCAGCGAGCAGCGGGACCGGGCCAGGACCTATCAGGGCGAGGCGCCTGCCAGCAGCACCATCATCGTGGTGCCCGAGGAAGAAGGAATATTGTCGCCGCGCGGCGGCGGCAGCAGCGGAAGTGCAGCGGAGCTGCGTAACCGCGCCCGGCAGTTGCAGGGCGGCAAGGGCTCCTCCGATATCGAGTTCGTCGTACCAGGGACCAGCAGCGACGCCAACAGCACGCGCAACAAGGCCAGCGAACTGCGCTCGCGCGCCGCAGGTTATTCGCGCGGCGAGACGCATTCAAGCACAACCGCCAAGACGAATGACGGCATACCGGTCATCGTCTGCAAAGACACCGAGAGCATCGCCGGACGCATCGGTGACGATGCCGTCAGCGGCGGCATCGTCATCATCATGCGCGACGGAAAACCGATGAAGGTCCGCTGCCAATGAACGCCGCCGGGGGATGCGCTGGACCATGGTGCAGCAACGCAGCAAAGGCCATTTTTGCCTGTCAACTTATGTTCTCCGGCTGCGTTAATCAAATGAAACAACAGCGGGGTAGACCAAGGGTGAGATTCTTGCCGCTTCTTTCCTGGCTCCTGACCGGGTCGGTTCTGGCGCAAGCGAGCGTAAATGTATCCGGCACTGAGGTGAAGCTGCGCAACCAGGACGGCAGTACGGTGACAGTGGGTTCGGACAGAGTCGCCGCGGATGTGGATATGACGGGCGTCGCCGTGATCAATGGCGAGGTCTACATCGACGGCGACAAGGTTCCTCCAGGCAAGACGACTTTCAAGGGGCGCAAGTCGGGCAAGACCTACCGCATAAAGTGGGGCAAAGATGGAAACGTCAGTGTTACGGAAAACTAGCCTGGTCGGGCTTGCGCTGGCTGCCATTGCGGCAGCACCGCCGGTCTGGGCGGAGATTGTCATCGTGGCCAATGCGACACCCGGTGTCGGGGCAAGTTTTGTTACGCCGGGCAGCGCCAACATGACGACCCTCGTCATCGCGCCGGTGCCCGGTACCCAGGCCGCCTACCTGATGCAGCGCAGCCTGGCTTGGTCGACCTACCAGCGAGGCAATGCCGCGACCGGGCTGCCGCTGGTCGCCGCACCGGCAATCGGTGGTCAGGCAACCGCGACCTCGCAACGTCAGGCAAATCTGCGTGCTCATCTGGCACGGGCCCAGGCCTATCGCCTCGGCTTCTTCAACAAATAGCCGTGGGGACAAGAACGTGAGATTGCAGCTCATCCGTAGCTTATCGTTGCGACAACATCTTGTCGGCCTCGCCTTGCTCTGCTGCTGCGCCGGCATGGCCTGGGGCATCGAGCCGGTGAATGGCGATTTCAGCACCATCAACGAAGCGCGTTCGAATGCTTTGGTGGTATGGCGTTATGCCCCAAATCCAGATATCTACGTCTTCGACTTTCCCAATCTGACGATGCAGGGACGCACCTTCAACCGCATTACGCAGCTGACCGAGCAACAGTTGAGCGAGCCCTATCCCCGCGTGCTCAATAACGCCGAACTGGCCCGGCACATCGAGGCCGGGCGGCGCACGCTCGCCGATTTTGCATTCGGCCACGACATCATGGCCTGGGAATTGGCACAGTTCTTCAATCTGGCCGACCGCGACAAGGTGGAACTCAACCCGGAGGAGATCGTCTTGCGCGACTTCGCCGTGGGGCAAGGCATGCTCCGCTCCTGGCGCGGCATCTGGCAGGCCATGAAGCCCAATGCCGTCATTCTCTCCGTGCCGCAGGCGCAGGAGAAACACGATAACGAACCGCGCATCACCAACGTGGCTCGCTACGTCATTCTGCTGCACGAGATGGCGCATGGCGAGTATTACACCAACCGCTATTACGCCACCTATTGCCAGCGCTTCTGGAGCGAGTCGCTCAATGACGAACAGCGGGAAAAGTTCTCGGCCTTTCTCGCCCAGTACAACTATTCGACCAGCGCCGAGAACCTGCTCATCAACGAGATGCAGGCCTACCTGATGTTTACACCCGATCCGGCTTCATTCAACGCGAAGAAACTGGGTGTCACGCCGCAGGAACTGGAAGCGATGCGCGACGCCTTCCGCAATGGCCGGCCGCCAACCAAGCTTCCGCTGCGGGAAAAGGAGTGATCGTGCCAAATAACACCAAGCGTCAACTTGCCTGCGCCCTCGCCATCTTGCTCGCCGCCGGACTGGCGGCGGCGCAGAAGAGCCAAAGCGGCAATCAAACCACGCGCATACAGGGCAATACCGAAATCGACGTCAGCACCAACAACACGACGGCCATTGCCACCGGCCAGAACAACGTCGCCAAAAACCGCATCGGCGTCATCCAGGGTAACAAGAAAGGCGATACCAAGATCAGCGTCAATGCGGCCAATGTCACCACCATCGTCGGTGGTCGCAACAAGAAGGCTTGTACCAACATCGGAGGAATTGTCAGCGATGAATGCAAATAAACTCATAGTCGGTTTGCTTCTCGGGTTTTCGGTAGCGATCGCCATGGCCGAAACCGGCCTCAGCGCCGGTTCGCAAACCAAGGTCAACAACGCCAAGGCCAAGGCCTGGTCCACCGGCACCATGAAGACCGATCCGAACATGGCGAAGACCCAGGTCAATATCGGCAGCAAGCGCGGCGGCGGTTGCAGCGACGTCAATGTCGGCACGGTGAAGGCCGGTGAGAAGGCGCCGAAGAACATCGTCGTCACCACCAAAGAAGTCATCAACATCTGCAAATGAGGCCGTTCATGAACATCCGCTCCCTAAGCACCACATCCACCTTGCTCGCCGCGCTGCTGTTGGCGGCGTTGGGCACGACACCGGTGCGTGCCGACGACGAATCCACGGCCAAGCTCAAGGAACTCGAGCGCGCCATGTCCGAGCCCAAGAGCGAGTCCGCTCCCGCCATGCCGGGGGCCAAGCGGCGCACCCGCGCCATCGTCTTCGACAACGCGCCGCAAGATGCCGCCATGCCCGAACCGGCCAAGGCGGTTAAGGCCGGGCCCGCCGATTGCGGCACGCTGCCCACTGACGTCAAGGCCAAGGCGGTGGACTTCGCCATCCAGTTCAAGGTCGGTAGCGCCGATCTGACGCCGGCCGCGGAACAAACGCTGAGCGATATCGGCAAGATACTCTCGATGGCGCCGGATCGCTGCATTCTGGTCGAGGGCCACACCGACTCTACCGGCAACGCCGACAAGAACCTGGCCCTGTCTCGCGACCGAGCTGCCAGCGTCGTCAGATTCATCGCCGAAAAGGGCGGTGTCGATCGCAAGCGCCTGGTGCCCTCGGGCAAGGGTTCGAGCGATCCGCTCAATAACCTCGATCCGCGCGACCCAAAGAACCGCCGCGTGGTCTTCAAGGTCGTCGTAGGTTGAAAATGCAGTTCTCGTTCTATCCCTCACACACCAACTAGGAGAGTCTCTATGCGCATCATCACTTTACTCGTGGCATCGGCCTTCATCGCCACCCCCGTCCTCGCCCAACAGGCCCAGCGTTCGAGCAACCCGCAAGGCGTACAAATCCAGGGCAATACCGAGATCAAGGCCAAGCAGGAGAATGTAACCGCAGTGGCTCAAGGCGAAGGCAACACCGCCAAGAACACCGCGGGCGCCATCAAGGGCGGCACCCAGATCCAGGGCAACACCAAGATCAAGGCGTCGCAGAAGAATGCCACCGCCGTGGCACAGGGCAAGAACAACACAGCGGCCAACGAGGCCGGTGTGATCGGCGGCAAGTAAAACCTTTTTCAATCCACTAAGGAGTCAATACATGCGTACGTCACTGCTACTCGTATCTCTCGTTTCCCTCGCCATCTCCGGCGCCGCCTTCGGTCAAGCCGCCTCGGCCAAGCCGGGCGCTGCCCAGTCCTCGTCCAACGCCCAAGGCGTGCAGATTCAGGGCAATACCGACATCAAGGCCAAGCAAGAAGGCGTGACCGCCGTCGCTCAAGGCCAAGGCAACACCGCCAAGAACACCGCCGGCGCCATCAAGGGCGGCACCCAGATCCAGGGCAACACCAAGATCAAGGCGTCGCAGAAGAAGGCCACTGCCGTGGCGCAGGGCAAGGGCAACACCGCCGGCAACGAAGCCGGCCAGATCGGCGGCAAGTAAAGCGTAGCAGCAGTCTGATCAAGATTTGGACCCAGGCCTGTCCTGGGTCCTTTTCTTCCTGCCTGCAGGACGGAGCCACCATGAACACTCAAAAACCGTTGCAGTTCCTGCTCATCGCCATCGCCTTTCTGTTCACCTCAGCCGCAATGGCGGCCGGAGCGGGAAAAATCGTCTATCTCGAAGGTCATGCAGACATCATCGCGGCGGATGGCAAGTTGCGCCCCGCGCAAAAATCTGCGGCCATCAGCCAAGGCGACACGGTGGTAACCGGCAAGGACGGCAAGCTGGACATACGCTTCAGCGACGATTCCCTCTTCCAGTTTCGCCCGGAATCGCAATTTCGCATCGAGGAATACCTCTACAGCGGCAAGGCCGATGGACAAGAAAAAGCCTACTATCGCCTGATCAAGGGCGCCTTTCGCACCATCACCGGAGCCATCGGCAGGACCAACAAGCAGGCCTACGCAGTGGCAGCCATTGAAGGCGTCATCGGCATACGCGGCACCGACTACACGGCACGACGTGGGAATGGCCTGCGCGTCAGCGTCAGGCGCGGCGAGATTTCCCTCAACAATCGCGCCGGCAGCTTCGCCGTCGCCGAGGGCCAAAGCGCCTACCTGCGCGATGCCGACAGCGCCCCCGTCTACGGGCAGGCTAGCGACGACAACAGGGCCGGGGGCAGCGGCAGCGCCGGCGCCGGCGGGACGCAGATCCGCGGCAATACCCGCTTGGATGCGTCCACCGACAAGAGCAGTGCGACGGCCAGTGGACGCGCCAACAAGGCAAAGAACCAGGCCGGCGTGATCGGCGGCGAATGAATCCTCTGTTGACCGCCGCGCTTGTGTCTCGGCGCTAACTGCTCTACAGTTAAGACGAACATTCCGAATAAACGTTTACCCATGATCGTCCTCAACCTGACCTGCACCAATGCGCACGAATTCGAGGGTTGGTTTGCCTCGGGGGAAGAGTTTGCACGCCAGGCCGAAACCCGGCTGGTATCCTGTCCCTACTGCAACGACCTCGGCATCACGCGCCTGCCCTCCGGTCCCCACGTCAAGCGCACTGCCGCGGTGGTGCCGAGCAAGGCCGAAGAGATCGTCAACGCGCTGGCCGAACTGGTGCAGAACAGCGAAAACGTCGGCGAGAAATTTCCCGAGGAAGCGCGCAAGATCCATTATCAAGAGACCGAACCACGCAGCATCCGCGGCGTCGCTTCGTCGAGCGAAGTGAAAGCCCTGATCGAGGAGGGCATCCCCGTGCTGCCGCTGCCCTCGCTGCCCAAGGACAAGGTGCATTAACAGCATTCCCCCCAGCCCCCTTGCCGAGCAAAGGGGTGACGATGGTTCGCCGCTTCGCGGCTCCATGTTGAACGCTGCCCTGGCCTTGGGGCGGCCCGGCGGCGAGGGCTAGCCGAAACTGACTCTCTCGGTTGCCTGTTTCCTGGCACGGACGACGACCGTGCCGGCAAGCTTGTCGTGCCAGCCCTGCTTGCGGGTATCGAAGGCGATCCAGATGAAGCCCAGGCCCAGCACCAGGGCCGAGACGAAATAGGCGAGATAACGACCTATCGCTTGCCCCAGGCTGGGTGGCATGCCGCTCTTCGCACGACCACCAGCAGGCCCAGGATGCTCTTTCCCGGCGTGGCGGAGCGGAAATGCCAGAACACCACGGCGTAGGCGGCGGGCAGCAACTTGGTGGCGATGAAATCCCACATCCCCGGCAGTTCGTAGGCAATGTCGTAGGAGACGAAGGGGACCGGCGCGGCGCGCCCGAACCAGAAGAAAATGGGGATCAGGATCAGGCAGACGATGACCGTGTCGAGGAGGCTGGCCAGGACACGGATCCAGAAGCCCGCGTATTCGAAGTCGTCCGGATTCAATGCTTGTGCAGGCATTGCCTTCCCCCATCACGAAGCCCGTTGAGCGGGAATTATATTGGGGTCTGAGGCGCAGTGGAACGGAAAACCCTGTTAGGTCTTTTGCAAATATTCGCCGTGGTATCGTGCCCGTCTTGAAACGAGCAACGTAGGTCCAGATTACATCCAGTTTTCCAGCATTAGCGGTGCTTCAATCCGCTCGTAATGGCGACTATTGTTGGTGACCAGCACCGCGCCGGCAGACAGCGAGTGCGCGGCGATCATCATGTCCAGTTCGCCGATCGGCTGCCCCGTGCTGACGAGTTGGTGCCGGATGTCGGCGTACCAGTCTGCCGCATCGGCGTCCCACGGTAAGATGCGGATGATCTTCAGGAATTGTTTCACCGCCAGATGCAGGCGATGATCGGCAGGCAAGCGCTTCAATCCATATTGCAATTCAGCTCGTGTCATGACCGAAATGCAGACCATCGACGGCACGAGGGCCCCCAGCTTGCTCCTTATCGCAGGTGATTTCCCCTTGATGAGATAGCTTGCTGTATCGGTATCCAACATATGCAGCATGGTTAGCGGCTCGCCTTGCTATTCCTGGAAAGTTCATCATCAAAGATGCCGCGTTCTTCCGGCAACACATTCATCGGGCGCTCGCTCAAGAAGTCGGCGGGCATGTCGATTTCATCCAGCAACTCGAAAAACTCGTTCCAGATTTTGGCCCCCGGCCGATTCGATAACACCACGTCGCCGGTTGCATCGTCGCGCGTGGCATACACCTCGCCACCCTCGAAGCGGAACTCTGCAGGGAGGCGAACCGCCTGACTGGCGCCATTCTTGAACAGCTTGGCAATACGTGTCTCCGCCATCATGGATCCCTTGAGTTAAGCAATATATACATCAGTATATACTTGCCGCGGAGAATGGCAAACTACGTCGGACGCGTAGCCAAGAGACAGCCACACCACTCGCAGGCCCCAATGGTGTATATTTATACACCTATGGAGACGCTCAGCCCGCGCCAGCGACAAATCCTCGACCTGATACGTCGGGCCATGGCCGACGGCGGCCTGCCGCCGACGCGTGTCGAGCTGATGCGCGCCCTGGGCCTGGCCTCGCCCAACGCCGCCGAGAAGCATCTGCGCGCCCTGGCGAAAAAGGGCGCGATCGAATTGCTCGCCGGCACCTCGCGCGGCATCCGCCTGCTCGGCCCGGCGCGCCGACCCGCCGGCCTGCCGCTGATCGGCCAGGTCGCTGCCGGGGCACCACTGCTCGCCGAGGAACACGTCCTCTCCTGGCATGCGCTCGATGCGGAACTCTTCCGGCCACGCGCCGATTACCTGCTCAAGGTGCGCGGCATGAGCATGGTCGATGCCGGAATTGCGGATGGCGATCTGCTCGCCGTGCATCGCACCTCCGAAGCGCGTTCCGGGCAGATCGTCGTCGCCCGCTTCCACGACGAGGTCACAGTGAAGCGACTGCGCCGGCGCGGTGCACTGATCGAACTCCTGCCCGAGAATCCCGACTTCAAGAGCATCAGCGTCGACCCGCGCCGCGAGGACTTCGCCATCGAGGGCATCGCCGTCGGCCTGGTGCGCAGCGGGAGGTTCTGATGCTGGCCGAACTACTGCAGAATCCGGCGCTGAATCTGGCCTTATGGCGCGGCGATGCCCTGGCACCATCGCTGCGGCCGGGGGTGCCGAGCGGATTTGCCGAACTCGACGCCGAGTTGCCGGGCGGCGGCTGGCCAGTGGGTGTGCTCAGCGAAATCCTGCCCGCCTCAGACGGCATCGGCGAACTGCGCCTGCTGGCACCGGCCCTGGCCCGGCTCTCGGCTGCCGGCCGCCTCCTTACCTGGATCGCACCGCCCCACCAGCCCTACGCGCCAGCCCTGGCCGCAGCCGGCATCGACCTCGCGCGCATGCTGATCGTGCGCACGACACGGGCGCAGGACGCCCTCTGGGCCACCGAACTGGCTCTGCGCGCCCGAGCCTGCGGCGCCGTGCTCGCCTGGCCGACCCGGATACGTTTTGCCGAGCTGCGTCGCCTGCAACTCGCGGCACAGGGAGGGCAGGCGCTGGCCTGGCTCATTCGTCCGCCCGAGGCGGCCCTCGAGGCTTCGCCCGCACCCCTGCGTCTGAGACTCGAGACCCACGCCGGCATGCCGGCAGTCGATATTTTCAAGCGCCGCGGCAGGCATGTGGCCGGCCCGCTGCTCCTGCCATCCCTGGCCATCCGTCATGCTCTGGATCGCCCTCCATCTGCCTCGCCTGCAGCACGAACTGTACGCCAGCACGATCACGCCTGAGGTGGAAGCGGAAGCCCTGCGCGGCCTCGCCGCCTGGGCCAGCCAATTCACGCCCAGGGTGACGCTGGCTCTACCGGCCACCGTGCTGCTCGAAGTTTCTGCCAGCCTGAAATTGTTCAAAGGGCTGTCGGCCATACTGCACCGCCAGCGTGCCGGACTCAAGGCCATGGGTCACGTCGCCGCCATCGCCGTCGCGCCGACGCCGATGGCCGCTGCCTGGCTGGCCCGCGCCGGCGTGGAAAAACATGTCGCACCTGCGCGCCTGCAGCAGGTACTCGCCGCACTGCCGGTGTCCCTGCTCGAGGACGACGAGAAAACGCTCGCCGCCCTGGAAAACATCGGCGTCAGGACCCTGGGTGAACTGCTCGCGCTACCGCGCGCCGGCGTGGCGCGACGCTTCGGGGAAGCGCTGATCGAAGAGCTCGACAAAGCGCTGGGCCACCAGCCAGATCCACGCATCTGGTACCAGCCCCCGGCGAGCTTTCGCGCCGGCATCGAACTGCCGGCAGAGGTGAGCAACGCCGGGCAACTGATCTTCGCCGCGCGCCGCCTGGTCCTGCAACTCTGCGGTTATCTGGCCGGACGCGTTGCCGGCGTGCGGCGCTTTAGCCTCGAGCTGCTGCACGCCGGCAGCCAGGCGACCCTCTGCGTCATCGGCCTCGTCGCACCTGCCGCGGATGCCGGACATTTGATGCGCCTTACGCGCGAGCGCCTGCAGCGAACAACCCTGCCCAGGCCAGTCAGCGGCCTGGTGCTCGCGGCCGACGCCATCGAACCACTGGCCAAGGGCAGCCTGAGCCTGTTCCAGGATGCGGGGCAGGCGAGCGGCGAGTGGCAGGAACTGGTCGAACATCTGCGCGCGCGCCTGGGGAAAGAAGCCGTGTCCGGCCTGGCGCTGTGCGCCGAGCACCGCCCGGAGTACGCCAGTGTCGGGACAGAACCCGGGGCCGCAAGAAGCGCAGCGGCACGATTCGGCGAGCGCCCTCTCTGGCTGCTGGAAAAACCCTCTGCGCTGCCTGAGCAAGATGCCGTGCCGCAATACCAGGGAGCGCTCAAGCTGCTCGCCGGTCCCGAGCGCATCGAATCGGGTTGGTGGGATGGCAGGGAGGTAAAGCGCGATTACTTCGTCGCGCTGAGCCGGGATGGCGCTCTGCTCTGGATCTATCGCGAGCGGCAGCTCGACGGCCGCTGGTACCTGCACGGTTTCTTCGCCTGACTTTGCCTCACTTTGCCTAACCCTGCCATGCCCCTGCCTGCCTACGCGGAGTTGCATTGCCTCTCCAACTTCACTTTTCTGCGCGGCGCCTCGCACGCCGAAGAGCTGGTGGCGCGCGCCGCTGAACTCGGCTATGCGGCGCTGGCCATCACCGACGAGTGCTCGCTGGCCGGGGTGGTACGCGCGCACGTGGCGGCAAAGGCGGCGCGGTTGCCGCTCATCATCGGCAGCGAAATCCAGCTCGATGACGGCCCGCGCCTGGTGCTGCTGGCCACCGACCGCGCCGGCTACGGCCAGCTCTCCGAGCTCATCAGCCGCGGCCGCCGGCGCCTGCGCAAGGGACAGTATCGCCTGCGGCGCGAGGATCTTGCCGCCAGCCTGCCCGCTTGTCTTGCCCTCTTGCTGGCGGATCCGCAAACGCCGCGCGAGCAGGCGGACTGGCTGGGTGAAGCTTTTCGCGGCCGCGCCTGGCTCGCCGTGGAATTGTTCTGCGGCCCTGCCGATCGTGCCCGCCTGGGAGCCATCACCGAACTTGGACGCAGGGTAGGGCTGCCGCTGGTGGCCAGCGGGAACGTGCACATGCACCTGCGCTCGCGCCGCGCGCTGCAGGACGTGCTCACGGCGATACGCCTGAACACCCCCGTTGCCGAATGCCGCCAGGCGCTCTATGCCAACGGCGAGCGGCACCTGCGGCCGCGCTTGGCGCTGGCGCAGATCTATCCGCCCGCCTTGCTCGCTGCCAGCGTGGACATCGCTCAAGCCTGCCAGTTTTCTCTCGACAGCCTGCGCTACGAGTACCCGCAGGAACTGGTGCCATCCGGTTTGAGCGCAACAGAACACTTGCGCGCCCTGACCGAGGCGGGCCTGCGCCAGCGTTTTCCCTCCGGCCCGCCCGAGACGGTGCGCCGGCAGATCGAGCACGAACTGGTCCTGATCGCCGACTTGGCTTACGAGGCCTATTTCCTCACCGTGCAGGACATCGTCGCCTACGCCAGGGGGCGCGGCATCCTCTGCCAGGGCCGCGGCTCGGCGGCAAATTCGGCGGTGTGCTACGCGCTGGGCATCACCGAGGTCGACCCGAGCCGCATGTCCATGCTCTTCGAACGCTTCATCTCGCGCGAGCGCAACGAGCCGCCGGACATCGACGTCGATTTCGAACACGAGCGGCGCGAGGAGGTGATCCAGTACATCTACAGCAAATATGGCCGCGACCGCGCCGCGCTCACCGCAGCGGTGATCTCCTACCGGCCGAAGAGCGCCCTGCGCGACGTCGGCAAGGCGCTGGGCTTCGAGGCGCAGCAACTCGAGCGGATCAGCAAGTCTGTCTCCTGGTGGGACGACAACACGCAACTGGAGCAACGCCTGGCGGAGGCCGGGCTCGATCCCGAAGCGCCCAAGGTCAGGCAACTGATGCTGCTCGCCGAGAGCATCCTCGGTTTTCCGCGCCACCTGTCGCAACATTCAGGCGGCTTCGTCATCTCGCGCGGGAGGCTTTCACAGCTGGTGCCGATCGAGAACGCGGCGATGCCGGAACGCAGCGTCATCCAATGGGACAAGGACGATCTCGACGTCCTGGGTCTGCTCAAGATAGACGTGCTCGCCTTAGGGATGCTGAGCGCCATCCGCCGGGCACTGGCGCTGATCAGTAGTTTTCGCCAGCAGCCTTTCAGCATCGCCGACGTGCCGGCGGAAGACCCGCGCGTCTACGCCATGCTCGGCCACGGCGATTCGGTCGGTGTCTTCCAGGTCGAATCGCGGGCGCAGATGGCCATGCTGCCGCGGCTCAAGCCCACGAACTACTACGATCTGGTGATCGAGGTCGCCATCGTCCGCCCTGGCCCAATCCAGGGCGACATGGTGCATCCCTACCTGCGCCGGCGCGAAGGCATCGAGCCGGTCAGCTATCCGAGCGAGGCGGTGCGCACGGTGCTGGAGCGGACGCTGGGCGTGCCCATCTTCCAGGAGCAGGTGATGCAGTTGGCGATGGTGGCAGCCGGCTTCTCGGCCGGGGAGGCCGACCAGTTGCGCCGTTCCATGGCTGCCTGGCGGCGGCGCGGCGGCCTCGAGCACTTCGAGCAGCGCCTGATCGCCGGCATGAGCGCGCGCGGCTATGCGGAGGAATTCGCACGGGCCATCTACCGGCAGATACTCGGCTTCGGCGAGTACGGCTTCCCCGAATCGCACGCCGCCAGTTTCGCCCTGCTGGTCTATGTCTCGGCCTGGATCAAGCGCTTCGAGCCGGCGGCTTTTCTCGTGGCGCTGCTCAACAGTCAGCCCATGGGCTTTTACGCGCCGGCACAATTGATCCAGGATGCCCGCCGTCACGGTGTCGAGGTGCGGGCCATCGACGCCTTGCAAAGCGACTGGGAGAGCACGCTGGAGCGTAGCGACACAGCGGAGCCTGCCGCCCGGCTGGGCCTGCGCCTGGTCAAGGGGCTATCCCGGGCGGGAGCGGAACGCCTCGTCGCGGCACGGGCAAAGGCCGAGTTCAGCTCGGTCGAGGATCTCGCCCTGCGTGCCGGCCTGCACAGCGGCGACCTCAAATGCCTGGCGGCGGCCGCCGCTCTGGAGTCCCTCGCCGGACATCGCCGTCAGGCCTACTGGCAGGTCGGCGGAATGGAAACGCGGCCGGATCTATTGCAAGCGGCGAGCGCTCAGGAAACCTTGCCCGGTCTGCTGGCGCCGAGCGAAGGCGAGAATCTGCTCGCCGATTACGCCAGCACCGGCCTCACCCTGGGCCGGCATCCGCTGGCGCTGCTGCGGCCGCAGCTCTCGCAGCAAGGTTTTCTCAGCGCGGCGCAGATGGGCGCGCTGGCAGCGGGAAGATCCGGCCGCAGCGTCCGCGCCTGTGGCCTGGTGACCTGTCGGCAGCGGCCCGACAGCCGTTCCGGGGTGGTCTTCGTCACGCTCGAGGACGAGACGGGGTTTGTGAACGTCGTGGTCTGGCGCCGCCTGGTCGAGCGGCAACGCAGAGAGTTGCTGGGCTCCCGCCTGCTCGGCGTCGAGGGGAGGCTTGAACGCCAGGGAGAGGTCGTGCATCTCATCGCCAGCAGGCTCATCGATCATAGCGCCATGCTCGGCGCTCTCAGGACGGAGAGCCGCGACTTTCACTAGGGCGTTGCTATCGCTCGCCCTAGCTCGAATTCCGCAGTTCCGCTCTTCTCAGCCAGAAGTACACGCCGACATAGATCACGCAGATTCCCAGAGACAGCGTGACGAGCCAGGCGGTCGTGGTCCAGAACAACAGCGCGGGCACCACGTAGAAGGGAACGGCAATCCAGAATCTCGGCGCCACCGCACTGTTGCGCGCCGTCAGGGCTGCCGCGTCGTCACCTGCGCGAGAACTGCGCGCCAAGTAGCGATAAACGAGTTGATGCAGATGCATATCGTCCGGTTCGCCAGGCGAGGTGCCTTGCCACAGCTTGCGTCTAGCCATGGAGAAGATCGTTTCGAAAACCGGGTACACCAGCAGCAATAGCGGAAACCATGGCGAGACATCGGGGTGGCGCACGACGAGCAGCACGGATATTTCCGCGAGCCAAAAGCCGAGCAGGTACGCACCGCTGTCGCCGAGGAAAATCATTCCGCGCGGATAATTCCAGACGAGAAAACCGAGCAGGGCGCCGATCATGGTGAGCGACGAAGTGAGCAGGAAGACGTCCCCCACCTGCGTCGACACCCAGGCCATGGCCGTCAGCACCAGCACCGCATAGCCGGCTGCCAATCCATTGTAGCCGTCGATGATGTTGACCGCGTTGCCAACGCCACCGACGGCAAAGATGGTGAAGGCGACAGCCAGCGGCGACCAACTCAGCCAGCTGTCGAAACCGGGAATGTCCACACGCGGCAGGACGGCACCGAGCATCCAGGCACCCAGCGCCGCCGCGAACATGGTGAGCATCAGCCGGCTCGAAACGCCGACATCCTTCTTGATGTCTTCGACCAGGCCGCCGCCGAAGGCCGGCAACACCGCCAGCAGCATGAAGCCGAAGTTCTCCACCGGAAACTGCCTCTGCGTGTAGTAGAGCACCAGATTGCTGATAAGCAGGCCGATGAGCAGGGCGATGCCACCGATGCGCGGCGCGGCCACGGCGTGGAACTTTTGCGGCCCGGTGCCCACAGGATCTTCACTCAGGTGCAGGTGCAGGTGCTTATAGCGGATGAGCAGGTAGCAGGCGAGTCCGGAGACGATGCCGCTCAACACCAGCATTGCCAGGCCAAAATTCATTTGCGAGGCCTCGATCGGCGGCAACTGCTGGTTGACCAAGGGGCGCGGCATGTGCGCCGAAAAACAGGTGACTCTGTTGTCGGTGGCGTTGCCTGCCGCCTGCCGCTCGCTCTCCCGGCAGGCCGCCGCGGCAAGATCGGCGCGCAGGGAAATGAAGGTCACCACGCTGCCTCTGAGGCGTGCGGAGGGGACGTCCAGCGGGTCTGTGGTGAACAGCGCCTGCTGTTGCGCGCTTAACTCACGCAGGCACTGCTTGGTGCGGACGCTGCAGCTGGGGCAGCTGCGCTTGAAGATATCGACAATGGTGGCAGCCACTGCCTGGCAGTCAGCGAAGCTGGTTCGCCCCGGCTTGAGAAAGGTGACCGTCAAGCCCTCGGGAGTCCCCGCCACGACGTAGGGGTAGTGATGCAACTGCTTTTCCAGAAGTGAAATCATCGCCACGATCACCGCGATCACGCTCAGGCTTATCAGGATGGGGAGGCCTCGATTTCTGTTCAAGTTTCTTGTCCGGGCGAGAAAGGGAAAGGTGAACGGCTCCGAATAGTAACCCACCCCAATGTCGAGAGCCTTGGTCGCCGATCTCTGCGACGCGGTCAAGGTCAAAATATGCGCCAGAACTTTTGTATCAGCGAACGGAAACGCTCTGTACTAAAGGGTACAATAGGTAAGCGGCATACATTGCCTCGTCGTGCAATAAGGCCTTGCCTATTGCCGCTACGATTGATATATTCCTCTCATCATAAAAGCAACAACGATAGGATTTGGGAGTCCTGTGAGACCTTTACTACTCGCGCTCGTTGGGATCAGCTTGCTCTTGGGACAGTCGCCTGGCCCGAGTGGCCTGACCGGCGCTGCCGCCACCGGCAGCGTGGGTCCGCAAGCGATGGTTCAGGCAAGTGGCAACCCGGCTTCGAACTCCGTCGCCACCAGAGCGAAGGAGATCAAGGGCGGGACCCAGACACAGCGCGAACTGCAGAGCGCCGTCTTCGTTGGCGCAGTGGTCGCCAACGTGGCGGCGGCCAGCGTCCAATAGTGCGACAATGCGCATTGCTTGATAACGAGTTCAGGCTCAAATTAACCAGTCACGAATCGAAGGGGTCGTCAAAATATGAATAAGTCCAAACTGCGTTTCGGCATCCTGGTTGCGGCGATCGCTTCTGCTGTGGCGGCAACGATCGGAGGTTGCGGCGGCGGCGGCAGCAGCAGCACGCCTGCAGCAGCAACGCCCCCCACGTCTGCTGGCCGGATCGTCGATGGCTATGTGGTCGGCGCCACCGTTTGTTTGGACACGAATGACGACCGGATCATCCAGCCCACCGAACCCTGTATCGTCACCGGTGCCGATGGCTCCTTCGCCTTCCCCAGCCAGGGCGAGCACATGGCGGTATCGACGGGCGGGGTCGACAGTTCGACCAATGTGCCCTTCGTGGGGCAAATGAAGGCCCCGCCAGGCGCAACCGTGATCACGCCGCTGACGACCCTGGTCGTCGCAAACGTCGAAGCCA
>Ga0172380_10003927_pt1 | contig 19744 bp, 18 predicted proteins | sample Leawe162metaG_FD_119747 | JGI IMG/M metagenome (GOLD analysis project Ga0172380, IMG submission 119747) | Leachate microbial communities from a municipal landfill in Southern Ontario, Canada - Leachate well 162 metaG | ecosystem: Engineered > Solid waste > Landfill > Unclassified | place... | reverse complement strand
TAGAAGATATAGAAATTCTTTTAAATTACTTAAAACTTGCTAAATCTTTTGGATGGGTAGACAGTATTAATTTTTTGATAATTTCCAAAGAATACGAAAAAATTAAAAATCAGATTAGTCAATTAGTGGTTAGGCCACCAGTAGAAAGAAAAGAAGAAAACACAAGTATTGTAGCAGTTCAACCCCCAAAGGGCATCTCGGTTCCTAAATTGTTAATCTCTGACCGTCAGAAAAAAATACTTAAGATTTTAAAAGAAAAAGGTAAAGCACAGGTTTCGGATTTTAAAACGGTTTTAACTGATGTTACAAAAAGGACAATAAGGAGGGACATAGACGAATTGCTGAAAAACAATCAAATAATTAGGGTAGGCGAGTGGAATCAGGTCTTTTATCAGATAGGACAAGAAGATGTCCTAACAAATTAATTTTTGTCCTATCTTGTCCTATCAAATTGTTGACTTTGTCCTATTTTTGTTATATTATATAGCATTATCTAATGGATAATAATAAGGAAAAATTTAGTCAGATTTACGACCAATATATTGATAAAATATATAGGTTTGTTTATTTTAAAGTAAGCTCACAGGAAACTGCCGAAGACCTAACCTCAAAAGTATTCTTAAGGGGCTGGGAGGCATTTCAGACACAAGAAATAGCTAATCCAAGCTCATTTTTATATCAAATTGCCAGAAATATGGTAATTGACCATTACAGGGAAAAGGGTAGGACAAAGATGGTTTCCACTGATATTTTACCTCAGATAGCCGACCCGGAAATGGGACTACAGGAAAGGGCAATATTGAGCTCAGAATTTGAAGAGGTAAAACTGGCTATCCAAAACCTAAAACAGGACTATCAGGATATAATTATCTGTCACTATATTGATGATATGAAAGTGCCGGAAATAGCTGAAATAATGAGTAAACCGGCGGGCACGGTAAGGGTGATGCTTCACCGCGGATTAAGTGCTTTAAAAAAAGAGTTGAGCAATAAAGAAGTAAAAGAAGCATAAAAATGAAAATAGCTCTATTCTTAACAATTTTAGTTATTTTGGGGCTGGTCTTTACTGGCTCATTTTTTGTTTACAATCAGGAGGTTTTAAGTCCCACAAGTAACCAAAGTAAAACTGAAAACGAGCAGAATATAGACAAGAGCATTCCCGAAGGAGATGTTGGTCTCAAAAAGCAGGTAAAAGTGGACTTGTCCCAGCAGAAAGCATTTTTGTTTGAAGCCGGTGAATTAGTTAAAGAATACAATATATCCAGCGGGTTAGCGGGAAGTCCTACCCCAACCGGGGAATATAAAATTGTTTATAAACAGGAAAAGCTTTATTCTAAAATAGCAGAATGTTGGTTGTCCTATTGGGTGGGTTTCACCAAAGATGGCCTGTATGGCTTCCATGAGACGCCTGTATGCGACGGAATTAGGCAGGGTGAAGATAATATCGGAAAGCCGGCTTCGCACGGTTGTTTACGGCTTAAAATGGGCGAAGCAGTTGATTTCTATAACTGGGCAGAGATAGGTATGCCAATTGAGATATACTAAAGTGTAACAAAAAAGTGGTTTTTGCGTCATAACTGTACTATGGAGGATACCAAACTAATCAACAAACTAAAGGAACTCCAGCAAGTTAAACCCAACAAAGATTGGGTGATTTTGGTTAAAAGTCAGATATTAGCTGATGCAAAGCCGGTCAAAAATGAGAGCATATTCGGAGTTTTAAAATTTTTACCATCACTAATCTACCAAAGAAAATTGGCCTATGCTTTTGCCACCCTTATGTTTATAATGGTTGGAATGTTTGGTTTCGCTCAGTACACAATGCCCGGAGATATGCTGTTTTCAGTAAAGAAAATGACAGAGCAGGGTCAGACCGCTTTTGTATCAAAGGAAAATCAGTTAAAAAACGATCTTGAAATTGCCAGCAGACGACTAGATGATTTAACTCAGGTGGTGAAAGATAATAAAACTCAGAATATTGCGCCCGCCATAAAAGAATTCCAGGCAAGTATTTCCGGAGCCACAAAAAATTTGATTGATACCATAGAACAGAAAGATTCTCAATCAATAAAAGAAATTGCCCTACAGATTAAAAAAATGGAAGACAGCAAGAAACAATTACAAACATATGGAGTAGATTTAGAAGATACCCAAGAATCAAAAGATCTAAATTCAGCGTTGGCTTCATTGGTTCAAAGGGAAATAGATGCTATAGAAAAGACAACATTAACAGACGAGCAGTTAGAAAAAATTCAAACGGTAAAAGATTTATATGCAGAAGGGAAATATATTGATGCTTTGGAGCAGATATTAATGATAAATAATTAAATTTGTATTTGACGGGCAGGGAACCTACGTAATTCTTTGCCTTTGAAAATAACATTTGATAAGTCGTTAATTCGTGGTTAATACGTAAAATCGCGAGTTTATAAGGTCGACCGGCGAGAAAAAAAACAAAAAATAAAATTAATTATAAAAAACACACAAAAATGAGTATAAGAAAAACAATTATCACAACTGTAGTCGCTTTGACTTTAGTTGCAATGGTTGTTCCTGGTATTGCTCAAGGCGATACAATTTCTGATCTTTTAGCTCAGATTCAACAATTGCAAACCCAATTATTGACTTTGCAAGGTGGTTCAACACCAACAGGAACAGCTAACTATGCTGGTATTCCAGCCGGCTTTACCTTTCAGGAAAATCTTCCCGTAGGTACAGTTGATCAAGATGTTGTTTATTTGAAAGCCGTTTTAGTTGGAGAAGGTTGTGGCAGTGGAATCACAAACACAACTTACTATGGTCCAAAGACCAAAGCAAACGTTCAATGCTTCCAAAATAAATACAAGGCTCAAATATCAGCATTCGCAGGTTACACAATTTCCGCATCTGGATTAGTTGGTACAGGAACAAGAGCACAATTAAATGTTCTTCTTACTGGAAATACCGGAAACAATGGAGGCACTGGAACATTGCCTCAAGGTTGTACTTCAACCTCAGGCTATAGCCCTATCACAGGTCAATCCTGTGCAACAGGTGAAGTAGTAATCCCAACAGGTTCAGGATTAACAGTGCAATTAGCATATGATAATCCAGCATCCAATTCAGTTGTTGCCAGCCAATCAATCGCCCCATTAGCAAAATTAACATTTGTTAACGGCGACAATGCCCCAGTTAAAGTAACAGGGTTTAAAATAAACAGAACAGGAGTATCAGGAGATTCTGATCTTACTAATGTTTATTTGTTTGATGGTGCAACTCGTTTGACAGATGCAGCCAGCGTTTCATCCGGAGTAATCAGTTTTAATGATTCAAACGGAATCTTTACAGTAAACGCAGGTAGCTCAAAAACAATTACAGTAGCAGCAGATATTTATTCTTCTGCCGCAGCTGGCACAACAGTGGGAGTAAGATTATTATCAGCTTCCGATATCACAACAAATGCCAGTTCAGTTAAAGGCAATTTTCCTGTTTCGGGTAATATGATGACAGTAGTTGCTAAACCATCTACATTTGGAACAGTTGTATTCACAACAGCTACACTTGCTCCATCAACATCTTTTACTTCAGCTGCTCCAGCCGCGATTGATCCTCAATCCGACTATGCAGTTTGGAAAGAAAGTGTAAGCATCGGAAATCATGCAGCTAAATTAACCAGAATTTCTCTAAGAGAAATCGGCAGTATTAATTATACTGATCTTCAGAACTTCCGATTATTCGTTGACGGAGTTATGGTTGGTTCAGCCGTACAAAATTTGGATTCAAACGGATATGTGACTTTTGATATGACATCAAATCCAGTCACATTGCAGACAGGTTCAAGAGAAATTAAAGTTATCGCTGACATTGTCGGTGGTTCAAACAGAAACTTTACATTCTCTTTAAGAACAGCTGCAGACGCAACCTTTATTGAGAGCCAATATAATGTGAATATATTGCCTACAGTTACTGCAGGCGCTTTCACAGCTCAAACAACAGGTTATTCAGATATTAATGATGGAACAATCTCAATTGTAAAAGCAACTGATTCTCCTACAGCCGATATCGTAGATTTAGCATCCAATGTAGTATTGGGTAAATTTACAATAAAAGCCGCTGGTGAAAAAGTTAAAGTTGATACATTGAAAGTAGCAGTTGTCTGTTATGATGGCGGTTCAACAGCTGACGGAAATGTAGGTTATTTGAGAAATGGTGCAATCTATGCAAATGGAGTACAAATTGGAAGCACTTCAAACTTGTATTGTACAGATTATTCAACAACCTATACAACATTCAACTTGGGCTCATCTTTAGTTGTTGACCCATTAACTCCAGTAACTTTGGAGGTAAAGGCAGACATCTATGATGCTGACGGAACAGATGATATTGCAGTTAATGTAAGCGGTGGTTTACAGACATTGCAAGCCGAAATCGTTGCTGCAACAGGCAATGGACAAGGTCAAACATCTTTACAGACAGTAGCCGTTCCTTCAACAACAGTTACAGCTAACAGCTTAACAGTTGCAACAGGCGGATTATCATTGTCTCAATTGACAGCATTCACAGCTCAAGCATATGTCCCACCTTTGACAGCTGCAAAGATTGCTCACTTCACATTGACAGCTAATACTAATGAGGCAGTTAACATTAATACAATTGAAGTTAACTTGAATGCAGTTGCCAGCTCATATGCAACAAACTTGTATGTGAAATATGGTAACAGCACAACAGCTATTAAATCTTCAGTTACAGCACAAAATACATGGTATGTTAACTACACATTGCCAGCCGGTGATACAATAGACCTTCAGGTTTATGCCGATATCAGCTCAACAGCTGGAGGCACAGCCATCGCAGGTATGTATGTTGCCGGAACAACAGCTTCTTCTGCTACATCAGTAACAGGTGGTTTAACAAATGACCCAACAAATGTACAAGGACAAAATATTTCCTTTACAACAGGTACATTTACTGAGGTATTCTCAGGTTCACCTTCAGCACAAGCAGTTTCTGGTAATCAGTTAGTTGAAGTTGCAAAATATACTTTGTCATCTTCATATCAGCAATACACTGTATCTGAAATGAGATTTACAGCAGCTGCTTCAGCTCCTATCGTATCAGCCGTTTTAACAGATGGTACAACATCAAAAACAGCCTCTTATGATTCAGCTGTCGGCTTCAAATTTACCGGATTGAATTTTGTAATTCCAGCCAATACACAAAAGACAATTACTTTATCTTACAACCTTACACCTTTGCCATCGTCAACAGTTAGCACATCAGGTGTTGATGTAAAACCAACTTTGACATATGTCAAACGTCAGGCTGCTACAGGTACAGTAAGTACAGATTCTCCTCTTACCTATGCTGCAAAGAGCACATATGTTTATAAGTCAGTTCCAACATTAACTCAAGTTAAGTTAACTGATGGTTCAAATGCTTATATGACCAATGGTTCAGAGCAAGATTTGTATAAATTTACAGTCGCTGCTCCAGCTCAAGGTGATGTAGCCGTAAAGCAATTTAAACTTGCTTTGGCATGGGTTGATGGAGGTACAACCGAAGATGCTCCAGGTGAAAAACTTGATAACTTAAAGCTTTTGAAAAATGGTGTTGACATCACTGCCAACGTAACAATTCAAAATGCTTCAGGAGTTGTAGCATCAGGTACAACTGGAACAGTTTCTGGATCAGTTGATAGCGCTCTTTATGTAACATGGCCAACCACTACTCAGGACACTATTTTGTCTGGTACATCGGCCACTTACACTTTGAGAGGTACACCTAATGGATTTAGGGTTAAAGGTACTACCGATTCTATCGGTACTGACTCAGTTGCAATATCCTTTGCAAACGATACAGCTACTGGTACAAATAATTGTTTGAACACAAATGGTTCAGCTACAAATACTGTACTTGAATTATATGCTGCTTCATCTAATGTCTGTCCAGCAACAAATGCTTCAGCTGTAAACTACAGCTTACTTTGGTCTGATGTATCAGCAGTTGGCCATTCAGCCGATGTTGATGCCGCTTCAACCGATGACTGGTATACCAGTTACCTCTTGAACACAATGGGATCACAGAGCTGGCTAAGGTAATATTGTTATAAATCCTTTACTCTTCTTGTGAAAGAGTTGAAAGGAATAAAAAACTCCCCCGCGTTGGCGGGGGAGTTTTTGTTTAAATATCTTTTTAATATTTTATTGGGTTTGAAATAGAAGGGTCAACCCAGATATTTTTATCTTCCAATAAATCAAATGATGTTCCAAAATATTGGTTAAAAATAAACCGAAAAGTATTTATATTGGTATCAGGAGGATTTATTGTATTATTTGGTAACAAATATGCACTTAGATTACTAAAGCGTTCATTTTGGATTGTTTCTATCCCGTAGGAGTCCGGTAAAAGAACTCCATGGTCTGATTGGATTATAATAATTGGAGGGTTGGTAGAATTTTTTAAAATAGTATCTATAGTTTTTTCAAGTTCTTTATTTACAAATTCTAATTGGCCAAGATAAAGTTTCATATCGTTAGAAGAGCGTGTTTCTCCTGTATTAATGCCAATATTTTCCCCATTTGGGCCGAATACATAGGGGTCGTGAGGAGCAATAATATGAGCCAGCACAAATTTAGGGCCGTTAATAGCGGATGCCGAATTAAAAGCTTCAAAGGCGTTTAATACGCGGTTTCTGAATCTTTGAGAGAAGGGGTCAAAAATAGTAGGTCTTATTAAAAGTCGGAAAAGCATACTTGGGCCGAATTTTTTATCAGCAGATATTCCGGTAAAAGTGGTATTATCTGATGATATTGCAATATATTGGTATCCGATATTTTTAAATAAATTAATAACTTTATTTTGTTCAAACAATTCTCTTCGTGCTGGAAGCGAGGAATATAAAAAATCCGGTAGAGTATCTAGATATTGCATACTAAGAGTGGCAGGAACAGAAAAAAGAGTATTTGAGTAATTGCTTTTACTATCAGTTATAATTGTAAATCCTTTGTTCTTTAAATAAGAAAGAAATTCATTGTTATTATAATCAAAATTTTTTTCAAGAACTTTTGAGTTGGCATAACCATCGGGAATAATATAATAAATGTCCGGTGTGTATCCCAAAACAGAATTAGCATAATCAATTGATGCGGAATTTTTATTATCAGGAGGCATTGTTCCTTGGTTTTGTTGGGAGCTTTCTTTGATTATAATTGTTGTAAAAAAACTTATAGATACTGCAAAAAGAACCATTGTAAATATGCCAATAATTTTAGTAACAGAAGTTAGATTTTTTTTGCTCCGCAATACAAAAAATCCGGCAATCAAAAAAATAGAGAACCAAATTGGCATTGCAAAACGGTGCCTAATTTGTATAATTTGAAAAAAATAACCGTAATAAAAAATAGCGACAGATATAAGAGAAACAAAAATAACGGCTTTTGAAAAATCTTTTATAAAAATTTTGGAAGCCAGGAGTAAAAGAAAAATAATTGCTCCAACGCCAAAAAGTGAAAGCAAAAATACAAAAAGAAGCGGAAGTATAATAACCTCTTTATTATTTAAAAAAAGGAAAAGCGAAGGAAATATGGCAAGCAAACTTGGGACAAAGGCGATAAGCCGTTTCATATTTTTTCCATATAATAAAGAATTCTTTTTGAATCTTTAATGGGCTTGATTATCTGGATTGAGAAATATTTTTTAAATATTTCTTCAAAATATTTTTGATTATAATTATCAAAAGTTTTTATGCTTGTTTTAAGCATTCTCTGTATTTGAGAATCTTCTTTTGGAATAAACTCTATTATGAGAGAAGTTCCTATTTCACTGAAAAATTTTGCAATATTAAGAAGGGGGATATTATAAGTAATTACCAAATGGTGTATTAGCGCTAAGGCGAAAATTGTATCTGCTGGGCCCCGTTCTTGTAAAGAATTTCTTTCTTTATTTGCCCAGCCAATTGCAGGGCTGGGATTTATGATATCAAGTATAATCGGGAAAATATTTTTTTCTTGACTGGCTTTCATTTCCAGATAATTTTTTTCCACCGCCACGGGATCGCTGTCAAGGCATATGGTTTTTATACCTTTTGTGCTCGCAATTCTGCTGAATATTCCTGTGTTTCCTCCGATATCCCATGCTTGTTGCGGATTTATATTATTTAAAAAGTTTTTAATAATTTTTTTCTTATCATCAAATGCCTCCAGGGAATAATTGGTTTCTTTATAATAATTTGCCCATTCGGTATTTTTTAGTGTCCATTGCAATGAAGAAACAAGAGATGTCAGATTGTCTATAAGGGCGAGTAGCCCCTTTTTATTGAGAAAATAGGTCTTAGATTGGTTTGTTTTGTTTTCCAGATTATGTTGAATTTTTGATTGCAAATGGATGTGAGCAAAAAGAGATGGGCTTAAAAAAGAACGAATTGGTAAAAGCGAGCTTGCTAAATCAAGAGGTATGCCGTCTATATTCGTTTGTAAAAGTTTTTCTAAACGGACATCACGATAGGCCATAAGTGCTAAAGATGCGAGAAAGTGCTGACAGAATTGGCGATAGGCAATCCACGGTTTACCTTCTTCATATATTTCAAAAGAGAGCGTATCAATGAGAATTGGTTTGCCATTTTTAAATTGGATATTGTAGGCACTGGCATCTTTTAAGGTCATCCCAAATTCTAATGCATATTTTTGAATTTGGAGAGTAGTGAGGGCAGCATCTTTTAGTTGGCTAAAACACCACTCATAGGGGTAAGAAATAAAAGGAATGGTTTCCGGTTGTATAATTTTATATGCTTCTAAGGGAAATTTTTGGTTTAAATTAATTTCTTTATGCGATATTAAAAGTTCTTTTTCTGTTAGTAATTTTAAAAGACCAGAATTTATTAAATGTTCGTAGTGATTTTTATAAGAAAAATTAATTTGTCTATAAAGAATGTTTTGGCTTAAAAAAATAAATCCGCTTGGGTCACGGAAAGAAGACGAAATTTTTTCACTTTCACTTTTATTTTTCTTTTTCATCATTTTGGTCAGTTCGGAACAAAAAAGAGAATATTTTTTTATCTTTAATTTTTTGCCAAAATATTTTGATACTAAATATGGCCGTTGCAAAACTGGCTATGAGAATTTGTATTATAAAACTTCCGGTGCCGGGGTCTAAGTATGCCCCCGCATTTTGGGGGATAGCTAATATACATCCTATAAAAATTGCGAAGAATAGAAATTGTCTAAACATATTTTATAATTATGCCACAATTTGTAACAAAAATAAATTTAGCGGAGTTTGCTTTCTTCAATATATCTGTTCCAGAACTCTGATGGTAGGCCTTGCATAAAACTTCCCACCCACTCTTCATTATTCGGTTCTATTTTAAAAGTTGAGAATGCCTCTTGATACGCTTTTTCGTATTCTTTTAATCCTTTGTAAACTCCAGCCAGTTTATGGTGGTAATCTAATATATTAGGTTTTGTCTTTATTAACTGTAGATAAATATATTTTGCTGTGTTGAATTCTTTCAGTGCCATTTCTTCGTTGCCTAACTCTCTATAAGCAAAAGCCATAGAAGTATGAACTATAGGATCATTTGGGCTTAAACTGAGTAGAATTTGAAGAAATTGCATTGATTCTTCATTCTCTGGCTGAAGCTCAAGAACTTTTAATGCCTCTTTACTTGATCCTGCATAGTCACCGGTTTCTCTAAGAAGAAGAGCAAATACCGCATGGTAACTTGCATTTTTAGGGTAATCTGTGACCAAATTGCGATAGGCATTAACAGCATCTTTGTAATTGTTTTGGCTTAAGTATGCGGCTCCTAATTGAATATAAGCCGGGACAAAATCCCTTTTTCTAAGTGATTCTTCAATGTGTTTTTTACCGTTTTCTTGGTCTCCTAAAAATATTTCCGCAATTCCTAAGTACCAATAACATATTCCCTGATTTGAGTCCATATTTATACAATCATTAGATGTTTTTTTCATTGCCTGATAATCTTTTGCTATCAAATGATTTTTATCTATTTCTTCAAAAACTTCCTGGCGTTTCGGACTCAAACTTAGAGCTTTTTCTAAATAGCTCATTGATTCTGAAAGTAGTTTATTTTTTTGTTCAATATTTTCTTCTCTGGCTGCTAAAACATTAGTAAAAATACCCATAAAAAGCCACGTTCTGGTGAATTTTGGTTTTATCTCTGAAGTAGTTTTTAAAACATTTAATGCCTTTTTAGAGTATTCTATTTCTTTATCTGGTGCCACGGCGCAGGTTTTTATAACATCAGCATATATCAATCCGGAATAAGATTTGAGTATAAAATTTTTATTCCAAATTTTATCCATAGTTGAAATAGCTTGGTCACATTTTTTCATGTTGGCTAAACTGTTGGCATGGACGATTTCTTCATTAAGGTATAATGGTTTTATATTCCAAAACCAAATAAAAATAACCGCTAATACCAATAATAAAATTGCAGTTGATTTTTTTTGTAAAATTTTTAAATTTTTGTTTTGTGGCGGTAGTATAGTATATTTTTCTCCTTGGCTTGAAATCAAATAAAAAGAATATCCGACAAAAAAGAAAGAAATAAGATATGTGGAAAAAGAATCAAAGTTGAAAAAAAGAGTTATTAAATATCCGATAAACATTGTTTGAAGTCCATGAGCTAAATATATTTTTTGTTCATCGGTTTCCCTTTTTTTAAATTTTTGCAGATTCCAAAATAGAGTAATCCAAAAAGCTATATAAAAAAATAACGAAAATAAACCAGAGTGTGAAGCTACATCTAAAAATATATTATGTGGTCTGTCCCACCATAGTTTTTGTAAATCTGCGGAATTGGGTTCATAATATTTTTCAAATCCAATATAAAAGTTTTCCGGACCCCAGCCAAACAATGGTTTTTCTTTTATAGTATTTATTGTTATCTGCCAAACAGAAAGACGGGTTCTGAACAAATCCTCAAATACCATTTTTACGGAGAGTCGATTATGGATAAAATATGATATTTTTGTATTATTTTCAATAAAATTAGGAAGTTTTGGCGATATGTTTACATAAGCCACAAAGAGGCACACAGAAACCAAAAATGCGATAGTTATAATTTTTAGTGTCTTTAATTTTTTTGGGTAGAATAGGAAAAAATAAAAAAGTCCGATTAGTATTCCAAGATAGGTGGCACGAGAACCTGTGATTAAAATAGTAATTAAAAAAATAGAAAAAATAACGGCATAAACTATTTTTTTCTTTTTTTCTTTTTCTTGTATTAAAAATACAAAAGATAAAAAGGCCAAAAAAAGTATATAAATTGCCAAAAATGTGGAGTTACCCAAAAGAGACGGGGGTGCTCCTGAATAGGAGACAAAAAGATTTTTTAATAAATTGAAATATTGGACTATGGCCATTAAAGAAGCTAAAATTCCCACCGAAAAAATCCATTTCCATAATTTTTTCCAGTCATTTTCTTTTATAAATATGGCTAAAAAAATAGTAAAAATAAGATAAAATAATGAATTTAAGAGGCCTCCTGCTCTGTTTGGTGAGCTAAAAAAGCTGAACCTGATATCCTCTGAAAATATAGTTGCTAAAATTAAAGTGGCAGAAAAAGCCACAAGTATTAAAAATGGCAAATAAACAGGGTTTTTCCATTTGGGAATAGAAAAGGATGTTTCTTTTTTGTAAAAATATTTATAGAAAATAAAAGATGCTAAAATTGTTAAAGTAATTCTAAATAAAATAGTCCTACTCCACTCAGATGGTTGAAGGGTTGGAGGCAGAACAATTATAGGTAAAAATAGAATAAAGCAAACTCCCCAAAACATTATTTTGGACATTTTTTCTTTGATGGTCGCAATGTTGTTTTTCATATGGTTTTATGATATAAAGAAAAGAACAAAAAAGCAATGAAAAAGACAATAATCACATCGGGCTTTTTTAACCCCTTGCATATTGGTCATATAAATTTGTTTAGGGAAGCAAAAAAACTTGGAGATTATTTAGTTGTGATAGTTAATAATGACGAACAAGTGAAATTAAAGGGCTCGATTGCTTTTATGCCTCAAGATGAAAGAATGGAGATAGTGAAAGCCATCAGATATATAGACGAAGTTTTTTTATCTATTGATAAAGACATAAGCCAATCAGAAAGCTTAAAAGCCGTAGCAAAATTATACCCGGGTGAATTATTTTTTGCCAAAGGCGGAGATAGAAATTCAGATAATATCCCAGATAGTGAAAAAATAGTTTGTAAAGAGTATAATATTGAAATAATCAATGGTGTGGGGGGAGGTAAGGTTCAAAGTTCGTCATTTCTTCTAAAGAATATAAAATAATTTATTATTTCAGATTATGGATTTCGGTAATAAAAAAGTTTTAATTACAGGAGGCGGAGGATTTATAGGCACTCATATTGCACTGAATTTAGCTAAAAAAGGATTTAAAATCCGGCTTTTTGATTTAAATTTTAATAATTTTGATATTTTATGTAATAAATTAGGATATTGCCCTGAAACAGAAAGAGTTATCGGAAATGTTCTTGATAAAGAAGGTTTAATAGATGCTGTTAAGGGTTGCGACTATGTTATTCATGCAGCGGCAATGTTGGGGGTAAAAAACACCGAACAAAAAAAATTAGATTGTTTAAATGTAAATATAATAGGAACAATTAACGCTCTTGAGGCATGCGTTAAAAATAATGTTAAAAGAATTATTTTTACATCATCTTCGGAGGTTTACGGTGAACCGATTGATTGTCCGATAAAGGAAAGCGACCCAAAAAGTCCGGTTTCTCTTTATGGGACAAGCAAACTTGCCAGTGAAGAATATATAAAAGCATATCAAAGCAAATATGGTCTGGAGTTTTCAATTGTGAGATTTTTCAATGTTTACGGTCCGGGGCAGGTTGCCGAATTTGTTATGCCTCGTTTTATTAAAAATGTTTTAAATAACGAGCCACCTGTTGTTTACGGTTCCGGCTCTCAAGTAAGAACTTTTTGTTTTGTTGAAGATGCGGCCGAAGGAGTAAGTAAGGTTTTGACAGAAGGCAACGGTAAAAATGAAATTTTCAATATTGGAAATGATGAAGGTTCTATTTCTATGAAAGACTTGGCAGAAAAAATAATTGAAATATCCGGTAAGAATTTAAAACCCCAATTTATAAATATGGAGGACTCAGACAGGGAGGTTGGCAGAGAAATACAAAGAAGAATTCCTACTATATATCAGGCACGACAAATGTTGAATTACCAGCCGGCGTTTTCTTTGGAAGCAGGAATTAAAAAAGTAATTGAAATTGGTTGTATTTTTGATACATGGCATATTAATTAATAATTAGTAACTATGCAGAAAAAAAGTAAGCGACCTATCAAAATTGGTATATTGGGAAACGGGCAAATAGGTCAGGCCATTTCTAAATTTTATAAAAATCCATTAATCAAAGACCTAAATAGAGACGATGGTCTTCTTGGTGCTGATGTTTTACATATTTGTATACCCTACAACGAAAATTTTATTAAGATAGTTGAAAAAGAAATAAAACAGATAAATCCAAAATTAACAATTATACATTCTACGGTGGCTCCGGGTATCACAAAAAAATTAAGCGAAAAATTTTCAGGTCAGGTTGTGCATAGTCCTGTCAGAGGAGTACATCCTAATTTGTATAAAGGAATAAAAACATTTATTAAATATATAGGTGCTGATGATAAAAAAGCTGGATTATCAGCTAAAAAACATCTTGAAAGTTTAGGTATTAAGACAAAGGTTCTTTCTTCATCTGTGGCAACAGAGTTAGGGAAGGTCTTTGATACTACCTATTATGGAGTTTGTATAGCTTGGCATGGAGAAATGGAAAAAATATGTGATATGCTCGGAGCTGATTTTAGTGAAGCTGTCACTTCTTTTAATGAGACCTATAACGAAGGATATAAAAAATTAGGAATGAAAAATGTTGTTAGGCCGGTTTTAAATCCTCCTCAAGGTTTTATTGGCGGTCATTGTGTTGTGCCAAATGCTAAGATATTAAAGAAGGTTTTGCAAAGTAAGGCCTTTGATTTAATTCTGGGTTATGACGGAGGTGAAAAATCTTGTCATAAGGTTCTGTTATAAGTAAAATTTTGGTAATTTGATACCTCTTGACCCCTATTGACACCACTTCAATAGGGGTTTAGTATTATTATATGACAGAAGAAATTCAACCAGGAAAAATATATACGCCAAAAGAAACTCGCGATTTTCTTAAAATCAGCGATAGTACCATGAAAAGGATGTTAAAAAATGGTATTATAAAGGCCTATAAAATTTCCGGACAGTACAGAATTTGGGGAGATGAAATTTTGAGATTGATTTCTCCGAAAACTGAAAATAAGGTTAGAAGTTTGTATTATCGTGTCGAAGATAAAGTTAGAAAAACCGTTGAAAAATGGTAATTTTTTGTTTATATAATTATTTATTTTAATAACAATATGATTTTTGATGGTAAAACTATTTTAATAACAGGTGGGTTGGGCTTTTTTGGCAAAAGATTCGTTGAGATTGTTTTAAAGGAGCATAATCCAAAAAGTGTCAGAATTTATGATAACCGCGAACTAGCACAAGTTGAGGCCGGTAGAAAATTAAATGACCCCAGAGTTAGGTTTTTTATGGGGGATGTACGCGACAAAGACCGTTTAAATAGAGCAATGAACGGAGTTGATATAGTGGTGCACGCGGCAGCTCTGAAACATGTTCCCGTATGTGAATATAATCCTATTGAAGCAATAAGAACAAATATTGATGGGGCTATTAATGTAATTGATTCGGCTATCGATAACGGGGTTGAGAAGGTTATTGCCATCAGTACAGACAAAGCAGTGCAACCGGTTAATCTTTATGGAGCCACTAAAATGGTTGCTGAAAAGCTTTTTGTTCAGGGTAATGCTTATTCCGGAGATAGGAAAACAATTTTTAGTTGTTCAAGATATGGAAATGTTGTTGGGAGTTCCGGTTCTGTTATTCCACTTTTTAAAGAGCAAAGCATAGATAAAGAAATCACAATCACAGATGAAAACATGACAAGATTTTGGATAACGCTTGATCAAGGAGTTAAATTTGTTATAGATTGCATTGAAAAAATGGAAGGAGGAGAAATTTTTGTTCCAAAAATTCCGAGCATGAAAATTACAGATATTGCAGATGCGATAGCTCCCGATGCCAAAAGAAAAATTGTTGGGATAAGACCGGGAGAAAAAATGAGCGAAGTTTTGCTGACCGAGGAAGAGGCCACACATGCCAAAGAATTTAATGATCATTTTATAATTGAGCCGGAATTTGCTTTTTGGAATTCGGAAAATCACAAGGACGGTAAACCCATTCCGGCCGGATTTTCTTATTCTTCTGGAAAAAATACTCAATGGTTAACAAAAGATCAAATTAAAGAAATATAATGACTAAAAAAAATATTCCATATAGTCGCCAATGGGTAGATGATGCAGATATAAAAGAAGTTGTTAAGGTTTTGAAAAGTGATTGGCTAACCCAGGGCCCAAAAGTTGAAGAGTTTGAAAAAGCAGTTGCAAAATATTGTGGCGCTAAGTATGGAGTAGCGTTTTCTTCTGGTACATCGGCTCTCTGGGCAGCCTACAATGCATCTGGTATTGGAAAAGGAGACGAGGTTATCACAACCCCACTAACATTTGTTGCCACCAGCAACACAATAGCTATGTTGGGAGCTAAACCGGTTTTTGTTGATGTTGAGTCAGATACTCTTAATATCAATCCTGAACTTATTGAAAGGGCCATAACTGCTAAAACAAAAGCCATAGCTACAGTTGATTTTGCCGGGGTTCCCTGTGATTATGACAAAATTTTAAAAATTGCCAAAAAAAATAAATTATTTTTGATAGAAGATGCTTGTCATGCTTTGGGAACTGATTACAAAGATAAAAGAGTGGGTAGTTTTGCAGATATAACAATTGTAACTTTTCATCCCGTAAAACATATTACAACCGGCGAAGGTGGGGTAGCGTTAACCAATAATGAAGATTTATATAATAAACTTAAAATTCTCAGAAATCACGGGATTATAAAAAAATCGGAAAAAGGGAAATGGTATTATGAGGTGGAGAAACCTTCTTTTAATTTTAGAATTACAGACATCCAGTGCGCCCTGGGAATAAGTCAGCTTAAAAAAATAAATAAATTTTTAAAAAGAAGAAGAGAAATAGTAGCCGAATATAACAAGGCCTTTAAAGATATAAAAGAAATTATATTACCGTTGGAAAAAGATTATAAAAAAATTGCTTGGTATATATATCCCATTCAAGTAAACAAGAAAATTAGAGAAAAAGTATTTAATGGACTACATAAACAAGGAATAGGAGTACAGGTTCATTATATGCCATTACATTTACATCCTTTTTATAAAAAAAGTTTTGGCTATAAAAAAGGAGATTTTCCAATGGCTGAAAAATATTATGAAGGAGCAATGAGTATTCCTCTTTTTCCAAAAATGACAAACGATGATGTAAAAAGAGTTGTTGCAACGATAAAGGTGGTTTTGAAAAATATTTTAAATGATAAACGACAAGACAAATAAATGGAAAACTTTTTGAATAAATTAGTTTTAGGAACTGTCCAATTTGGTCTTGATTATGGAATTAATAATCAGAATGGTAAGCCAGCGAGAGAAAAATCGATTGAGATGCTGAATTTTGCACATAATAGAGGAATTAAAACATTTGATACTGCCTACGCTTATGGTGATGCCGAAGAAATTTTGGGAGAATTTTTACAGAATATAAATTCAGACGAGAAAGTAAAAATAATTACAAAATTAAAACCGAATATTTTATTAGTATCTCAAGATGAAATTTATGATATTATTGCCAACAATTTTAAAGAATCGTTGAAACGATTAAAAAGAGATTATGTTGACGGCTACCTTCTTCATACGCCGGAATATATTAGAGAAGAAAAAATAGTTACTGCGTTAAACGATTTAAAAAAACTAGGGTTAGTAAAAAAAATTGGAGTTTCTATTTATGAAGAAGAGGATGCTATTTTCGCTGCTAAATTAGATGTTGTTGATTATATCCAAGTTCCATACAGTATTTTTGATCAACGATTAGATAAAACTGATTTTTTCCAACTAGCTAAAAAAAATAAAAAGACAATTTTTGGTCGTAGTGCATTTTTGCAAGGATTATTTTTTATGTCAGAAGAAAGAATTCCATCGCATTTGCAAAATGTTAAGGTTTATTTCAGGGAGTTGGATAAAATTATTTCTAAATATAATTTATCGAGAGGGCAGATTGCTTTACTGTTTTCGTTGAAAAATAAAAATATAGATTATGTTGTTTTCGGCGTTGATAACGTAGAACAACTTCAAGAAGATATTAATATTGCCGAACAGGATATTGATTGTGAGCAGTGTATCAAAGAATTAAAAGATAAATTTGTTAATATCGAAAAAAATATTATTTTCCCAAGTTTATGGAAAAAATAATAGGAATTATTATACAAGCAAGAATGGGCTCAACCCGTCTACCCAAAAAAGTAATAAAAAAAATAGAGGGCAAGACTGTTTTAGAGCATGTTATTTTGAGGTTGAAAAAAGTTAAAAAAGTCAGTTCAATAATTTTAGCGACTACTGACAAGAAGGAAGATGATGTTTTAGAAAGAATAGCTAAAAATTGTAAAATTGAAGTTTATCGCGGTTCTGAAAATGATGTTCTGGACAGGTTTTACCAGGCGGCAAAGTTATTTAACATCAATCATATTGTAAGAATTACAGCAGATTGCCCCTTAGTAGATCCTAAAATAGTAGAAAAAGTAATAGATTTGTATTTAAACGGTAACTATGATTATGTAAGCAACACTCATCCGCCGACATTTCCGGATGGAATAGATGTTGAGGTATTCAGTTTCAAAGCATTGGAAAAAAGCTGGCAAGAAGCAAAACTAACATCCGAGAGAGAACATGTTGTTCCTTATATAATTAAGAACGAAAATATATTTAAAATGGGTAATGTTGTTTCGGAAAAAAATATGGATTATCCAAGATTAACTCTTGATGAAAAAGAAGACCTGATTCTTATTAGAAAAATTTATAAAGAATTATATAGTAAGAATAATTTCTTTGGGTTAGAAGACATATTAAAATTATTTGAAAAAAAACCATTGCTAATAAAAATTAATCAACACATTGGAAGAAATGAAGGTTATCAAAAATCTTTGAAAGAAGATAAAATTTATGGAAAATAAAAAAAGTTTAAAAATTAAAAAAGGTATAATCCTTTGGAATAAAGCTAAAAAAATAATTCCCGGAGGGACCCAGCTTTTATCAAAGAGATCTGAAATGTTTCTTCCCGAACAATGGCCGTCTTATTTCAAGAAAGCTAAAGGATGTGAGGTTTGGGATTTGGATGGCAATAAATATATAGATATGTATTCTATGGGTATCGGCAGTTGTATTTTGGGCTATGCAGACCCGGACGTTAATAAAGCAGTAAAAAAAGCGATAGATGAAGGTTCAATGTGTACCCTAAATACTCCCGAGGAAGTGGAATTAGCAGAATTATTATTAAAATTACATCCTTGGGCAGAAAAAGTAAGATATGCCAGAACAGGAGGGGAAGCAATGGCAGTTGCTGTAAGAATAGCCAGAGTTAAAAGTCAAAAAGATAAAGTAGCATTTTGCGGATATCATGGTTGGCATGATTGGTATTTGGCTTCAAATCTTGCAGATGATAAAAATTTGGACGGTCAATTAATGCCGGGACTTGAGCCTAAAGAGGTGTGCGGGGGGTAAGAGGGAATTCAATTCCTTTTCAATAAAATAAAATACAAGAATTAAAAAAGATAGTTACTGAAAATAATGATATAGGAGTTATCGTGTTGGAACCATTAAGACATCATGAGCCTCAAGATAATTTTTTAGAAGAGGTAAGAAAAATTGCAAATGATATTGGTGCTGTTTTGATTTTTGATGAAGTCAGTTCTGGTTTCAGGTTTGTTGTCGGAGGTGTCCATTTAAAATATAAAGTTTATCCAGATATTGTTGTTTTTGCTAAAGGTATGAGCAATGGATTTCCTATGTCGGCCATAATTGGGAAAAAAGAAGTGATGGAATCAGCTCAAGATTCATTTATATCAAGCACCTATTGGACGGAAAGAATCGGTCCCGTTGCCGCGATTACCACTATTAAAAAAATGATAAAAAATAAAGTCCCGCAAAAACTTGAAAAAACCGGTGAATATTTAATAAAAAATTTAAAAAGAATTGTTGAAAAAAATCATATAGAAATGGAAATAATAGGGTTACCGGCATTAATGCATTTTTCTTTTCAGTACGGTGAGAAAAATAGAGCTATCGAAACCCTTTTTATTCAGGAAATGTTGAAAGGAGGTATTATTGCTTCTTCTGGAATTTATGTTTCCTACGCCTTTAAAAAAGAACATTTAGATAAATACTTGAAAACAGCCGATAAGGTGTTCGCAATTTTAAAAGAAGCCATAGATAAAAATATGGTTGAAAAATTATTAAATGGTCCGGTGGCCCAGTCGGGATTTAAAAGATTAACATGATAACTTTTGGAAATATAAAAAAAGAACATCTGATATTTTTAAAAAATTGGCGTAATAAGCAGAAGGTTTTTTTTAGGCAGGTAAAAATTCTTACAGATAAAGACCAGATGGAGTGGTTTGAAAAAATTAAAAAAGACAAAGCTCAAAAACTTTTTTCTATTTATGAAAATAAAAAATTAATAGGATATTGTGGTCTTGTTTATATTGACTTGCGTCACAAAAG
>Ga0172380_10003926_pt1 | contig 19750 bp, 12 predicted proteins | sample Leawe162metaG_FD_119747 | JGI IMG/M metagenome (GOLD analysis project Ga0172380, IMG submission 119747) | Leachate microbial communities from a municipal landfill in Southern Ontario, Canada - Leachate well 162 metaG | ecosystem: Engineered > Solid waste > Landfill > Unclassified | place... | reverse complement strand
CTGCTGCTGGGCGCGCTTGACGATGGCACGATCGACTGGCCGCAGGACCTGGCGGACGCTGTCGGCACGCTGGGGCTTGCCAATGAGATCCGAGCGGTCCTGGCCCGGGCCAAGGTGCTGGGCATCGATGACAAGGAGCTCATCTCGATCGGACGGGTCTCGGGTCGCCCCGCCTGGGCGGCCGTCGGCCGGCTGGCAGACCAGGCGAGCGCGGTGCAGGGCTTCGAGAACGTCCTCGACTATGTCGAGCTCCTCGGTGCCGCTGTGGCACGTGCGCGCAACCCCCGTATAGCTGCGTCGTTGCAGCAGCAGTACAGGTTCATCGCAGTCGATGAGTACCAGGACACTGATCGCCTGCAGGTCGAACTGCTGCAGGCACTTGTCGGCCCGCGCACCACGGTGATCGCAGTCGGTGATCCTGATCAGGCCATCTACGGATTCCGTGGGGCCGATGTCCAGGGCCTGCTCGACTTCCCGCGAGCCTTCGGCTCGCCTGGGCGGCCTGCGCCCATCGTGGTGCTGCAGCAGACCAGACGATTCGGTCCGGCGATCCGCGATGCTGCCGCGTGCATCATTCAACGGGTCCGTCTCCCGCAGCTGCCGCCCGAGGTCGTCGCCGCGCACCGCAATCCTGCATGCATCAACAGTGATGACGCAGAGCCCATTCGCATCCAGGCGTATGACAGCGCGCTCACTCGGGCTGCGGGCATCGGCCAGGAGATACGCGCCCTGCACCTGCATGAGCAGGTGCCCTGGTCACAGATGGCCGTGCTGGTGCGCAGCAGCCAGGACCTCCCAGGTGTTGAGCGTGCGCTGCTCCAGGCCGGCATCCCTGCTGCCGTCGCGGCCGATGAGATCCCTTTGCGGCAGGAGCAGGCAATCGCCTCGCTGCTCCTTGCCCTCGGCGCAGCGACCAGCCCAGCCCAGATCAGCACCGATCAGGCCCTCGAACTGCTCACTGGGCCGATGTGTGGCCTGGATGCATCGCACCTGCGCACGCTGGGTCGCGCCCTGCGTCACCAGGCACGCATCGATGACCCTGCGGTGACCCCACCTCCGGCCGATCAGCTCATTCGCGATGTGCTGCGCGGTTTCCTACCCTGTCCGGCAGGTGAGCGACTCGATGACGTGCGGACATCCCTTGACCGACTCCGAGCCCTGCTGGGTCGGGCGCATGAGCAGATCGAGCAGGCTGGCGTCCCTGCCGAGGTGCTGTGGACCCTGTGGTCGGGGGAGTTGCCTGGTCAGGGTCGCGCCCACGGCTGGTCCGATCGCCTTCGCCGGGCGGCGCTCGACGGCTCGCGCTCCGCAGATCACGATCTCGATGCCGTCATGGCGCTGTTCGACACGGCCCAGCGGTCCCAGCGGCGCTACCGGGGTGTCATGGGCGTCCGCAATTTCCTCCTCACCCTGCAGGCGCAGCAGATTCCGGCCGAGCCGGTTGCCGCGCGTGGAGTCAGCGGCGATGTCGTCCAGGTGCTCACCGCCCATCGGGCCAAGGGCCAGGAGTGGGATGCCGTCTGGATCATCGGCCTGCAGGAGGGCATGTGGCCCGATCTGCGACCGCGCGGCAGCGTCCTTGAGGCCGAGCGCCTGATCCCCACCGGTGTTGGACCAGGAGTCACCGCGGCGGCGCTGCTGGCCGAGGAACGACGCCTGCTCTATGTCGCCATCACGCGGGCCCGACGACGGTGCGTGCTGGCCACGGTGCAGACCGCCGACGAGGCCGGTCCGCAGCCCAGCCGTTTTCTCAGTGAACTCGAGGTACCGGCGTACGGCGCCGATGCCAGGACGAGTGCCGTCACCTCGCTGCCGGCACTGGTCGCCCAGTTGCGCAGCATCGCGGTCGATCCGGCGGCATCCGATGCGCTGCGAGAGGCAGCCGTCAATCGACTCGCAGGTCTGGCCCACGAACGCGATGAGGCAGGCGATCTGCTGGTGCCGGCCCTGCAGCCGCACCGATGGTGGGGGCTGGCTCAGCCTTCGGTGCGCGACCAGCCGGTGCGTCCCGATGACCAGCCCATCAGCCTGTCCGGCAGTTCGGTCGAGAGCATCATCACCTGTCCGCTGCGACGATTCCTTGAACGCGATGTCCACGCCGATGTCTCGCGGGGTGAGGCGACCAAGTTCGGCAGCGTGGTGCACTCCATTGCCGAATTCGTGGCCAAGGGCGAGGTCGCGGATGACCTCGACGAAGCCGATGCGTGGATCAATCGCGTCTGGAGCGATCTGAGGTTCGAGGCATCGTGGCAGGGTGCCAGTGAGCGGGCACTCGCACGTGAGGCACTTTCACGATTCCTGCGCTACCACCAGGCCGGTGAACGCGCATTGAAGTCCACCGAGGAGATGCTCACGGTCAACGTCGATGTGCCAACCCCCTCGGGTGGCCACGAGACGGTGCGCCTCACCGGCAAGCTGGATCGCATCGAGGTCGACGATGCTGGGCGTGAGGTCGCCATCGACCTGAAGAACATGAAGAACCCACCGCCTGGCACCGAGATTCCCACGCACCCTCAGCTCGGCGTCTACCAATTGCTGCTGCGCGCGACCGGCGCTGAGGTCGGGGGCGCTGCACTGGTGCAACTGCGCAAGGGTGAGGCCAAGAGTCCCGACGATCCGGTCATCCAGTTCCAGGAGCCGCTCGAGACTGCCTCGCCCACCTGGATCGAGGTGCAGCTCGGCGAGGCTGCCGAACTCCTGCGCACCGAGCAGTTCCAGGCTCGCACGAACAGCTTCTGCAAGTTCTGCGCATATCAATCGGTCTGCCCGACGCGCAACCAGGGCAGGCAGGTGCTGTCATGACGACCGAGCTCACCAGGTCGCAGGTCGATCGCGTGCTGGGCTTCGAGCTCAGCGATGAGCAGTGGGATGTCGTCGGCTCGCCGCTCGAGCCAGCTGTCGTCGTTGCCGGCGCAGGGTCTGGCAAGACCACCTCGATGGCAGCCCGGGTTGCCTGGATCGTCGGCAGCGGTCTGGTGAGCGCTGATCGTGTCCTTGGGCTCACCTTCACCAGCAAGGCTGCTGCGTCCTTGGGCGCATCCATGCGCATGAGCCTTAGCGCACTCGCCGATCAGGGCATGCTGCCACCGACGTCCTCTGACGACGAGCACGGGGATGAGGTCAACGCCGAGCCCCAGGTGCAGACCTACAACGCCTTTGCGGCGCGCATTCTCAGTGAGCACGGCATTCGCCTGGGCCGTGAACCGGGTGCGCGCATCCTCACCGATGGCGCTCGTCAGCAATTGGCCTACCGCGTGGTGTGCGCCAGCACGTTGAACCTGGACGAGCTCGAGAAGGGCCCGGACGCGATCACCAGGGATCTCCTGGATCTCGATGACCAGTGCAGCGAGCTCGGCATCGAGCCGGCTGCGCTCATCGACTGGGACACCGCACTCATCCATTCCCTGAACGCCATCGCATTGCGTGAGCGGCTGCAGAACAATGGCCAACGAGTGCGTGCGACTGCGCAGAAGCGGCGCATCCTCGCGCGACTGGTCACGCAGTGGCGCGAGACCAAGACCGGCCATGACGTCCTGGACTACACCGATCAGACCCGACTTGCGCTCGAGCTCGTGCGACGATTCCCGGACGTCGCCCTGGGCATCCGCGATCAGTTCACTGCGGTGCTCCTCGACGAGTATCAGGACACCTCGATCGCTCAGCGTCTCCTGCTGCAGGAGCTCTTCGGTGGTGGTCACGCGGTCACCGCAGTCGGTGATCCATGCCAGGCCATCTATGGATGGCGCGGGGCCAGCGTCGACAACATCGAGCAGTTCCCCCTGCACTTTCCCGTGCTGCGATCCGGCGAATGGCGCCCCGCAGCCCGCTATCCCTTGAGCGCCAATCGGCGTTCTGGCTTCAACATACTCAAGGTCGCCAATGAGCTCTCCTATGAACTGCGCCAGTTGCACAACGGCATTCGCGAGCTCGACTGGGCTGACACCGGCAAGGGAGCTGGCCAGGTCGTGCTCGGAATGTTCGAGCACATCGCCCAGGAGCGCGACTGGATCGTCGAGCGCATCCAGCAGCTCGGGGCTCATCCGCGCTGTGCCTGGGGCGACATCGCGATCCTCGCCACCACTGGCAGGGAACTGGCCCAGTTCGATGCGGGGCTGCAGGCGGCCGGAGTGCCAACGCAGCTGCACGGAGCCGCAGGCCTGCTCAGTCAACCGATCGTGGTGGATGTGCGCAGTGTCCTGGAGGTCGTCGTCGATCCCGTTGCCAATCCAGCGCTCGTGCGCATCCTTGCCGGTCCCCGCTGGGCAATCGGCGCGCGCGATCTGGCCGGCCTGGGCGAGCGAGCGGCCGAACTGGCAGGCACTGCTCGACGACCCGATCCGCAGTCGGTTGAAGAGGCGCTCGACGAGGCAGTGGCCGGTGCCGATCCCGTGGAGATGACCTCGCTCAGCGATGCCACGCTCGACCTTGGCCCGGCTGGTCGATTCTCAGCCGAGGCACTGGCACGACTGGCGATGTTCGGCAAGGAACTTCGCCAGTTGCGCCAGCACGCAAGCGAGCCCTTGGTCGAATTCCTTGCACGCGTACTGCGAGTGACCGGTCTGGATGTCGAACTCGCCCTCTTGCCTGCGCAGCAGCAGCTGGCGTGGATGACCTTCGTGGAGTTCGCTGCCGAGTTCAGCGACCTTGATGGGCGATCGTCTCTGGGTGCCTTCCTGCGACGGCTGCGCGATGCCGAGCGCTTCGACGTGGATCTGAGCATGGATGTCGTCCAGCGCAGCGATGCGGTGCAGCTGATGACCGTGCACAAGGCCAAGGGCCTGGAGTTCGCTCATGTGATCGTTCCAGGATTCGTCGAGGGTGCCTTCCCCGGCGGATCGGCTCGCGGTCAGTGGACCGGGAGCGCCAGCGCCGTTCCCTGGCATGTCCGCCAGGATGCGACCGATGAATTGCGCAGCTATCCGGTGCTTGATCGCAGTCCGAAGTCGAAGGAGTCCGACGAGTATCACGAGGTGCTGCAAGCCTTGCAGCAGACCGACAATCAGCGCCTTGCCTACGTTGCGCTGACGCGAGCGAAGTCCACGCTGATCGTCACTGGGCACTGGTGGGGTCCGACCCAGAAGAAGCGACGCCAACCGGGCATCTATCTGGAGCGGGTGCGCGCATGCTGCAGCGACGGAACAGGACTCATCGCGCATTGGCATCCCGAGCCTGATGCCGAGTTGAAGGACAACCCCTTCCTCGACGATGGGGTGGGCGTGGTCTGGCCTGCGCAGTTGGCGTCCGTTGATGCCATTCGAGACCTGCATGCACGAGTCGAGCACGCAGATGGCCTGCAGCGCGCCGCACTCACTTCCGATGAGATCGCGGTGGTGGCGCGCTGGGACGACGATACGCGGGCGCTTCTCGACGAGGCCCGCAAGCAGCGAGACCCGGTCCGACAGGTGCAGCTGCCGAGTTCGGTCTCTGCGAGCATCCTGATGCGGGCGATGCATGAGCCCGATCAACTGGCTCGGGACCTGGCTCGTCCCATGCCAATGCCGACCAATGCCGCATCCACGCGCGGAACGGCCTTCCATGCCTGGGTCGAGACGCAGTACGGCCAGCAGTCATTGCTCGATCCCGATGACCTGCCTGGCGCAAGCGACCACGACATCGGCACTGACGAGGCATTGGCGCAGCTCAAGGAAGCCTTTCGCCGTAGTGCATTCGCCGGCCGCACTCCGGTTGCCATCGAGCAGGCGTTCGCCATGGTCATCGGCGGTCGGGTGGTGCGCGGTCGCATTGACGCGGTGTTCTCGGCCAATGGTCGCTATGACGTCATTGACTGGAAGACCGGCAGCGCTCAGCCCGCCGACGCGCTGCAACTCTCGTTGTACCGACTTGCCTGGTCCCGCATGGCCGATGTGCCCATCGACCAGATCGATGCCGGCTTCCTCATGGTTCGCACAGGTGAGCTGATCCGTCCGGCGCTTCCCGATCTTGCCAGTCTTACCGACTAGCCTTCGGTTCCTCGCCGACCACGATCGGCTCGGCCGCATCCTCATGCGGTGACGCAGCGGCGATCGCCGCACCCGCCTCCTCCGTCGGCGTGGGCCGTGTTCCGATGAGTCGACGCATCCACTCGCGCGCAGGCTCCTCGACGTACTTCCACATCAGCCAGGCGATCAGCAATGCCCCGACGACAAGCCCGATCACCCCGAGGGCATACAGCGCGCCGCCGGTGATGTGTGCGCCCTTCATGCCTGCGCGCCACAGGCCGAACCAGACCAGGTGGGTCATGTAGAGGGAGTACGAGATGAAGCCACCGAGCACGAGCGTCTGAGTTGCCAGGGTGCGCGTGATGCCGCGACGCGACAGCGCGAGGGCGCCGATCCAGGCGATGAGCAGTGGCACCAGCAGCAGATGGAAATAGGGCGGAATGGGCTCGCTGTCATCACCGATGGTGACCTGCGGCGGCTGTGCTGCAGGCATATTCGCCAGGATCACCGAGCCGATGATCACCAGGATCGGCAGCAGGATGGTCAGCATGGTCGCGATGCGCTCGACCTTGTGGGAGGGATCTCCCTGCAGTCCCGGATGCGCGCGCGTGACGATCAGGTAGGTGAGTCCGCCGGCCGTGAATTCGGTCAGCACGCGAATCGTCGAGCCCCAGTTGTCGGTGTAGTACGAATCCGTGGTGCTCAAGCCGTAGATCACCAGCGGGACAAGGACAGCGACCCAGGCCACAGCAATGCCCCAGGTGGGGACCGATCGACGCAGGCGCCAGAGCACCAGCACGATGAACGGGAAGACCAGGTACGCCAGCCATTCCATCGACAATGACCATGAGACGAAGTTCCAGCCTCGTTGGGGTGCCGGGCCCCACTCCTGGACCAGCAGCAGGTTCTTCAGGAAGTCCCAGGGGTTCAGCCAGTCGCGGTTCAAGGCATCGCCATTGACCTTCGCCTGAGCCACGACGGCCAGCCCGGCCACGACCAGCATGACGATGTGCACGGGATAGATGCGTGCCAGTCGCAGCCACAGGAAGAACCCCGTTGCCTTGCCCTTTAGCTTCGGGCCCAGGCGCTCCAGGTAGGTATGAGCGAGGATGAATCCGGACAGTGCGAAGAACAGGTCGACGCCGAGCCGACCGACGCGCAGGAAGTCTGCGAGCACTGGGATGCCCAGGACGCCAAGGGTGCTGAGCGGAATCTGCAGGTGGTACAGCAGTACCCAGGCTGCGGCGACGAAGCGCACGCCGGTCAGCTGGCGGATGAAGACGTTCACTCACACTCCTGTCGCGTTCTCAAGTCCTGATCGTGGCACGGCAATAGGCTCGCCAGTGTGACGGACACCCTGTTGTTTGACGACCTGCTGTTCACCCGCCCCGGACTTGATCGCGCCGGACACCTGCGCACCGACGAGGCATTCCTTGGATCGCTGCTCAGTGACCGCACGCGGGTGATGTGGGTGCACGAGGGCCAGGCCCCAATCGATGCAGATGCCGAGGGCACCTCGTTGCTGTTGATCTCGGGAACGCAGGCCGCAGAGGTGATCGGGGACGATCGCTCCGGACTGACCTTCCTCGGCCTTGACCCGGAAGGCACGTCCTACGTCGCCCTCCATATCGATGACCGCTCGATCGTGCCAGGTGAGCAGTTCTGGATGGGGCTTCGCGATGCGGCTCGCGATCTGCCCGATGTCCAGGCGGCGGCCTTCGTCAGCGCCGTTGGCATCGACAACTGGCGCCGCAAGCACCAGCGCTGCACGGTGTGCGGCGAGGTGCTCGTGGTGACCTCCGCCGGGTGGACCCTGCGCTGCGCCACTGACGAGCTCGATCACTTCCCGCGCACCGATCCTGCGATCATCGTGCTGGTTCGCGATGTCGAGGATCGGGCGCTGCTCGGTCGGCACGCCAACTGGCGTGGCGGATGGATGTCGACGATCGCCGGATTCGTCGAGCCGGGCGAATCGGCCGAGGCGGCGGTGCGTCGCGAGGTGTTCGAGGAGACCGGTGTGGTCATCGGTCCTGACGCTGATGCGCTGACCTATCTCGGCAGTCAGCCCTGGCCGTTCCCTGCCTCGCTGATGATGGGCTACCACGCGCTGGCGCAGGATACGACCATCAATGTCGATCATGATGAGATCGCCGAAGCCGTGTGGTTCAGTCGCGAGGAGATGCGAGCGGCATGCGAGAGCGGCGAACTGCGGCTGCCGCCCAATACGTCGATCTCCCGACAGCTCATCGAGCGCTGGTACGGAGAGGCCCTGCCCGGTGACTGGTCGCGCTGAGCTCATGGGGGCTAGGAGAGTCCCAGCTTCTCCTTGACGGCCTTCAGCGGCGGATTGGTCATTGCGGTGCCATCGTCGAAGACGATCGTCGGCACGGTCTGGTTGCCCCCATTGACGCTCTCGACAAAAGCGGCCGCCTCGGGATCGAGCTCGATGTTGATCTCCTCGATGGCGATGCCCTCGCGACCGAGCTGGGCCTTGAGCCGCTGGCAGTATCCACACCAAGGGGTGCTGTACATCTTCATGGACAACACGGTAACCCCTCGTGGTGGTGTCGGAGGAAGGGACTACCGTGCAGGGAATGACCCCGGAGTCCATCCTCGAGCAGCTCGACGACGAGCAGCGCGCGGTCGCCACGAGCGTGCATGGACCAGTCGTCGTGCTTGCCGGAGCCGGCACGGGCAAGACGCGGGCCATCACCCATCGCATCGCCTATGCCGCGGCCACGGGGGCTCATGAGCCTCGTCGCACGCTTGCGGTCACGTTCACGACCAGGGCTGCCGGCGAGATGCGCTCCCGGCTGCAAGGCCTGGGCGTGCAAGGCGTGGGCATCCGCACCTTCCATGCCGCGGCCCTGCGCCAGCTGAGGTACTTCTGGCCACGGCTGTCCGGTCAGGAGTTCCCGCAGGTGCTGGCCTCCAAGGCGCGGCTCGTGGCAGAGGCAGCGGCATCATGCGGACTGCCGACCGACCAGGCAGTGGTGCGCGATCTGGCAGCCGACATCGAGTGGGCGAAGGTGCATGAGCTCGAGGCCTCCGATCTCGGTCGCGATCCGCGCTCGCTCACGCGCACCTGGAGCCTGGATGTCGGCGATGTCTCCCGCGCCTACTCGGCCTATGACGACCTGAAGTCCCGACGTGGACACCTGGACTTCGAGGATGTCCTGCTCGTCACCGTCGGAGCCTTGCGCTCGCGCCCGGACATCCTCGACGAGGTGCACAAGAACTATCGCTGGTTCACCGTCGATGAGTACCAGGACATCAATCCCGTGCAGCATCGTCTCCTCGGACTCTGGCGAGGAGATCGAGACGATCTGTGCGTGGTCGGCGACGTGAGCCAGACCATCTACTCATTCACGGGTGCCTCACCTGACTTCCTGGTCAACTTCCGCAAGGAGTTCAGTGACGCCTCGCAGATCGAACTGGTCAACTGCTATCGATGCAGCGAGCCGATCGTGGCCACCGCAAATGCGGTGATCGCGCAGGCACCGACACCGGCCTCACTGCAGTTGCGGGCAGTTCGCGCTGGTGGGCACAAGCCAACAGTTCAGGTGTTCGACGATGATGTCGACGAGGCGACCTCGATTGCAGGCACCATCGCTGATCTCATCGCCAAGGGCACGTCGGCGCGCGACATTGCGATTCTCTTTCGCGTCAATTCGCAGTCAGCCGAGCTCGAGTCGGCCCTCACCGAGCGCGGGGTGCCGATCATGATGCGCGGTGTGGAGCGCTTCTTCGATCGCGGTGAGGTGCGCGAAGGAGTCACGCGGTTGCGTGGAGCAGCGCGCGGGGGCGAGAGCTCTGGTGACCTGGGCTCCGAGGTACGGGCAGTCCTTGGTGCAGCAGGCTGGACCGAGCAGGCGCCGCGTGGTGGCGGGGCAGTGCGCGGGCGATGGGAGTCTTTGTCTGCGCTCGTGGCCTTGGCCGATGAGCATGTCGGACTTGACCTGCCGGGTTTCATCGCCGAGCTCGACAGGCGAGCGGACACTCAGCATGCGCCAGTGGCAGACGCCGTCACGCTTGCCTCCCTGCACTCTGCCAAGGGCCTGGAATGGAGCACGGTCTTCATCATCGGATGCAGTGAGGGACTGCTGCCGCTGCAGTACGCCGAGACCGATGATGCCGTCGAGGAGGAACGCCGACTGTTCTATGTCGGAGTCACGCGAGCCAAGGATGCCCTGCACTGCTCCTGGGCGAAGTCGAGACAGCCAGGTGGTCGTGCATCGCGTCAGCCCAGTCGCTTCCTGGCCGCCTTCGGTTCCGATGCCGCAACTGGTGGTGGTCGCGCCCGAGTGCAGCTGGGTTCGGGCAAGCAGCGCAGTGAGCGCGTCCGCAAGGGCCCAGCGCGCTGCAGGGTGTGCGCCAAGGCCCTGGTCACCGCGCAGGAGCGCACGCTCGGCCATTGCCATGCCTGCCCTGTCGATCGCGATGAGCACACCTTCGGCATGCTGCGTCAATGGCGACTGCAGCTCTCGCGCGAACGTGAGGTGCCCGCCTTCGTCATCTGCACCGATGCCACCCTGCTGGCCATTGCCGAGCAGAAGCCCGACTCACTCGATGCGCTCGCGATGATTCCGGGGATCGGCCCGGCCAAGCTCGCCGAGTTCGGCGACGAGCTGCTCGACGTCCTGAGACAGCAGGCCTGAGCGCAGGCCTACTCCGGCAGGTAGCCCGGAACCCAGCGCTCGATCTCTGCCCGCATCGGCACTGTCGCCCCCAGCTGGCACAGCACCCCGATGCCGCCGAGCCATACGCGGTGGATCAGGGCATATTCGGGCGGCAGGTTCAACTTCAGCCCGATGGTGAAGTCAGGATCGCGGTAGTCATTGATGCGATTGAACTGGCTGCGCATCCACTCGCGGTTGAAGGTGAACTCCTCATGGGTGCTCGGCTCGACGAATGGACTGAGATAGCTCAGCAACTGCTCGGGATCAAGGCTGATGTTCGCCTTGATGAACCCCTCTTGCCGCAGGCCTTCGACCACCGTCTCGGCGTCGCCTGACTGAGCAACGCGCAGCAGCGTGCCCATCGGACGCGGCAGGCCGTCGGGCAGTTGCGCCACTGCTCCGAAGTCGAGGGCGCAGAAGCGTCCTTCCGGGGTGACTCGGTAATTGCCAGGATGGGGATCGGCATGCAGCAGCCCGACGCGCTCGGGACCCGACAGCAGGAAGCGGATGTACTGCGTGCCGGCGAAATCACGTTCCTCCTGTGTGCCCTCGGCAATGATCTTCGAGAGCGGAACGCCGTCAACCCATTCGCTGACCAGCACATGCGGTGAGCAGACCACGACATGCGGTACCACCACAGAGGGGTCGCCTTCGTACTCGTTGGCGAAGGCACGCTGGTTGTCCGCCTCAGTCAGGTAGTCGAGCTCTTCGAGCATGCGAGCCTTGAGCTCCTCGATCAATGGCTTGATATCCATGCCGGGAATCCACGATGCCGTCATCCGGCCCAACCGGGCCATCTGGTTCAGATCGGCCGTGAGTGCCTTGTCGGCCCCCGGGTACTGCACCTTCACGGCGACTACGCGGCCGTCATGCCAGATCGCCTTGTGCACCTGACCGATAGATGCGGCTGCAGCAGGAGTGTCATCGAACTTTTTGAACCGCTTGCGCCAATCGCTGCCGAGCTCCTCTGCGAGGATCTCATGCATGCGCTTGGCATCCATCGGAGGTGCCGAGTCCTGCAGCTTCGTCAGAGTGGCGCGGTACGGGCCGGCGAACTCCTCAGGCATGGCCGCCTCGAAGATCGACAGCGCCTGCCCGAACTTCATGGCTCCGCCCTTGAGCTCACCGAGCACCTTGAAGAGCTGCTCGGCCGTGCGCTGCTGGAGCTCTGCTGACACGGCCTCGGCGCTCCTGCCGCCGACCCGCTTGCCCAGGCCAAGGGCAGTGCGCCCGGCATACGACGCAGGAAGTGAAGCGATCTTCACCGTGCGACGAATAGCGCCCTTGGGCAGATCCACCATGAGTTCATTGTCACCCCTGTTGCCTCATGCGCTCGGACCACCCTCGCTGAGCCACCGGCAATTGCACAACGGGTGTGGGGGTCGCGCCTCGAGGGTGACGTGCGCGTCTGGAAGTCGCAGCTCGTAGGCCAGGTCGCGCCATCGATTGACGACATTCGGATGATCGACCCACCTGCGTGCCAATCGTGCGGCCTGAGCTGCGGTCAGCAGGGCGAGCAGGCGATCGACTGGGGCCTGAGGCAGTCGCGTGACGGCGGTGTGCAACTGCATGGAGACCCCAGTCCAGTGCGGATCGGCATCCCGTGTGTGCAGATAGGCGCAGCGCAGGCAACTCGTGCGGCCCGGAACCACGAGGGGCCCGGCGATGGCGCGATCGCCGTAGGCGGCGACGAACAGATGGGCGGCCTTGGGCTGCTCGAACTCGATGGCGGCGACCTCGGCACCGATGACCGGGTGGATGCCGATGAACACGGTGAGGTCAGCGTCTGCGGTCCTCGAGGTGACGGTGAGGCCGGCGGCGGTCATGGCCGCACTGACTGCGGGCTGCAGCGTGGTCTCAGTGAGGCATGAGGCGACCGGAGCGATGCAGACCAGGGTGCGTTGTCGAGCCTCGATGAGTCGATTCGCCAGTGCGATGTCGCCATAGGTCAGCATGGCAGCCGAGTGGTCGGGCATGGCGGCGAGGCGTTGAGCCTGGTCCAGGAGCCGCCAGGAGTCGGGCATCGCCGCTGCGTCGTCGATGGCCCCGGCCTCGATCGCCGCTGACAGGGTGCGCAGCGCCTCATCGGCCTCCAGGTCGCTGGCCGCCAGCTCGTGCAGGACGGTTGCCATCGACCTCAGGCCGTCCAGGCTCATCAGCCATTGAGCGAGGTCCGGGCTCATGGGGCGAAGGACATGCCGCCCGCCCTCCCCGAGCTGGGCCAGGCCAGGTGAGCGCCACAACAGTGGGCATTCGGGCCGGTACCTGGGGCGGATCAGGGCCTCATAGGGGAGAGTCACGCTCGCAGCCTCGGTCAGTCGGCCTGTGGACAGCCAGGTGAGATGCACAACCCTGATGCGATATGCATGAGGGATGGTGTCCGATATGTACTGATATATGGCGAAAATTTATGGAAACCCGGTGCCTGTCAGGCGTGGGCACGGGGCAGGGAAGTCGATGTGCTCTAGGCTGATGAACGCCTGCCTAGCGGGCAGCCGTGACGTAGCGGCATCACGACAGCACCCCAAGAGGGTCTATGAAACAGGAGGGCCACATGGCCGAGGAAAGCTACACCGGCGAGGCGTACTGCGTGAAGTGCAAGGCAAAGCGCGAGTTCACCGGCCACGTTGAGGAAACCAATGGTCGTCGTTTCGCCAAGGGCATCTGCCCTACCTGCGGAACCAAGGTCACCCGTATTCTGGGCAAGGCATAGCCGAACTTCCAAAGGGCGGGACATCCTCGGATGTCCCGCCCTTTGCTATTCGGGGTTACCGTTTCTCCCATGAGCAGCAATATGCCGTTTGGCTTTGGCGTGGGTGACTCCGATCAACCCTTCGACATGCAGGCGCTAGGGCAGGCCCTGCAGCAGTTCGGGCAGATGCTCTCCAATGCGCCTGCCGACTCAGGCCCGGTTGCCTGGCCTATGGTCCAGGAGGTGGCACGGGCGTCACTGCAGAGCACGGGCGATCCGGTCGTCGCCGATGCCGAGTTGCGCGCGGTGGTCGCAGCCGTGCAGCTTGCCAATCACTGGCTCGATGAGGCCTGCACTTTCCCCGAGCTCACGGTTGCGCCCCAGGCCTGGAGCCGTGCTCAGTGGTTCGAGTCGACCCTGCCGGTGTGGAAGCGCATCGTCGAGCCGATTGCACTGCAGATGCAGGGAGCAGTGCCGACGGGCCTTCCCGAGGAGATGTCCTCGATGCTCGGTCCGATGATGGGCATGATGAAGCAGCTCAGCGCCGTGGCCTTCAGCAACCAGCTGGGCACCTCGTTGGCCGCCCTCGCCCGCGAGGTGGTCAGTGCCTCCGATATCGGCATCCCGCTGACCGAGCAGGCGGTGATTGCGCTGGTGCCCAGCAATGGAGCGCAGTTCGGGGAGGGACTCGAGGTCTCGGCCGATGACGTGCGGCTCTACCTGGCCTTGCGTGAGTGTGCCCACCAGCGACTGTTCGCCCACGTGCCGTGGCTGCGGGCTCGGGCCATCGGTGCGATCGAGGCCTATGTCGCAGGCTTGCATGTCGACCAGGATCGACTGCAGGACATGATGCAGGGCATTGACATGTCCAACCCGGAAGCACTGCAGGAGCTGATGACCTCGGGGCTCATGACGCCCGAGGACACCGAGGAGCAACGCGCAGCGCTTGCTCGTCTTGAGACCTTGCTCGCCGTGGTCGAAGGCTGGGTTGACGACGTGGTCTCCGAGGCGACCAAGGAGCGGCTGCCGGCCGCTGGGGCACTGCGCGAGACCATGCGCCGGCGCCGGGCAGCGGGCGGCCCTGCGGAGAAGGCCTTCAGCTCACTTGTCGACCTCGAGTTGCGCCCGCGCTCACTGCGCGAGGCGGCCACCCTGTTCGCAGCGGTGCGCAGCAATGGCGGTATCCAGGCCCGCGATGCGCTGTGGGGTCATCCGGACCTGCTTCCCGATGCGCAGGACCTGACTGATCCACTCGGATTCATCGAGCGGTCGAAAGACGAGCCAATGGACTAACTATTTTTCTTCCACACCCCGTGGAGGTCGTTTCCCGCGGTCAGCGACCCTTTTTCTGGGGTGTCCTCAGTTTCGTCCACAGGGTTATACACCCCCACTCCACAGGTATTGGCCGGTTATCAACGGTGCATCCCCAGGTCCGTCCACAGGGGCGGGGCTCGAATCTTCGGGATTCATTGACTCCTGCCGAGGCCGTCCATAGGTTTGCGCCGACCCTCAGGGATAACGAGCCACGGTGCGCAAGGGGAAGGCGCATTGTGCGCTGCGAGACCTTGAGGGTCTCTGCATTGTTCGGCCGCACAGGCCGCTTGGGTACCCTGACCACATGTCGGCGTTGATGTGGTGGCTCATCCCTGTGGGAGCCACGCTGCTGGCGGTTGGGTATGCGGTCTACCGCGGCCGACCAGAGCGCCCCATGGAGGGGGCCGAGGGCATGCAGACCCTCCGGGCATTCCAGGATGCGATGAACCGTCCGCTGCCCCCGGTCGAGACACCTGCCCCAGGGCCCGACCTGCACGACGATCCCTTCGACTCCAGCGGGTACTCGCCCAATACCGCTCCGGTGGTGCCCAAGCCGCGAACTGAGCAGCCCTTCGACCAGAACGAGCCGCGTTCGTGATGTCATCGCTGCCCGATGGACCGACTGCTCCCGAAGACCTGCCTGCGGCCTCGTCCGACCATGGTCGGCGCGTGCGTCAGCACCTGTCCAAGCGGGCACGAGTGCTTCTGTCCAGTGCCGTCAGTCTCGTGGTGCTCCTGCTCGTCGCATTGCTGCTGCCGGTTCCATTCGTTCGGATGGCGCCCGGCCCGACCTTCAATGTCATCGGTGACCTCGATGGCAAGCCCATCATCGGCATCTCGGGGACGCAGACCTTTCCCACGACCGGTGAACTTCAGATGACCACTGTGCTCGAGTCCGGAGGGCCACGAGGCGGGCTGACGTTCATCGGCGCGCTCGCGTCCTGGTTCAACGCAACCGACGCGGTGGTGCCGCGTGAGCTCATCTATCCCGATGACATCACAGGCGACGCAGTGCAGTCCGAACAGGCTGCCATGTTCAGTTCATCCGAATCAGATGCAATCGCAGCTGCAATGGGCTATCTGGACGTGTCCGTCACCAACCAGCTCGTCGTCTCGGTCGTGAGTGCCAATGCTCCTGCATCAGGCAGGCTCCAGGCCGGCGACATCATCATTGCCGTCGATGGCAAGCCCGCTGGCGATGCGGCAGCCGTGACCTCCCTCATCCGTCAGCAGCCGGTCGGCACCACATTCACGTTCACCGTTGACCGTGACGGCAGGCAACAGGATGTCCAAGTGACATCGGCAGCCAATCCCGTGGAGCCGCAGGTGCCGTACATCGGCATCAGCATCGGAACGATCTCCACTCCTGCCGGATTCGACGTCGACTTCAACGTCGACGGCGTAGGCGGTCCCAGTGCGGGCCTGATGCTCACCGTCGGCCTGATCGACAAGTTGACGCCTGGGGACCTGGCTGCAGGCAGGTCCATCGCTGGCACCGGCACGATCAAGCCGGATGGAACGGTCGGGCCGATCGGGGGCATCCGGCAGAAGCTGGCAGGGGCCAGCGCCACTGGTGCCGAGCTCTTCCTGATGCCCGCCTCCCACTGCAAGGAGGCGGCGGGGCATGTGCCCGCTGGCCTCACTGTGACTCCCGTGCAGACCCTCGCGGAAGCGGTGCATGCCATCGAGGCATGGACGGCTGGCACCTCGATACCGGCCTGCCCTGTGCAGCCGTAGCTCTCTGACATAGATTCCTCACGTGGCCTTTAACTTTCCAGGTGCTCGTGATCGCTCAACGCCTTCTGAAGGCAATGAGCGGCGGCGCGGCGGCGTTCTCCTTCCGACCATCATCATTCTCGGCGTCATCGTCGTCGGCTTTGTCATGTTCACCGGGTTCTACACCGACTGGCTTTGGTTCGACTCGGTAGACAAGGCCGAGGTATTCACCACGACCCTGATCACGCGCATCGGCCTGTTCCTGGTCTTCGGCGCGCTTATGTCGACAGTCCTGTTCCTGGTCATGTGGTGGGCATACCGATCACGTCCCGAATTCCGAGGGATGACTCCGGAGCAGGCAAGCTTGGAGCGCTATCGAGAGGCCATCGACCCCTATCGCGGCCGTCTTGCCATCGGCCTGTCAGTGATCATGGGCCTGTTCGCTGGCGTTGCGGCATCGGGGGAGTGGGACACGTTCCTGCAATGGCGCAATGCCACCGACTTCGGCACTGTGGATCCACAGTTCGGGCTCGACCTCGGCTTCTACACCTTCACACTGCCGTTCATCGAGTACCTGCTCGGCTTCGGATTCGCAGTCCTGATCCTCAGCTTCATCGCCGCAGTCGTGGTGCAGTATCTGTACGGCGGATTGCGCCTGCAGCCCAAGGGTGATCGAGCAACCCAGGCGGTCCAGACGCAGTTGTCGCTGATCATCGCGGCGATTCTGCTGCTCAAGGCAGTCTCGTACTGGTTCGATCGCTTCGGACTGCTGACCCAGAGCCAGTCGCTGGTGGCGGGTTTCACCGGCCTGAAGTACACCGATGTCCATGCAGTGCTGCCCTCGCTCAACATCCTCACATTCGTGGCGCTGATCGTTGGGCTCCTCTTCCTGGTCAACGCCCTCCGCCGTGCCTGGGTAATCCCCGTCATCGGGCTGGGTCTCATGGTCCTCACGGCCCTTGTCGTAGGGGTGCTCTACCCGCTGTTCGTGCAGCAGTTCCAGGTGCGACCCAGCGAGCTCGTCAAGGAGCAGCCCTACATCGACCGCAATATCACGGCCACTCGAGATGCCTACGATGTTGCGAATTCAGAGGTCTCTGACTACCCGGGCACTGTCGCGCCTCCAACGACCAAGGTGCTTGCGGCCAGCCAGGGAACGCTCAGCAATATCCGCCTGCTCGACCCAGCGATCGTCTCGCCGACGTACAACCAGCTGCAGCAGATCCGCGGCTACTACTCGTTCAACGAGAAGCTCGACATCGATCGCTACGACTTGAACAAGAAGACGCGTGGCGCAGTGGTCGCCGTACGTGAGGTCAACCTCAACGGCATCTCCGAGGGCCAGCGCAACTGGACCAACGACAAGGCCGTGTACACCCACGGCTACGGTTTCGTCGCGGCATATGACAACACCGTGCAGAACTCAGGGCAGCCCGACTTCTTCGCCAGCAACATCCCGCCGACCGGCGCACTGCAGGCAGAGCAGCCCCGCATCTACTTCGGCGAGAACTCGCCGATCTACAGCATCGTCGGCGCTCCGGCGGGCTCTGCACCAGTCGAGCTCGACTATCCCGATGATGCGAGCCCGACAGGCCAGAAGAACTACACCTACCAGGGCTCCGGCGGCGTCCCGATGGGCTCGTTCGTCAATCGCCTGCTCTTCGCCACCAAGTTCCAGGATTCCAACATCCTGCTGTCCGATCTGGTCAACACCGATTCGCGCATCCTGTACGACCGTGACCCGTTGACCCGCGTGAGCAAGGTCGCCCCTTGGCTCACTCTCGATCAGGATCCCTATCCCGCAGTTGCCGATGGTCGTGTCAAGTGGATCGTCGATGGCTACACGACTTCCAACAACTACCCGTACTCGAGTCGCGTCTCACTGTCGGATGCGACGAGTGACTCGCTCACCACGCGCACGATCGGCAATGGCATCACGCCACTCGATCAGATCAACTACATGCGCAACTCGGTGAAGGCCGTTGTCGATGCCTATGACGGAACCGTCACGCTGTATGCATGGGATCCGACTGATCCCGTGCTGCAGACTTGGATGAAGGCCTTCCCGGGCACGGTCGAACCGCGCACCGCCATGGATACCTCGCTGCTGGCGCATGTGCGCTATCCACAGGATGTGTTCAAGGTGCAGCGCACCATCCTCAGCCGCTATCACGTGACTGATGCCTCGACCTTCTACAACGGCACCGATGTGTGGATCGTGCCGTTCGATCCGACAGTGTCGCCAGCGCAGGTGTTCCAGCCCCCGTACTACCTGACCTTGCAGATGCCAGGGCAGCTCGCGCCGACGTTCTCACTCACCTCCACCTTTGCGCCATCTCGGCGTCAGACACTGGCGGGATTCATGTCAGTGAGCTCTGATCCGCTCAATGACTACGGCAAGATCCGCGTGCTCCAGTTGCCGAGCAACACGACGATTCCCGGACCGCAGCAGGTGCAGAACGCCTTCGAGTCCGATCCTGCCGTCAGCTCGCAACTGTCATTGCTGCGCCGTGGCGGCAGCGAGGTCGATCTTGGCAATCTGCTGTCGTTGCCGTTCAACAACGGGCTGCTGTATGTGGAACCCGTCTATCTGCGGGCATCAGCAGATGGCTTCCCATTGCTGCAGAAGGTGCTTGTCGGCTATGGCCAGAACGTGGCGCTGGAAGACACTCTCGTTGCCGCACTGAACAAGGTCTTCTCGCTCTCACCTGACTCCGGAGTCGATTCGGTGCCCAATGCGGGTGACGTCAAGCCTGATACGAGCAAGCCAACACCCACTCCATCGGCTACGTCGAATGGATCGGCAGTGGGCGAGTTGAGTGCGGCGATCTCCGACGCGCAGAAGGCCTACGAGGCAGGCCTTGCGGCATTGGCGCAAGGTGACTTCACGGCCTATGACCAGGCTCAGAAGCAGCTGGCTGCAGCGCTGAAGCGTGCTGCAGCGGCGGAGGCGAAGCTGACGGGGCAGTCGTCTGGTGCGACTGCTTAGTCGCCAAGAGGACCTCAGTTTGGTCCCGGGGCCGAATTCCCGTATTCTTTGCAAGCCGAAAGGTCACCGCGGGGTGGAGCAGCTCGGTAGCTCGCTGGGCTCATAACCCAGAGGTCACAGGTTCAAATCCTGTCCCCGCTACAGGAAAGTTGGAATGCCAACTCACTGAGGGTCCCTCCTGTAGGGGCCCTCAGTGCTTTTTCTCCCTCCCTTCAACTCAACGGCGTGAAGGCTATTCGTACCTCGCAAGTTCAATTGCAGTTCATCTGAACCGCAACGACGTCAAGTTATGTGGCTGCCACTCGAACGGTGGCTTGCAGCCAATACGCTTTGAGTGCACACATCAGTCAGGGTCCGTAGGCAGGCGCGTGTAGTGCCGCCCTCGCGCGAGAAGCACCATGGAGGCGAGGACTCCGGCGAT
>Ga0172380_10003925_pt1 | contig 19750 bp, 25 predicted proteins | sample Leawe162metaG_FD_119747 | JGI IMG/M metagenome (GOLD analysis project Ga0172380, IMG submission 119747) | Leachate microbial communities from a municipal landfill in Southern Ontario, Canada - Leachate well 162 metaG | ecosystem: Engineered > Solid waste > Landfill > Unclassified | place... | reverse complement strand
TGAGCGACCACGTCGGCGAGATCACCGTATTGGTGTTGAGGAAGCTCTTGATCTGGCTGCGTTTTATCTTCGCCATTCAAGCCCCCTAGCTGGCGGTAAAGGCTGGCGTTGTGAGGTTGAACGTCCCGACCACCGGATCGCCCTGGTAGTTGATGGTGACGTTGAGCTTCGCCGCCGCGCCGCCGTCGCCGCCGAAGCTGTCCACCTGGATGCTGACGGCTTGCTGTTCCGCGGGCGCTGCCGTCGGGCCGCCGGATTCGTAATTCCAGACGTTGACGATGGTGGTTTCGGCGTCCCCCAGTACCGCCCGCGCGACGCGCAGCGCGTCCAGGAAGGCGCACGCCGCATCGGTGTCGTCCATCGTGATCTCAAGCGGCATGGTCGGCGCGTAGCTCTCGACCGAGATGTTGGCCGTGTCCTGGTGGATGTACGTTTCGGTCAGCACGTTCGGGTTGTAATTGATCGTGCCGTTGATGACCCCCACGCCGAGCAGGCTGTAGGTTGCTGTTGAATCCGGCGTGGTGTCGATGTAGGTCGCAATCAGACTGCGCTTTATCTTTGCCATGATTTAAGCCTCCTTATGCCGCCTGTTCGTAAACGAGACGGCAGGTGATGAGATAGATTGCGGTGTTACTTTCGCCCTGCTGCTCCAAATAGCCATGATTTATTGCCTCGATCTGGTCCGCCGTCTTACCGCTCGCCAGCGTGGGCAGCGTGCCCACGAGGGTCTGCGCCTCCAGCCAATCCGCGAACGCTTCGGCAAAGGCCACGTTATCTAGCCGCTGCGCATCGTCGGCGGTGCTTTCCATGATCTGGACCGCAAATGGGAATTCACGCAGCGAGCTGCCGTCGATGTACTCCTCCAACTTGCGCGACCCTGGCAGCGCCACAATGGCGTATTCGGTCGGGGTGGCGCTCAGGTAGTTGACCCATACCGGCGCGCCGGAGACCAGGCCGGTATACGTCTTAAGATACGTTTGCACTGCGCTGATCAGGCTCACGGCTCAATCCCCCGTTTTTCGTGGGCGTCCTTGAGAAAGCGCCTGATGTTTGCCTTTACCCGCTTCGGGTCCATGCCCACATGCCACCAGAACAAGTCACCTGGATTTTGAGTGGCGATAAAGCGATAGCAAAAGCGGTGCCAGCGCCCACCCTTCTGGTTCAGGCGATTGCGTAAATCCACAGCCGTTTTTTGACGCGGGAGACCAAACGACACGATGCGCCGATCTTTCCACCCAAAAAACAGGTGGCGCCGTTGTTCAATTACAAACCACAAACCGTTTGACTCGCGCGTCTCTGATTTCATCCAGGCTGCCCTTGTCGAACATCGGCGATCTGCGACTTCTCAGCGGTGCGCCTTTCGATGAGCAGGCGCCGCCCGGTCAGTTCCAATCGCACGATTTCATCTGTATCAAACTCTGATCCGCCGACACGAACGATATTCGGTCGACCCGGAACATTGAGTGTGATTTCGACCGGGCCGCTGCCCTGACGATCGACTTCTATTGTTTCGCGTGGCACGTTAACCGCCTCCTGCCATTCGTTTCGCCCCGGCGATAATCGCCTTGCCGTAAACCGCCTTCATCCTAGCAAACCAGAAATTTCCACGCAGCGGCCCCGTATCGCGCCCTATTGCCCCGGGCCGGTAGTACACGGCCCGCGCATAGGGTGCGATCCACTTCACTTCCCCGGACCCGATCTGAGTTCCTAATGTGCCGGACAGCACCAGCATGCCGGTTTGCTTCGGCGTGAACGGCTCGCTCAGACGCAAGATCTCTGAGTCCACAAACATCTGCGCGCGGCTGTACCGGCGCTGCCAGGTCGACTGGAAGCTTTGGTTCCAAACCAGTTCGGCCTTGCCGCCTTTAGTGACGATGATGCTGCCCCGCGGCGTGTCGATGTGCGGTCCGTCGGTCATCACCTGGCCCCGATCTGAAAGTGCCGCATGGCGGGCGATCCGTTATCCATCACATCCACGCTGGTGATGGTCAGCACGTCGTCATACTTGGCCTTGAGATCGGTCATGGTAAACGCCGCCACCGCAGGCGGTCCGACCACTGCGGCGTGGATCTCGTCGGTTACCGTGCCCTTGACCACCACGTCCCCGGTTTGCAGCGTCCAGGCGGTCGACTTGTCGGCCAGCGCCTGCCACGCCTTGGGGGACAGATAGCCCGGCGTGCGGGCCGGAAGGTAGATCGCGGCCTGGTCCGCGGCGATCGTGCCGCCGCTGGCGAGGACGTTGGACGCTTTGCGATTCTCCCAGGCCACACGCCCGATGACGGTCCGGTGATAGGTCTCCGTGCCGGGCACGCGGTTGTAGAGCGTCAGTGCGGTGTTGGTCCTCATGAGACCTCCGACGCCAGAAAGCCCCGGTACAGCAGCCCCGTGCCGCCCAGATAAACCCGCGCCACGTTGGAGAGCCGCTTCTGTGCGGTCTGCCGCCGGGTCGATCCCACGTCATACGTCACCGAGCTGCGCCCGATCGTTTCGCTCACAATGGCGTCCGCGCCACCCGACGCCTCTTGCGCTTGCACCTCTTCGGCAATCGCGCAGGTCGCCAGCTGGATGCGCTCGATGGTGTCCGCGTCGTCATCGGCGGTGATGATCGCCGCCGCCCGGTCGAAGGTAATCTGGTCGATGACCGCGCTGGCGCGCAAGGCGAGCGCGGGGAAGTCGGCATCGGCGATGGCCGTCCCGAGGAAGGTGGTTTTATAGAACGTTAGATCCGCGTAGGCGGCCATCGCTCGTGTCCTTTCGGCGCCGGTTAGCTGGTCGGCAGGATGTTCGTCGAGCCCGTCGTGACTGCCGATCCGGTCACCGTCATGGCGAAGTTACCCGCCCAGGTGTCGGTCGAGTCGCCGGTGTAGCCCTCGGCGGTGTCCACATCACCAGAGAACACGTTGAACGGTCCGACCACGTTGTACTCGCCCTGCGCGCTCACGTAGATCGTGTTCAGCGCCTCGGTCGTGAACTTGCCGAACACGTTCTCACGGATGACAGCGCGCGAGAGCGACATCAGGACGTGATTCGCGTTGTCCATGAACGTGTTGTCACGGATCATCCAGCGCAGCGGCATCGCCACGGCGGTGGACGTGTTCTTGATGGCAGCGTCGGTCAGCCCGCGAAAGTCGCAGCCGATGACCTCCACAAACCCGGCCCCGCCGCTGTCCTCGATACCAATCGCGCCCGCGTCGAAGCGGCAGCCGATGAACGAGGCATGGCCGGCGGAGTATTCGTCGTCGCCCGACAGCGCGTTGGAGACCAGCTTGACCGCTGCCGCGTCGACCGGAGCGTCGAACAGGAGGTTGACGAAGCGCCAACCCCGACCGCGCACCTCAATGAGCGGCGTGGCCGCCGTCGGGGACGCGGGCGGACGCCAGCACGCCGCGCCGGGGTGGTAGCCCGCGGCGGGCACGTCCGGATGGTGCGGCTTCGTGCCGCAGCCGATGATGGTCACGTCGAACACGAGGTTCGAGCCGACCAACTCTTCGCGCACGTCGCCGATGACCTTGATCGTCCCCAGCGTCTCAACCCGGTCCAGCGCCTCGCCCATCGTGGCCAGGGCGTTTTCCCACCCCGACCCGCTGTTCAGGTCGTTGCCGTTGACCGTATCGACGAACAACGGCGACTGGACGCTGTCCGCGAGCATGGCGAAGTTGGCGTTGACGTCCTTCAGCCACCCCGCGCCTGTGATCTGTTTCATGTCGCACTTCCTTTCCGGGTCGCTTTCGGCGTTCCCTTAGAGGTATTCACGGCCTGGATCGCCTCGGCGTTCAGGTCCTCGGGCGTCTGCTCGGGCGCGTCGGGGGCGCTCGCCTCAGGCGCTTTCGGCTCCACGTAGCCCATCTTTTTGTAGCGGGCAATCTCCGCCGGGTGCACCAGCTCGATGGTGATGCCGTCTTTGGTCAGAAACATGGTTCAGTCCTCACTTCGGGGGCGCAAGCGCGCCCCCACTGATAGCCGTCAGGCTACGCCTTGTTGTGGACGTAGATCCCGTTGACGCGGTTTTCGTACGCGAACGCGTCGTGGTAGAGCCGGTACTGCCACAGGTGCCCGTCCGACGTCTGGTTGACGTCCGGGCTGAAGTACTTGACCTGGTTGAGCTTGACCGGCTGCAGGACCGCCGTCGGGTGCAGGATCGCGAAGTTGAGATCCTTGCCCGTCGACACGTTCTTGATGTACCCGCCCGCGTCGCTGTCGCCGCCTGCGTTGAGCGTGATGGCCGTGTAGAAGCGCGACTGCGGCACCGGAATGACCGGCATGCCGTCGTACTCCACCAGGCGCGTGTCGGCGCGGTTCTCGTTGGCCAGGGTGCGGCCGATGGCCGCCTCCAGATACTGCTTGACGGTCGGGGAGAGGTAGAGCTTGCGCCCTTCCTCGGGCACTTCGTTCTCGTTCATGGCGAGAACCGCCGCGTCGATGGCCGCGACGACCGTCGTGCTGGACAGTGTCGCGGGCGTCGCCTGGTTACCAGCGGTGATGGCCGCACTCGCGTACTTCGCGAAGCGGTAGGCGTCCAGCTCGGGCGCGACGTGCTCGCGCATCCACATCCGCACGAAGTTGCCGAGCAGCAGCCCTAGCGTTTCCTCGTTATCCTCGCGGTCGAGGGTGAAGGCGCGGCTACGCTCGGTGGCCAGCGCCATGGTTTCCCACGCAGCGGTGATGTCGCCCGCGGCGTAGCCGAACACGCGGCTGTAGTTGCCGAGACCGACCATCGAGAGTTTCATCACCTTGACTTCGTTGGCGCCCAGGAAGGACGGCGCCTGAGTCAACGCGTCGAGCATGGCGGTCTTGCTTTCGACCTTGTACGCCTCGTCGATCAGCGCCTGGAAGACGCTGACGAGCGCTACGGTATTAGGCATGGGTGGCTCCTATTTCTTGACCAGGTCCGCGCCTTTGCGCGCGGCGGCCTCAAATGCGGATATGGTAGAGGCGGGCGCGTTAGCCCCCGCCACGATGCGTAGGGTTTCCCCCTCGGCCTCGAACAGGTAGTCGGCGGTTTCCTTGACGCCCTTGAGCTGATCGTCCAGACCGACGATCTTGCCGTCCTCGGACAGCTTCAGATCGCTGAGCTTCAGCAGCGCCCGGACCGCCGTCGCGTTGCGGGCTTTCGCCCCACTCAGCGCGGCATCCAGGGCGTGATCGAACTTGAGCTGCGCCAGCTGCGCGGTCGCGTCGGCCTCGGCCTTCTCAGCCTTCGTCTTCCACTCGTCCGCGGCGGCCTTGATGCCGTCCACGTCGAGCTTCTTGAAGCCTTCGATAGCCGTGTTAGCCTCGCCGAGCTGCTTCTTCAGGCTCTCGGCTTCGGTCTTGGCCGTCTCCGCCGTCGTCTTGTGGGCTTCGACGTCCTTGCCGTGCAGCGCCATGATCTTCTCGATCACGTCGTCGGCCAGTTCCAGTGCTTTAAGATCTTCCCGCTTCATGTCCTGTTCCCTCTCTACTGCTACGTCGCCTACGTTTGGTATCGCGGTCTCGTCCGCGTGGCGTTCCGGCTCATACGCTGCCGGGAAGCGAAGGGGCAAATCGCCCCGATGATGTCAGTGTCAGGGGCGCGTCTGCACGTTGGCCCCGTCGTAAATCTGCTCGCGTACACGCTGGCGCTTTAGCCCCGTTTTGGCCGTGAAATCCTTCAGGCGCGCGTTCCACTGTTTGAGGTGCGCACGTACCGCTGTCGCGTCCAATTCAGCCGCCTCGAGTGCGCGTGCCTGCCGAGTCCACTTACGAATCTGGCGCTCCATAGCACGCTGGCGCTGCGTAGCGTCATACAGGCTCAGTTCCTGGTCGTCGACCGTCACCGTCTTATCCTGGCGCGGGTCGATCCCCGCATCATGATAGACATCCGGCGACAGGTCCTCGAACCAACAAAACCATGAGTGTCTGCAATTGGCACCCTGGAGACCCGTCACCGTGCCATAGCCCGTACTCTCGATGAAAGGTGGATACTTGCGATTGGTCCCAGATCGGCTGAACACCCGACCTTGCCATTCCTGGTGTGACGGGCGCGCGCCTGCGTGGGCGGTCGTCTGCACCAGGTCGCATCCCATTTCATCCGCGCGGGTCCACTGAAGTTGTCCCGTCGTTTGGTTGATTCCGGTCAGTGTCGCACGGCGCACGGCCACGTCGATCTGATCCCGACGACCGCTGGCGAAGTTGACGACTCGTAAGCCGTCGTCCGCCGCTCGCTTTATGGCGTCCCGGATCGCATCAGTGTAAGACATCGCGCCAGTGCTGATTTGTACGTAAGCTAAATTCACGGCGTTAATGTATGCCTCTTGCCCCGCCAACGCGGTTGTTTGCGCCAGGTTACGCACCACACCGCTTGTCTTTTGTAGCCCGGCGGCCAGCACTTGAGCCATTACAGGTGACATATTCAGCGGTAGCGGGTTCAGTCCAGCAGCCCGGTAGATGGAATCATCAAATGCCATCGCCTTCACGCCCGCATCCCGAAACAGCCTTTTTAGTTCTGTTTCGCCTTGATGTGTCAGTCCTGCCAGGCGCTCATAAATCGTTTGTTCCAGCAGTCCGCTTTCAGACAGGCGTTGAACTTGCCACGCGGCCCACTCTAATTCTTTCGCGCGCCCAGTCGCCAAACGACGGGCAATGTCGTTGAGCACGCTTTGCTCGTACTCGCGGTAGAGCGCCATGAGCGGATCGGCCAGGCGGTCGAGTTGGTCGGCGGTGAGCATCAGGCTCCGGCCTCCGATCCGAACAGGTCCGCAGGCTGCTCGGCCTGGACATCAGCGATCCACTGCTTGGCCGTCGCCTCGTCCAGGCGGTAATTCCTGACCAGGAACATCCACTTGGGCATGATGCCCATTGTGACGGCGGAGCGGTCGGCGGCCTGCTGCTGGTCCTTGTCCACGACGACCGAGTCGTCCCAGTCGTACGCGGCCTGGTACGCGCCGCGTGGCGCGAGGCCGTACAGCGACGCCCACACGTCCATCGCGTAGACCAGCTCGTCCAACGCCGATTGCAGCGCCTTCTGGGTGTCGGTGACGGTCACGTAACTGCGCTGCTGGCTGGTGCGGACCTCCGTCGCGGTCTTGGCCTCGAACTGCGGGTCGCTCAGCGTCCCGTAGGCCAGCCCCACCTGGAACTCGATCCGCTTCAGGATGGCGTTCAGGCCGCGCAGCAGGTTTTCTTCGCGCAGCGTCGGCGACCACGCTTGAAAAAACTCATCCTTTTCGCCGCCCATATCGAGCGTGCGGTACAGGCGTTTGTTGGGCAGCTTCGGCTTCCCGTTGGCGTCGCGCTCGAACGCCAGCTCGTCCACGAACAGCGCGCGCTCGCCGCTCTCAAACTCCCACAGGATGCGCGACCACTGCTCGTCGGCCTGCCGGATCATGTCCGTGGCGCGACTGTAGCAGCTCACACCCAGCGGCGACGACGGATCGACGTTGTTGGCATACGGCGGCTTGAAATAGCCAAACAGGGGGCGGTCCACGCCTTCAATCGTTGCCTCCGGCAGCAGGTCGGCCCAGGCGGGCACCGTGGCGAGCGGGATCTCAGCGCCCAGGGTATCCCCTTCGGCCCGGAACGCGCGGTTGCGGATCTCGTAGCCCGCGGCGGTCACGGCGTGGTATTCCAGCCGCACGTAGTCGCCCTGGTCCACATGGACGCGATCCACGAACACGCAGGCCGTCAGGTGTCCGTCGCTGTCAAACCCGACCGGCAGCATGCGGTCGGCCTGGACGTAATCGATCGCCAGTGTGTCGCCCACCACGTAGGGCTTGAAGACCAGGCCGCCCTTGGCCAGACCCGGCTCAAGCTGCTGGCGCAGCTCGCTCACCACGCGCTGCATCTGCGCATTGAGCCAGTCGGCGCGCGCGCTGCCGGTCACGGCCACCCGCATCTCGATGGTGGTCGCCCGCGCCAGCTCCGCCGCGATGGAGGGCCCCAGCCCCAGACTCTTGACCGTGTCCGAGGCCCACGGAGGCGTGTTGGCGTACAGCGACGCCCATAGTTCCAGCGCAGCCAGCATGTCACTCGACACGGTGAGCGTGACGCCGAGCTTCTGTTGAAGGTCAGACCGGCTGAACATCGTCGCCCACACTCCTCTTAGCCATGCTGCCAACCGCTGCCACACGGGTCACTCCTAGTCCTGGTAATATTCCAGGTGCACGATCACACTCGCGGCGGCGTAAACGAACAGCGCCTCCAGGTTGCTGACGCCCAGCACCGCGCGGAACCCGTCTTCGGGCACGTAGCCCGGCGAGGCCGCGTCGGCGTCCGTGCCGTTCAGCTCGTAATAGACCGCGCCCCCCTCAGCGCTGAGGATGACGGTCGTCGTGCCGTCGGGCAGGGTCGCTTCCGCGCTGCTGCCGTCCGGCTCGATGCTCTCCCCGCCCGCGTACAGGGACGAGGCGACGATAGCGGATTCCTGCGCAAACGTGTTGCCAATGGTCCGGGTCATGGTTTAGCTCCTATTGCCCGCGCCGCCGCCAAATTAAGTTGCAAGCATATCTAACGGCGTCGATCTGGTGGTTGTTCCGATCCGGGTACGCGCTGATGAAGTTGCCGTCCTTGTCCTGCTCCAGCTCGTAATCCAGGAACTCTTGAGCCGTCTCCGGGCAGCGCACCGGGTCGATGACGATGGCCCGCAGACTTTGCAACCATTTCATGCTGTACTTGACCGATTCAGGCCCTTTCTCCGCTCCCCGGCTGCTCGCGCCGTAATCGCGGAGGTCGCCGATACTTTTGGGTTCGGCGCTGTCGGCGATGAGCAAGTCTTCCGGCGTCAGGCCGCGCGCGACCAGGGCATCGTACAGGTCGCGGTTCGATTGTTTGTGCGCCCGGTATTCGGCGAAGATGTAGAGCGTCATGCGCGCCGCATCGTAATGCACGCGGTTGTACGCCGCCGGATCGGGGTAATAGCCGAAGTCCAGGCCATGCAGGACACGGTCGAACTGCGCCACCTCAGCATCCGGGATCGCGCGCAGCTGGACGTTCTCGAACACCAGGCCGCCGGTACCATTGGCGACGCCGAGATACTCGTGTTCGTAGGCGGTCGGGTTGATTTCTTTCAGGTGCTCGGCCTCGTCGACGAACACCTGTCCCAACCAGCGCACGCGTGAGCCAAGCTCCAGGTACGTGCTCTTGTGTCGGAACTGCGACGCCTTCGGTATCTGCACGTACTTGTTCGCCCAAGACGCTGCTGAGCGCGGCGGGTTGAAACTCTTGAAGATGTACGCCTCGTCACCGCCACGGATGGCCGACTGCTCGATGTTACGCACCGCTTCGGGGCCGTGGAACTGGTCGAGTTCCTCCAGCCACAGAATACCGATGTAGCCGAACGCGGGCTTGATGCTCTTGAGCTTGCCCGGCTCGTCGCCACCCCGGAAGTAGATCTTCTGGCCGGTCGGAACGTAGGTGATTTCAAGCGGCGATACGGTGAACTTGAACTGGTCTTCCAACCCCAGCTCATTGACGGCCCACACGAGTTGTGAGTACACCGAATCGCGCAGCGTGTCCTTGACCTGGCGCATGACCAGCGCGTGCATGTCGGGATGATGGCCCAGCAGCCACGGGATGACCAGGCTGATGAAGCTGGACTTGGTCGAGCCGCGCCCGCCGTGAAACACGTATTCCGTATGCGCCCGCGCTTTGATGTCGTCGTACGCGTCCAGGAAACTCGGCGCGATGACATCGGCGGGCAGCATGAACGTGGGATCGCCGCCTTTCGTGGGCGGCGGCTGGTAGTTCTCCCGGTAGCGCTCCGGCGCATGCGCGGCCAGCAAGAACGTGAGCACGCGATTGTCGTATTCCTGCATCACCTTGAAGCGCTTGCCTTCGTGCATGCCCCAGCGCGTCACGCCGTTCAGCGCCCGGTCGAAGGCCTCGCTCTCCAGCGCCATCACCGCCACCTGCCGCGCTTCCTCGTAGGCCTCGGCAAACGTCGGATCGGCCAGGCGCGTGCGGTACACGTGCGCCCGTGACACCTTCGCTTTGGCGGCGGCCTTCGTCACGTTGCCCGTCTCGGCAAACGCCGCCAGGAACGTCCGCTCCCAGTTCGTGTTAGGCCGTCCGGGTTTGCCGGGGGTCGTCATCGTCCGTCCTCGCTCCCCGGCCATGCGCGTGGCCGGTACACGCCCGCGTCCGGCCCGTAGTGCGGCTGGCCGTCTGCGCCGCGATCCGGTGACGTGAACCCCGCCACGTTCACTGCACGGCCTCGGTGCTCAGTGTGCCGTCGTCGGCTACGGCTAGCATATGCCGCTGACCGTTCGGGCTACGCAGCGCCAACTCCACCGTATCGTCCGGTAGGCAGCGCAGGGCTATATGACCTGTCTTGTGATTTTGAAGTACTAACTCACCCGGCACTGTCGCATAGCCAGACCACAATAACCAGTCACCCGCTGCGTGCCCGCATAGTTCAATCGATGGCGCAAGTAAACGGTGGTTGTCGCGCCATTCCACCACTCGCGAGGGGTTGGCCCACGACTCGGCTTGCTCTACAATGATCGGCTGCACGTAAAATACCCGTCCGGTTGCGGCGGTGCTGCGCACCGACACGTTCGCGCAGGGAACCTGACAATCGCCACCAAGCCATGTAACGAGCCTGACTTGATCGAACCGGGCGAGATCGCACTGAATGTCCCGATGTGTGCCCCCGATCATTTTCGGGTTGACAATCACCACACTGGCGACCTGCCCTGTTTCGCCCGCGATCAGGTACTCGCGCTCAATGTCTTCCCAATAGCAGGAGAGAAACGTCAAGGTCCCTACGCGGTTCGCTACCACACCGCGCATGCTGGCCTGGAAATAGGTTGCATCGCTAAACGTAACGTCCGTAGCTGGCGCATCGATGATCACGGCGTCCGTCGCCAAATCAATTGCACATTGGCTAAAGACGAGTGTGGTTGTCGTGCCACCGCTAACTCGAAGTCCAACCGCGCCGCGCATCGTGCGCAGACGGTGATAGAACGACGAAATAGCAGTGTCGATGTCCACGCCCACGCGGGTAAACCCGCTGACCCTTACGTTATCAACCGCCGCCATGCACTTGTTCATAAACAAGCCCACATCTGCACGGCCCGCATTAACGATATCCAGTTGTCGGAGCGTCACCGTCGCATATTGCCCGACCTTGCTGTGTTTACAGGTGATCGCCGTTCCCTCGCCGGTACAGCGCAAGACAGTGCCGTAATCGCCCTCAAGCGTGACATTCTCACGGATCGTCAGGTTGGTGAACTCGTGCGTGCCTTTTGCAAGCCGGATAGTACGCCCACCGCTGGCCCACGCCTGATCGAGCGCCGCCTGAATGTTGTCGCCAGGCAACAGCACGTCGATCTGGTGCAAGCGCTGATGATCGGCAATGTGCTGCGCTTTGGTCCGCCCCGCTTCAATGGTCTGCGGCAAGCTCATCCGTAGCCCTCGTCATACCCACCGTAAGCGGGGTTTTGCCCCGCAATCAATTTGGGTCCGCATAACTCAAGGACCCTAACGTCACGTCACTGGTATGCAGCACATTGACGCCTGTTGCAGTCTGGTAGGTATTATTTGTCTTTGTTGTATCGCGCTGCGTAAAGTCCACGCCGTCTGTACTCGTGTACAGACTGATAGCGTCCGCGTTCATGTTCAGCCGCACGTGTGTTACCGCGCCGATATTCGTAGCCGCGAGGCGTGATGTACGGGTGTACGTTGCCACGCTATAAGTCGTGATGTTCCACTGGCTACCCGTGTAAATGAGAATCGTTTCCCACCAGTTGCCCGCGCTGTCGATGCGAGTGCGCAGCCACACGGCGGTGCCGGGCAGGGGCGAGACGGGTAGCGTGATGGCCTGGGTGATCCGCATGTTGGCCGACGGCGCAACCAGTTGTGTATTCGGGGTTATGATACGGATTAACACCGCATCGTGATCGCAGTATCCAGTGACACTCGCGCGGGCTTCGTACAGAATGTTGACGGCGTCGGTTCGCGTAAGCGCGCGGTAGGGTTGCCATGTGGCCGATGTTGTGCCGCTAAATAGGCCAATAACCGCCGACCCTGTGGCTATGAGGGGCCATGCCAGACTGCCGTCGCCACGGCAGGAGCCAGTGACGTCTATGTAATCCCCGATAGTTAGGATATTGGCGGACGACGCATACGGTACGTTCTGACCGTTATACGCCACGCGCAGATGACGGACGCCCTCGTAAGGCGTGGCTGTCTCCTTACTGAGCGTCGCACTGTTGCCCGGCGTAAAAGCGGTGGTATTCGCCGCCTCCATGTCGCCGTCGGTCTGGCGCTGAGCGCTGTAGCTTTGCACCGGGGCTTCCGCCGTCAGCCCGGTCGCATTGCTCGCCACGGCCAACGCCGCGTTGCCGTTCGGGATCTCCGCTAGCCGCAAGCTGTAGCCCCAGTCCGCGTCCACGGGTGCGCGGGCCGCCGTCGTAGCCCCGTCGATGTCCTGCCACGTCCCGACCAGCCGCTGCCACTGGTACGTGAGCGTTGGCGAGCCAGTCCACGTGCCCGGCGTCGGCTCAATGGGCGTGGCGATGACCGCGCTTGAGGCGATAGCAGGCGCGACGGTATTCACTGGTCCGCCCCCCGCCCCCGGCCCGACGCCCGGCGGGAAGTTGAGCGCAAACCCGCGCCGCCTACCCATGCCGCACCTCGCACGCGCGCAGCGTCCGGCCCAGGACCAGCCCGGCGGGCACTTGCAGCAGCAGCACGCAAACCAGCAGTGTGAGCATCACAACTCCTAACAAAAACGCGCCGAACACATCACGTGTGTTGGCACGTCGTCAGCGCGGGGCCCAACAGCCTCGCCAAACCGGACGGTGATCAGCCGTTCGGGGGTGGACCCGGGTCAAGCGCGAATTCCCCGGCCCCTCGCCGCATCACAGTCGCGCGCGGCACTTCCATTTCAGAGCCAGACCCCTGCCCGGTAGGTGTTGGTCTGGCGGGCTATTCCGGGCGCCCATCATTATCTGGTAAAGCCCCCAGCCCTGGCCCCGCTGCCGCCAATCGGTAGAGACGGTATGCGGGACCTCGGGCGCGTAAGGGTGGGGACACTCAAAGTATAGCACGTCCGTTCGGCGGGCGGCAGAGCGCAACATTCACGCGATAAACCTATCGCACCGGCGCATACCACTCTGCCCCCGCTACCACCCACTTGCCGTCCCGGTAGATCAGCGCGCCCTTGACGATCAGCCGCTGCACGTGGCCGTAGACGCTGCTGTACGCCCGGTCCAGATACTCCGAGATCTCGACCACGGACGGCGAGTTCCCGCCGTGATCGTTGGCGTACTCGCAAATGTAATCCAGGATCTCTTGCTGGCGATCCGAGAGACTATCACGGCGTCGCGTCATCCTGCGCCCCCTTCCCCGGCTCCTGTCGCCTGCACCCGTACGAAAAGAACACCGTCAGCGCGGGCGGCTCCCCCGCGTTGAGCGTCGCGAAGATCTTGGTCAGCCCGGCCCGCACGAGCTGTCGCCCCCGCTCGCGGGTGATCGGCGTGCCATCCGGCTTGGTGATGAGCCGCGCGATCTCATCGGTCGAGTACCCCAGGAAGTAGAACACGAACGCCACCCGCTCATTGTCGGTGAACACGGTCGAGCGCACGATGGCCAGCACGCGCGCCCATTGGATGTGCAGGTCGATGGCCTCGTCGATGGGGTCGAAGGTGCGGGTCATCGTATCCCCCTCACCCGCGCGGCACACGCCAGCGCGTCGGCCCGTTCGTTGTGCGCGTCGCCATTGTGCCCGCGCGTCCAGTGCCAGGTGATCGTGTGCCGCGCGGCCTCCTCGACCAGCCGCTCCCACAGGTCCCGGTTCTCGACCGGCTTCTTCGTCGAGGTGCGCCAGTTCCGCGCCTGCCACTTGGGCAGCCACTCGGTCATGCCGCGCCGCACGTACTGCGAGTCCGTGATCAGGTCCACCATGCACGGCGTCTTGAGCGCGGCCAGGGCCTGGATCGCGGCGGTCAGCTCCATGCGGTTGTTGGAGGTCAGCGGGTCGAAGTCCGACAGCTCCCGCTCGCGGCCCTCATCGGCGATGAGGATGGCCGCCCAGCCGCCGGGGCCGGGATTGGGATAACACGAGCCATCCGTGTAGATCGTGACGTGGTGCATTAGTTTCCCTCTCCGTGTCCGTTGACACTAAACGCCTGCACCGCCCGGCTGACCGTCGATTGGCTGATCTCGATGCCCGCTGCATGCGTGAGCATTGCAGCCAATGCAGTCTGGTCCTCGCTCACGGCGTCGGGGTTTTCGGCCAGGTAGTCGAGTACAACCTGCTTCTTTGAGCGCCCATCGGATGCAGATACCCGCCTGACTTGCAGCCCGTATTCATGCATACCACCTGCATTCAACGCCGCCCGCAACCGATCTTCCGCGTTCATCTCGCGCAAGATGATCGCCAGCTTTGTGTCGTCATCGATGTCTGCCAGGTACTCCCGCCAGGTGTGTCGCCACACGTCCCACAGGGCCGCGCCCCAGGTCACGCGCCAGTCCGGGTGCTGCTCCAGATGCGCAACGGTGTGGCGGTACTCTGCCAAGGCCGCATCGTAGGCCGCCTGCGCGTCGTGTCGGGCGCGCGTGCCCGACAGCGCCGCCGACTTGTAGACCATGCCAACCAGCACCGTCAGCAGCGGCGGAAAGGTTGCCAGCACGAACAGCACCGGATCGGTAGCGACGGCGACAAGCCATTCGTGCAGCCAGTCGAATGGCGACGGGGTGAACGGGATGGTCGCGCTGACGTTGCCGATCACGGCCACCAGTGCCGCCGCCAGCGCGCCAACGGTCATGTAGGCCGCTTCGCGTCGGGTTACATCCAGCACCGGCGGGGCCATCGACAGGATGATGACGGAGATCTCAGCGATGACCACGAACGCGCCGCCGATGATAGCTGCCGTCAGGCCATCGCCCCCGTGCAGCAGATAGGCGTCACGGCCCACGCTGTAGACGTGGATCGCGCTGATCACGAACGCGGCCAGCATGACCACAAGCGTCAGCAACATGACGATGAGGCGCGCTGTGCGTCCGTAGTGATTGGCTTGCTGGCGTTCGAAGTCCTGGATCTGCGGCTCGTCGAGTGCGGCGAGCAGGGTCTGTCGTGCCCGTTGACGGGCCTGTTGACGTTGCGCGTCGGTGAGTGTCGGTAAGGTGGTGATGTCCATTGTGTCCCCCATGTGTGCTTAAAAGAGCGCGAGCTGCGCAGGCTCGCCATTCAACTCGACTGTCGGCGGCTTCTGTCGCATACCAGAGACGGCAGCTTCTTTCTTAGCCCGTTTGACCGCCTCGTCCACCTTCTGCGTCACGGCGAGAAAGCCCTCGTCCTCGAAGGCTCTGATGAGCGCTTGTAGAACGGGAAGCCCGGAAGGCGTTGTCATGTTGGCGATGCCCGGCACGTTTTCCATGACGAACGTCTTCGGCTTCAGCTCGTGCACCAATCGCGCGAATTCCCACACCAGCGAATTGCGGGGATCATGCACGTCCCGTCTGCCGCTATAGCTAAACCCCTGGCAAGGCGGTCCACCGATTACGCAGTCCAGATCGCCGGGTTTCACTTCTGCCAGCGAGAGGAGGCGGTCGCCGGTGACGGACTGCACGTCGTCACACACTAGCACCCGCACCGGTGGATATTCTCCGGCCAGCTCGTTGAAGGCGCCCGACCTGAGGATCTTGTCCCGCTTTTTCCGCTTCTCAGGGCTTGAGATCCACCGGCTGGAAGGTCCAGCCAAGTTGTACCAATAGGTGCTGGCCGCAGAGACGTCGTTCTCCACCGCCGCCACGACTTCGAAGCCTGCCGCCAGGAAGCCAAGGCTGAAGCCTCCGGCCCCGGCAAATAGGTCGATTACGGTCGGTCGTTCAGCGGGAAGCTTGAGTCCAGCCGGCAGATACAATCCCGAACGCCGCTGCGACACATCGCGGAAGGCGCCTTGTTCGGTGAGTCTGGGAGTGAATAGTTGGTTGTAGTTCATCGCCGTCATCCTCTCCCCAGCGCCCGCAACAAATCGCTCGTGGAGCGGCGGCGTTCGACCACCGTGCCGAGCTGCTCGAACACGGCCTGGAAGCGGTCAGGGTGACGACCGAAGTAGACCAGCGCCGATCCGTGCGTCGGACTGTTCTTGCGCGCCGATCCCGGCGGCGGCACGAACTTCATGCGGCGCGTGAAGCAGATCGGGTAGTCCCACAGCGCCTGAAACCACTTCTCGCCAGGGACGGCGTTCACCAGCGCGATGGCCTCGGTGGTAGTGCCGCGCTCGTACTGGTCGATCAGGTACTCGGTCCAGATGGCCTGATTGCTCTTGCCGCGTGTCTTGCCGTAAGGCGGGTTAAGAAACACCGCGCCGAACCAATGCTGCGTCAGGCCGTCATCCTCCAGAGTGAAGAAGCGCGTCGCCTGCACAGTGATCTGCGCGGCGTCGCAGCTGGCCGGGTCCAACTCGATCCGACCCAGGACCTGGCGCACCGCCGCGATGACGTGCGGCGGCGTGTACCATTCGGTTGATTCGCTGCTGAGGAGTGCCTGCGGTGTGGTCATTGGTTGTGTCCCTCCTCACTAAACTTCTCAACTACATATCTCAGCTCTCCACGCAGCTCTTCCGGCACGCAGCACCAGCGCGGATCGGCATCAGGCGCGCGGCGCGCGATCCGTCCGAAGCGTGCGTTGGCGTCCGCACACAGCCGGTCCAGCTCGACCCGCTGCAGGAATGTCTCGACCGCGTCGCCGCTGAGCCGGTCCATCACCGCGTACAGCACGCCCACAGCGGGCGGCGGGTCGAAGAGCGCGAGCTGGGTCATTCCGTCACCGCCTCGCCCGCCAGCCACGCGGCCAGGTCATCGCCCGCGCGCAGCATGTCGTTGACATCATGCCGGGTCGGCACGCGCCGGATCGCGTCCGGGAACACGCCCTGCCACCACTGCGCGGCCTGCTCGCCGGGCTCGTCGTCATCGAAGGCCAGCCACAACGTGCGCGCCTGGCTGAGCGTGACCACGTGCTCGACGAGCCGCGCCTGGGTCGTGCCGCCGGTGGCCAGGGCCGTCACGGCGAACGGCAGCGCGGCCTGCACGCTCAGCGCGTCGAACTCGCCCTCGCACAACACCACGTCCTGGCCGGGGCCGACCGGATAGATGCCGTACAGGCCGTTGGCGCTGCCCCTGGCCTGAGCGTACTTCTTGCTCATCTCCTGGCTGCGGGTGCGGATACGCACCTTCCAGACGGTGTCGTCTGCTGCGATCCACGGGATGACGATGCCTGCCGGCAGGTACACGTCCGTGTCGCCCCAGCGCCCGCGGTACGGCTGCGGGTTGTAGCCCAACAAGGCGGCGCGGCTCATCGTCGCCGACAGGCCGCGCGCGGTCAGGTAGTCCCAGGCCCGCGCGCCGTCCTGGTCCAGCCGCGCCACGCTCTCGTCAACGAACTGCCACGCACCCGCCTGCCAGTCCGGATCATCCAGGGCCGCCCAGTGGTGCTCTGCGGCGCGCAGCAAACCCGTCCGCTCCGGCTCGCGGGGTCGCGTCGGGCCGATGGTGCGCGGCGGGATCTCGCCCTCCAGGCCCAGCAACTTGCAGGCCTCGATGAAACCGATGCCCTCGACGGCGCGCACCAGGTCGATGGCATCGCCGTGCTCACCACAGCGGCGGCAATACCAGCGCGCGCCGCCCTCGCGGAATGGCCATACACGGAACCGGTCGGTGCCGCCGCACAGCGGGCACGGCCCGGCAAACTCGCCGCCGGACGTCGCGCACGCGCGCTTTAACGTCACATATTTGCCCGCCACTGTGAGCAGGTCAACGCTCGACTGGTCGATCATCGGCGCGTTTCCTTCTCGCAGTCTGGACACAGCCAACCGGCCCACAGATTAAGACTCCAACCAAGCGACTGGATCGACCTTGCGGCGTTCATAAGAGTGCGTCGCTTTCCGGTCATGGTGATTGACCTTCCGCACTTGGCGCATTCAACGATGTACGCCTTTTCTAAACGACCTGTTCCCATACTGTCCCCTCCAACCTTGATAAGCACAGACTCAATGTTTTGAGCAAAGTGACACAAGTTGTGTCACGGAGTGACAGACTTTTTCGAGCAAAAACGGCCAAATTTCCCCTCAAAAGTGACAGAGTGACACAAGTGACGCAGTTTCCCGTATTCCTCTCAGGTGCGCGCCTACGCGCGCGCGCATCTGCGATTAGTAGGGAAAGTCTGTCACTTGTGTCACTTTCCCCTCAAACGTCAAAAAAGTCTGTCACTTTTCCCCTCATCTCCAAAGTCAAGGTCTGTCACCGGTCTGTCACTTTTTGAATTAGTTGTGTCACTCAACAAAAGCGCCACACCAATCCAGTGCCAGCCCGCGTTGGTCTTTTTCTGCTCGAATCCGCGCTCCTTCATAGCGCGGCTGAACTTGATCCGGTTCATGGGCGACAGTCCGGTTTCAGTCGCCCACTCTTTGTAAGCATCGTAAAACTGAGCGGCTCGCGTGGGTTGCACGTCTCCGGCCAGCGTGCACTCGCTCAAAAACGTCCCGAAGTAGTCGCTTTCGTTGCGGTACTCCTCCGTCGCTTCGCTCACAACCATCGGATCGCCCAGGCCCTCGCTATACCACGCGATCGCGCCGCGCACGGCCCAGGCCAGGATGCCCGGCAGCTCGGCGCGCAGGTCCGCTTCTAGCTCTTTGTCCGCGCGGCCCTTGAAGGACACGTTAAACGGGATGAGCCGGATGCGCCGCCAGATGCCATCGTCTGTGCCCTTGATGACGGGCTTGTGATTCGACGCCAACCAGATCTTGAATTTCGGGCGGAACGTCATAAAAGGTTGATAGAGGTGCCGCGCTTTGATCTGTTCTCCGCCAGTCACGGCCTTAATGCGCGATTCATTTAGCCGCGTGGTGTCGCTGGACTCGCTCGAAAACACCATGCGTGCAGCGCGCAGGTCGGCCAGGTCCGCGCTGTTATCGCTCTTGCGGTCCTGGTCGAAAGTTGAGAAGGGGGTAATTTGCGCATATTCGCCGCCCACGGCGTGCAGCACATTCAGCAGCGTGCTTTTGCCGTTCGCCCCTGTGCCGAAGCACTGGAAGTAGCACTGCTCGCGCGTGTCGCCGGTCAGGCTGTAGCCCGCTGCGCGCTGGATGTAGGCGATCAGCTCACGGTCGCCGTCGAAGACCTCCTGCAAAAACCGCTCCCAGCGCGGCGCTTTGGCGGTCCGGTAAAAGGAAACCGGGGATCGCTGCGTCATCAGGTCGGCAGCGCGCCCGGGCCGCACCTGGCCCGTCTTAAGATCCAGCACCCCATTTCCGACGCCGATCAGATGGTCATGCGCGTCGAGCTTGTGCACGGGTATGGCAAACATTTCATCCTTCGACGCCGACCCGAGCGCATTCTGCCGTGGCCGCATATCCTCCGCGCGCTCGGCCCACTTTTTATCCGCTCGCCAGCGTTTGACCGCCGCCTCGTTCGTCTCATCGACAACCCGCCGTGCGACGGCCTGCTGTTTGGCCCTGGCCGCGTGTTTGGCGTACTCATAGACGGCGTCCAGCTCATCCCGCATCCAACGGTGGCCGGTCCAGATGAGCCAGCCCAGTCCGGGCGCGAACAACAGCCGGTCGCCGTAGAGGGCTATGAGCAGCTCGCCCTGCCCTGCGTCAGTGGTATTGTATTTGTCCAGGTCGGCCAGTGTGTCATCGGTCGGCACGAGCGGATCGGAATAAGGCCGCTCCGCCTCGCTCACCAGGCCGTTCAGCTCGGTCACCACCCGTTCCATCCGCGCGTACACCGTGCGGGCCGCGCGCAGCCCCTGCGTCTGCAGCACCGGCCACAGCGGCTTGAGCGACGC
>Ga0172380_10003923_pt1 | contig 19753 bp, 24 predicted proteins | sample Leawe162metaG_FD_119747 | JGI IMG/M metagenome (GOLD analysis project Ga0172380, IMG submission 119747) | Leachate microbial communities from a municipal landfill in Southern Ontario, Canada - Leachate well 162 metaG | ecosystem: Engineered > Solid waste > Landfill > Unclassified | place... | reverse complement strand
CGAATACCTCCGTAGTGGTGAGGCCCGCCTTGAACATCGCAGTGATAGAGTCTGCCGCGCCCGCTGCCGTTACGCCCAGTAGGCCCGTGTCCATGCCCACGGTAATGGCAGCGTCTCTCAGTTCGTCGAGGCTAAGACCCGTGTCCGCCGCGGCAATGCCCATGTCGATCACGGCGCCCTCGAACTCGGTCGCCGCGGCAATCATCGGCCCGAACGTCTTCTCCGCGACCATGCCGATGGCGCCAATGGCGGCGGCCACCGTCCCGCCAGCGATCGCCGCCGGCAGCAACTTGGCAGTTACGCCACTGCTAAACGACGATACCTTGCCGGCGATTTTGTCCAGCACGCCGCTGGCGTTGTCTTTGGCATTTATGACTATCTCTAAGGTATTTGCCACGTTACATCAGCCTCCGGCCAGTCCCGCCCTTGGCGTTCTTCTTAGTGTTGCGTTCCTGCTCTGCCGCGCGCTCATTCGCCACGGCAACGAACCGGTCCACCCATACCGCTGGCGCTTCCTCTTCCACCTGCCACGGCGTGACGCCCCACGCCTCCGCCGCGGCAAGTGTCGAGTACCAGGGTGGCGGGCCCTGTTCTTTCGTGGCCCCCGAGAGCGCCAGACTCAGCTGACGCTGTTCACCGGGGGGATCGTCTCCCCGCGCCCGAGTAGCGCCCCGAGCAGTAGGTCAAAGTCGTTGGCGGACGCCATCTCTAGCGCCTCGGCAACGGTCGAGCCGTCGTCGGTCTGCGCGTGCGCCGCGATCAGCACCTCGAACGCGTCGAACGCAGCGGCCATGGCACTAATGTCCGTGGCCTTCTGCGACTCCTGCAGCGCCGCATACGCGCGCAGGAGTTTCTGCCGCTCGCGGTACGATCCTCGCGCAGCCATGTCAATCGGCGTTACGATCAACTTTGTCATGGCAGCACCGACAGGTTGTTGGTGACTTTGGCCCTGATCCACGAGTCGGTCGACCACTTGGTGTTCACCGTGCCGTTCCAGGTCAACGAGACGGTCATATTCCCGTCGCGATCCCCGAATAGTTCCACGTTGTCTACCAGCGTGCCGGCGAAGTCGATCTGACAGAGTCTGGTCGCCGTAGTGGTGCCCTGCGTTGCCTTGAGCCGGATCTGTCGCTGCACCAACGCCGCCGTCGGCCCAATCAGTGCGTCAACGTAGGCTTTCGCCGTGGCGTTGAACTCCAACACCGTCACGAGCTGGCCTTCCCAGCGATTTTCCCCGTAGGCTGCCGGCGCAATCGCCCCGACGAACGTCTTCAGGTGCCGGCCAGGGTTGACGGTGAGTTCGGCGCTGATTAGCGTCGCCGCGACCGTTGTGGTTCCCATCGTACTCGTGGTCCATGAGTCGATGTAGACCGTCGTGTCCGATGCCTTGATCAGGTCCACGTCGCGGTCGGCACTGGTCCCGGCTGCCGCCGTGGTCACGGAATGGCCCAACAGGTCGACGCCCATCGTCCAAACCTGCCCCGACTCCACGCCGATAGTGAGGTTGTTCGGGATCGCCCCGTCCATCTCATAGCAGGCATCCGTGGTGCCAAAGTTCACGGTGTAGTGGCTCGGCTTGGTGCTGGCAGATAGCGGCGCGATATAGTTGTACGTGTACGTCGTGTTCGCTGCCGCGCTTGCCGTAGCCGGACCAAAGATGCCGTCCAGCCAGTAGCAGATGTCCTGGTAGGACGCCCGCTGTTCAATCGCGCCTTCCCCGTGAATCTCTGCCAGCGCGGCCACGGTGCCGGGCGCCAGCGTGCCCACCAGTTCCGGCGTATCCACCGTTGGCACGATACTCACCGTCGCCTCAGTGAGGCCCATCAACTTGACTGTCGGCGTCTTGGTCGACGCCCCCCACGTGCTCCGCTGCTCTCGCCCCAGATACACAACTCGCAATACACTAGCAGGCATGTTGCCCCCTTCTAGGCCGACTTCTCTACAACCGACACCCGATAGACGAATCCCCAGTAGGGGACTTGGCCCCACATCAACTCAAACCCACCTCCCGACACGCCCGAGTCTCGCAGCGCGGAGATCTGATCCACCGCGCCGCCCAGTGTGATATCTGCCAGGTACGCGCGCCCGAACAGCTCTAGCAGGGTGATGCACCCCTGGTAGCCGGCGTTCGGCCCGGCCACGTCCTGCGCCACGGCCTGGACGTATACGCGCACGATGTAAGTGCGCTCTTGCCGTTTGAGCCCGATGGCTTGCATCTGCCACTCGGCGTCCGCCGGCCAGACCAGCGCCGCCGGCAGCGTCACCTGGTCCACGTTGGACGGCACGACGACGGGCGCCGACTTGATGCCGCTGATAGCCGCGTGCACCGCTTGTAGTGCGGTTATCGTTGCTGATACGGTCATGCCGGCACCCCCTTGTACGTCGCTTCCAGGTAGTCTCGTGCGTCGCAGATCTCATCGGCGCGTAGCCATTCGGTGCTATGCGCGCAGTGGTACTCGCCCGGCTTGCCCTTGTACCAGCCGCCGGCGCCCTCTACCGTGAGACCCAGGGGCAGGTCGTACAGCGGCGCGCCCGGGTACAGCTGCAGCACCGACACGTCAATATCGTCTGGCCGCGTCTGCTTTAGGAACGCTTCCGTCTGCGCGATGGTGTGCGCCGACTCGCCCGGCAGGCCGACGATCAGGAACGCTTTCACGCGTATCCCGGCGTCGTGCGCCTGCTGGATGCACTGCGCTTGCTGCGCCACCGTCTCGCCCTTGTGAATGGCGTCTAGCACCGCCTGCGCGCCCGATTCCACGCCCAAGCCGATCTCTACGCAGCCGGCCCCCGCCATGTGCCTGAGCGTCCCGGCGTCTACCTGGTCCGCGCGCACAAAACAGCGCCACACCAGTTCCGTCTCGCGGAGGCCGTCGCACAACACCCGCAGCCGCCGTTTGTCGATGGCCAGCGAGTCGTCGTAAAAGTGGACGGCGCTGTACCTGTCCCTGAGCGCCCACATCTCGGCGATGACGTTCCCGGCCGAACGCGCGGTGTACCTGTGCCGCCACACGCCGCCTGAGCAGAACGTGCACCCATGTGGGCAGCCGCGAGACGTGATGGCCGTCGCTGCCTCGTGGTCTACGCCGCGCCTGTCGCGCAGTGAGTAGTGATAGCGCCCCGCCTGGCTGCGGTCCGGAAATGGCAGCGCGTCCAGATCCCTGATCCGGTCGGCGTTGACGATAGCCACGGATGGCAGTGGCCCCGCGAGTAGGTCGGGCAGCACCCGCTCGCCTTCACCCCGTACTACGGTGACGTCGCCCATGTTCAGCACGTCCACGGGATCCGCCGATGCGTGCGGCCCGCCCACGATGACCGGCGCGCTTCCTGCGGCGCGTATAACGTGCGCCATGTAATCACGCTGTGGCGTCGTGCCGGTGACGCACCACACGTCGCAGTCGTCGGGCAGCACGTCGCCGAGGCCCAGGTCGCAGTAGACCGCCTCGTGGCCGGCGCACTTGAGCGCCGCGCCCAAGTACCACAGGCCGAGCGGCCCGTGCACGGCCTGGTCGAGCAGGAAGGGAGATTCCGGTTGAATCAGTGCGACTCTCATCCCGGATTCACCCCGTTCTCTATGAGCCACTTGCGATAGTCCTGGCCGTCAATCAACTTGTCCCCCACGTGTGGCGATGTCGTGGTCGTATCGCACCAGAGCGCGATCCCGGCGTTGTGGCAGAGTTTGCTGAACCACATATCCGTGCCTGGCCAGCCGGTTAGGTCTTCATAGGCATAGGCGAACCAGGGTTTGGGCAACTGCTCGAATACCGGTTTGGCGATCATGATGCTACCGCTCCCCAACGCATCCACCTCCACCGCGCCAGGGTGCCAACTTGCCATGCGCCTATAGGAGCCGTCGCCCGGATCCACGAACGCGCACGGGTCGTACGGTTTCCCCCGCCGAAAGTTCAACCCGCCGATCACCTGTATCTGCTCGGGATAGGCCCGGAACCAGCGCGCCAGTCGCGGCACGATGTCCACCGGGTGCACATGATCCGAGTCCAGCATGAGCAGGTGCGTGAACTCACTGTCTACCAGGAACTGTGCAAACGTGCACCGGGCAATGTCATTCCTGGTATATTCCAGCTTGGCGAACGGCCAACCCTGCGCCGCAATGCTCACGAACCCGAAGAACGGCAACTGCCCGATGGTCCGTTCCATCGGTACGCCGCACAGTACGCGAATGGTCGGGTCCTGTGGCGTCACAATCAAGCCGTTGGTAGGCTCGGGCAGCACGCGCCGCTGTACCTCCGCCTCTTGCCAGTCGCCGCGATCTAGCGGCTCAGTCGTTAGCCGAATCCCCTCCGCGACAGTCACTAGCGCAACCTCCCCCGCTATCAGATCCGCAGCCAGCCGTTTCTAACCAGTAGGTCCGTCAACCCCATTGCCAGCAGGTCCGTTTCGTCTTCGGCGTCCTCCAGAATCTTGATGTGCAACTCTGCCGCAAGTGCATGGATTATTTCGTGCATCAGTGTGTACCAGAGGTCGTGCACTGGCCTCCCGTTACGATAGATGCGGATAGTCCGCGTCCACGGGTCTATCTGCCCCCACAGACTCTTGCGCTTGTACACGTCCACGTCTGCCGGGTTATCGCAGTAGATCACCCGGTACTCAATCCCGAGCACGTTTACCGCCTCGGGTACTGCTAGCGGTTCTCCCTCCAACTTGCGTTCCCTCCTAGCGCAACCGTCTGAATGGTTCCAATAACTCTCGCACGTCCTTGGGCATTCCTTGCGGAATGGTCATGGCGCCCGCATCGGGCCACATCGTTACGTCAAATGTCGACACGTCCTTCTGCGCGTACATGTAGGCCGCCAAGCGGATCGTCGCCTGTTGCACCGCGACGGGCGCCTTGGTGCTGTACCCCCACCTTCCGAGTACCTTGATCGCGTCCTCTGGCGCCGCGGTATACGTCCAGTTATCGTCTGCCAACGCCGTGAGACGAATGCTGCGGTATGGCGTCGCGTTGCGCGGCTCGGTGACGTAGTGCGTCGTGGCCACCGCCGTGCCGTCACCGTTGGTGATCGTGGTGATAGACGCCAGGTCGGCATCCAGGTAGAGCGTGCGCCTGTCGTCCGACGTGTCGCGCAGAGCATCGTAGTACCGCGTTGCCGCCGTGGTGGGCGCCACAATCGTGCGGTCGACGTACGATTCCACCTGTCCCTGCGCGCGCTCCAGGAGGTCGCCGATCAGCACGTCGTCGGCGGTGCTCGTGATGCCCCGGTAGTTCTTGAACTGCATAATCGAGACGTACACGGTTCCCTCCTAGCAGGCTCGCCGCACCTGGAAATAACTGTGCTCAGACGCGATCAGCGTGCCGGTGCCGGTCCAGGTCGTGCACCAGAATCCCGCCTCGTCTGGGTCCAAGTCGATGTAGTAGTCACCCGTATCCGCCTTGACGACGGTGGCCCCCGAGCCGTAGACGTAGGTGTCCGAGTCCGTCGGCCCCTTGACGATGACCGTTACCGCTGTCGGGTCTGTGCTGGTGCCCTTGACGGTTGCGAACGTCACGCTGCAGCGCACGCGGTCACCAATGTCGTATGTGTTTGCCATCTATGCGTCTCCTATCAGCGTCACCGCGAATAGCGCTGCGTCTGTAACTCCCGCGCGCACGAGAGCCGCGTCCGATACCGCCGCCGTGTAGGCCAGTGCGTCCGAGAGCGTGGCCCGCCCCGCCTGAATCTTGGCGTCTGTAGCGGCGATCTCCGCCATCGGCGCCGTAATCTCTACCGTTCCGGTGATCGCCGGCGGCGTGTTGACACCCGTGGCGGCAATCTGCGCCGGCTGCCCGGTTATCCCTACTGTGCCCGTAATGGCCGGCGGAGTGACGGTTCCCGTGGCCTCTATCTGCGCCGGCTGCGCTGTCAACGACGCCGTGCCGTAGTTGGCGCTGCCGACGGTGCCCGTGGCGGCGATCTGCGCCGGTTGCCCCTCTATCGCCACCGTACCGGTCAGGTCTAGGATGTTCGTCCCGGCCGCCGCGATCTGCGCCAGCTGCCCCTCGAGGGCCACGGTGCCCGTGATAGCCGGAGGGGTGTTGACGCCGGATGCGGCGATCTGCGCCAGCTGCCCCTCGAGGGCCACGGTGCCCGTGATAGCCGGAGGGGTGTTGACGCCGGATGCGGCGATTGCCGCCGGCTGCCCCTCGAGGGTCACGGTTCCCGTGATAGCAGGCGGCATATTCACGCCAGCCGCTGCGATCTGGGCGGGTTGCCCTGCCAGTGCTACGGTCCCGGTGATGCCCGGAACGCCGACTGCGCCAGTCGCTGCTATCTCTGCCGGTTGCCCAATGAGTGCCACAGTGCCGGTAATCGCCGGTGGCGTATTCGTGCCCGTGGCCACTATCGCGGCAGGTTGTCCGGCAATCGCCACGGTGCCAGTTACGGCCGGCGGTGTGTTCGTCCCGGTTGCCGCAATCGCTGCCGGTTGCGCGGCCAGTGCGACCGTGCCGGTGATGCCCGACGCCGTCCAATCCACAACCAGTCGGGGCCGCTCGCCCGCGGTCGTGCTGTCGGACGAATCAAACCCGTACTCCGAGCGTGTCCCCGCCGGCTGGAACATGACCATGCCGTAGTTGGCGGCCAACATGCTCGCGAACTCGGTCGTATTCAGCGCAATCGTGTGCTCGGTGCCGACCGCCTCGTTGGCCTCAATCGCCTCAGAGCCAATCGCCGTTGCCGCGTAGTCAGTGCCGGACGTAGCGCAGCCCGCCGAGCCGGCCCATGCCGTCGTGCCGACCTTGTAGTTCCAGACGGCGCCGGCCTCTGTCCAGCCGCTGTTGCCGGACAGAATCCTGTGTACCTTGAGCGTGAACCCGTCCCACTCGTAGGCGGCGGCCACGAACAGATGCAGCGCCGCGGAGTTGATGGTGCTGCCGGCGGTGATAGTGCTCAGATCGAACTGGAGCACGGGCCGCTTCTGGTAGTCCGCGATGTTGTCTACCGGCAGCGTGACGAAAGCGGCCTTGCTGTTCGTTGGCTCTCCCTGGAATAACCAGGTGTCCATGCCCGCCGTCGCGTCCGGCGTTACGTCCAGCGTCGGGTCGAGCGCCACCGGATAGACGGCGCTGTCCAGCCACGTTTTCGGGAAGCGCACGGTGACGTAGCGCGTGGCCCCCTGCCGTCGCAGTTGCAGAATGCCTGGCGTCGTGTGGCCTGCCGCGTCCGTCGCTACCGGCGCCGCGAACCGCCACGCGACCCGCCCTGCCGCCGTGCGAAACTCTATCGCCTGCGCCGTGTTGGTCTGGGTCGTGCGATTCCAGGCTACGCCGTCGCAGTACAGCGTGACGCCGGCGGAGGCCTTCAGGATGAATTCGAGCTCGAGATACGGATTCGCAACCGTCGGTGCTGGCAGGTTGGCCGCCGCGTCGATGACAAGCTCTTTGAGCAGGCGCGTCGGGTGCGCGGTGTAGCGATAGTGCCTGCCCGTGCCGTAGCCGTTCGCCCAGTAGAGCGATGCGTCGTCGGCAACTGCCGTCACCGCCTGCGGCTGCGTGATCTGCTGCCGCGAGTTGGTGGCGTTATCGACCCAGTTGAGCCCCAGCGGTTGCAGCGTGACCGACTCGCCACTGGTCGGATCGAGCCACTGCACCGTGTCGCCGGCGTTCAGGACGGACCGTGCGTGCAGCTGGAAATCGGCGGCCAGCATCTTCCACTGCCAGGCGCCGGTGTCGGCCTGCCAGGTGGTGTCGATCTCCTGATCCGAGGCAGCGCCGTAGTGCAGCGGCTCCAGGGTACTCACCCACCGCCGCCTACCGCCGCCTAGGTCGAACTCCAGGAATCGCCGTCCCCGTCGGGAGACGGCGAGCCCCGGATTCGCCGCTCGAATCAGTGCCGCGCTATTCGCCACGGATTAGGCCGTCCGTGGGATGGTGATCGTCAGCGCACTCAGAGCCACGTTCGCGCCTGCCGCAACCGTTACTGAACTCAAGGCCATGTTGAAGTCAGCCGCGGTCTTGCCCACGTTGCCGTCGAACATCGCGGTATTCCCGGCCGCCATGAGAATGCGAAACCACGACGCCGTGCCGGCGGTGTCTGCCGCGCTGTCCGCTGTGATAGCCGCCGCGGTGATCACGCCGGCGCTAGAGGCCGCGAACGCCGCCGCGTTCAGCGTCAGCGTCGCGAGCAGCTTGTGCGTGGCCCAAGCCGCGCTGTTCACGCTGTTCGGCTGTCTGCCGGTGTAGATTTTGAGCAGGCCGCTATTGCACTTGGCGGCTGCGCCGTCAGCCGCCGCATTTGCGGCGTAGTACGAAAATCGAGGAACTTTTGCCATCTGTTACTCCCTATCAGATAAGCCGCGCTACAATGCCCACGACGCCCTGCGTGCCCTGCGCGAATGCCGTGCCACGCGCCGTCGTGCCGATCAAGCGGATGTATTGGCAGCCCCAGAACACTGCCGGGTCCACGCGCACGGCCACGCTCTTCTTCACGGCCACGGTGTAGGCCGTGCCAGCCGACCACAACTCGTAGTAGTTGGTACCGTCGTCACTCACGTCGATGTGCACAATCGTCGACGTGGTCTCCCAGCCGGTCGGCATCAACAGGCGAATCGGCGAGCGCCCCTCGAGGTCCACAGCCGCGCTCTGCGTGCCCGTTGCGACGTAGGCGGAGTCGTACACCTTGAGAAACTGCGCGTCTGCCGCCTGATGTACTGTCTTGAAGTCTGTCATACTGCGCTCCTTGGCGTAGGTGGGGCCGGCGGCCAACCCCACCCCCAGCCGCTATCAGTAACGCGCTATCAGTCCGAATCCGTCTCGATCTCGGCTACCGTAGCCAGGTCGTAGTCCGAGGCGGGACCATACCGGGCGGTATCGCCCAGCACAATCACGTTCGCAATGGCCTTCAGGGTGCCGTTGATCACGCGCGCCCTGAAGAACCGCCCAGTACCAGGCCGCGCCGTTTTCTTCCCCAGCTGCTCCGAGCGAATCTCGGCGATGCACTGGTACGCCCGCGTGGTGGTCGTGAGCTGCAACCCGGTCATCGTGATGATGGCCGTCGAGGCGCACTTGCCGGTGTTGGTCGCATCAAAAATCTTGAGGACCAGACCGCCGTTCGTGGTCGCAACCGTCGAAGAAACTTTGCCCTGCAGAATGATCATGGCCCGGCGAAAGACATCCATATCGATGGTTGCCGTCTGCTTGGAGCTGGCGGCAAACCCATACGAACTGGACACGTACCCGACGAGAGCCAGTTTCTCGGTAAGTGCTTCAACCATTATCTATATGCCTCCTATCCCTACGCGCCCTTGAGGGTAACGAACGGGCTCATGGTCGTGCTGCCGTCTGCCAGGGTGAAGTAGGTCCTCACCCACGGCTGACCATCCACGTACTCGCAGAATCGCCAAGTCCCCTGATTGGTGATGAACTTGTAGTGCTCAGAAAAGTCGATCTGGATGCCCGCTCGCGCGCCAACCAGGTAGTAGCTAAAGTCCGCGAGCAGCACGCCGCCCAGAGTCGCGGCAGAGGTCGACGGCGGCGCAACCGGGATGCGATCCGTGATGATGACCTCTTTCCCAAACAGCCGCATCGGCAGGCCGTCGCGCGCGTTGGGCTGCCAGATCACACCCGACGCCGTTCCGTCGGTCATTTCCATGAGGTGCTGCAACAGGCCCGGATGCACCAGCCAGACGCCGCCCTGTGGCGTGCGAGGCCGGAACATGGCATACATAGACGTCACATCCGAGTAAACGAGCGTGTGCGAGGCCGCCACTTCGGCCAACAGCGCGCCCGACTGGAACACGCCAAGAGGCTGTGCCCCACCAGTGCCCTGCAGAAACGCCCAGTCCTCGTGAAACGCAATCGCCTCACCGAACAGCCTCGTCAAGAGTGCGGCCAGCGTGGGCCCGGCGTCTTGGCGGAGCATATTGCTGGCCACCGTGTAGCCGCTCAGCTCGTGGTAAACGAGCTTGAGCGTATCGAAGGTCGGCTCGGTCTCGGTCTTGGTGCCAGCCTCTTCCGTCCAGGTGGCCACAACGCCGCCCAGGTTATGCGCCTGGCCCGCCGTAGTGCCGTCGTAGGACAGAATCGGCATAGAGAACTCGCGGCCCGTCATCGGGATGATGGTCGCCCGCGGTCGCACGATGGCCGACTCGCTCGCCACGCTCAGGATCTGCTGCGAGAACTCGGGCGGCACCAGGTATCCGCCGACTGAACCCGACTCCTCGCTCAGCGCGGCCTTGTAGCTCTTGTAGACGCTATTCAGGCGCTTGCTGTCCTGCCGCATAACGGCGATGCACCAGTCGCCAAAGTCTTTGGTCTCCGGGCGGTCCCTGCCTTCCGGCGCCACGTTGAAGGCCTTTTCGACGGCCGGCTGCTCGCGCAGCTTGGCGATTGCCTTGGTGACCGCCATTTCTACCATTGCGTCCATATCCACAGCCGGTGCCGTGGCCTTTACTTCCTCTTCCATCTTGGGTTCCTCTCTATCAGTAACAGCAACTATCGTTGTCTCCGCCTTGACCGCGCTCTCCGTCGCGCTCGCCGCAAGCTCCTCGCCTGCCTCTGGCAGTAGCGCCTTGACGCACAACTCAGTCTCAGCCAGTGACCGCAACTCGTGTACGCCCAACGTCCGCGGCTCTGCCGGCGTCGGCGTCAGTGAAAACTCGGCAATCGGCCAGACGGTGATGGTTTTGCCCGACCGCGCCGTGAGATGGCCCACCGCGCCCGACGACCAGCCGAGCTTGCCCTTCTCTGCCAGCTCGCGGATCGCCTCCGCGTATTCGTCGGCCAGCGCGATCTGCGTCTCTACCCACAGGCCGGCCTCCTGCGCCTCTACGCGCGCGCGCCCGAGCGTGTGAGATTTGAGCCGCTTGTCCTGGCCGTGCTGGTAGAGCACCGGCGGGGTGCTGGACAGCCTGTCCAGCCAGAAGTCCGTCTGCGCCGTGAACGTCTCGCCCTCGAGGTCCGCACCGCCGTAGACCACGCCATAGCCGCCCAGCGTGTAGCCGGTATCGCTTGCTCCAATGACCTTGATCGCCGTATCCATACTCGCCTCCGTTACAATAAAAATGACCCGGTCCAGTTAGCCGACCTGAGCCAGCCAACAGTCCGGGCCAAACGCCCCCAAGGGCGCCCAACCGTATGTAGTTATGTCACGTGTCTATCGCGTGCCGTACCTCCGCTCTATCCACCGCACGATCATCAAGAGCGCGTCGCGCAGCACCATCAGAAAGTCGTGCATCTCCTCATTCGCCATGTAGTCTGTCCACCGCCGCCCATATCGGGTGGCGCTCGCGGTGGGTGCCACGCTCCATACAGCGATAGCCCCAGACGTATAGGCCCGCCCGATAGAACGCCCCCGCCAAGGTGCGCCAGCACCGCGCGCGCCACCCCGGGTTGTCTGCCTGTATCGTCTCCGGTATCAGATAGCCACCCGGGCCAGGCTGCGCTTTGCACGCCCGCTCCATGATGGCCATAAAGTCACTCATTCTCCCCCCCGTTTCACGTACTCCCCGCACCATACCGACAGGTTCGTGCCGTCAATGCTGGTGCCCGCCATGCGCTCGCACCCGTCCAGCCACGATTCCACCAGCGGCACCGGCAGCAACCGATTGGCGTTGAACTGCGTTACCGGCGCGTCCGCCGTCGGCCACGACAGCAGTAGCCGCCCGCCGGGCCGCACCACGCGCTGCAGCTCGCGTACCGCACGCTCTGAGCCGTGCGCGTCCAGTGGATCGCCGTACCGCCCGAGGCCGATGTGCTCGATGACGCTCAGACTGCTGGCCATCGGCACGCTGCCGTCCGGGAGTGGCAGTGCCGTGATGTTTCCCGGCACGTAGAGCAGGTTCGGCGTACTCACCGGAAACGGGCGAATATCCACGCACACCACCGGCACGTATTGCGATAGTAGGCCCACCAGAAGCACCGTGCTCCCTACGTCTAGGAGCCAATCGGGATGCGCCGCCGTCACACGCGAGAATGCCCAGTAGTCCTGGTAGAAGTAGAACTGGTCGAACACGTACTGCCGGTCGTCGTAGCAATGATGCGGCGTCACCACCTCGCCCGGCAGTGCCAGCGCCTGGTAAGCGAGCAGTTGGTCAACACCCCAAGTGTCACTCACGCGGCGCCCCGTCCTCTGTCGGCTCTAGCCCCAGCTCACGCTCGAAGTCGGCGATGGCTGCCAGCATCACCCGGTCCGTGTATTCGCGCCAGAACGGTTCCGCCGCCGCCTCAAGCGCCGTGAGTGCGCGCCACAGTTCGGTGTCAAACGCGCTCATGCTCACCCCCACGTCAGCCCCATCGCCGTGAACGCCGCCTCGAACCGCCGCCGCCACGTGTGGTCGCGCCGCGCACGAATAGCGGCGTTGTGGCGCACCGCCTCTGTTATGCCGGGATGCGCCTGGTAGTGACGGATGCACCCCACCAAATCCGGCGCCTCATGCCACGTAGAAATCTCGTTATTGTTGTAGTGCGCCCATAGTTCCGGGTTGTCCTGTACCAGGTAGAACGCGCCGGCCATTGGCGCCTCAAAGTCGCGCCCCTTCAGGCTCAGCAATGCCGGGTCGCCCGTCTCGCCAATACCGAGCGTTATCTGTGCCCTGTTCATCAGGTTCACCATCTCTGCCGTACTCACGGGTCCACGCGGCCAGCCCTGCCCGTAACACGTTACGTCGATACCCGCCTCTGCCAACTGCCCGATAATCTCCGCGCGCCTGCCGTAGTTCTTGCCCACGAACAGCACCGGGATATCGCGCTCGCATTCTCGCGGCACGAACACGTCCGGGTTAGCGCCTGGCGGCAGGTATATCGCGCGCGCGCCAATGGACTCATACCACGCCACCGCCGTCGGATCGTTCGTCCAGCACAGGTCGAACGCGCTCGCAACGTCGATCATCCCGGCAAAGCCCGTCGGCTCAAGGGCCGAATAGCGATGCGTTTTATCGTCAAGGCACATCGTCAACGTCGGCACGCCGAGCATCCGCAACCATTCGATGCAGCCCCGAAACACCAGGCGCCCGCACAGGTAGCCATAGAACACGTCCAGCGGTGCCTCCCGATGCGCCGCCAACACCCGGGCGAGCATCTCGCCGTTCATGGCCTGCTTGCCGCCAAAGTGCCAGCCGGCGTCGTACTGGTCGTACCGCCTCTCGCCCTTGTGCCAGTCGTAATGCACGTGCTCGCCAAACGAGTCCAGGGCCGGCCCTAGGTTGTGGTCCTCCCAGTTGAAGTGCTGGTAGGCACTGAAGATTCTCACTGGTCCCTTACCTGCTCTGCGATCCACGGATACGTCTGCGCGATACCGTCTCGCAGCGTCACCTCAGGCCGCCACCCCAGTGCTTCGATGCGCGCCGTGCTGAAGTTGCGGCTCTGTACCCCCACAGGCCCCGGTACGTGCTTGATGCGCACGCGCTTCCCAGCCACATCCGCCACCACGCGCACGAGGTCGTCTACCGAGACGTATTCCTGCGAGCCGATATTGCACGGGCGCTGTTCGTCCGAGCGCATGAGCGCGACGATACCATCCACCAAGTCTGACACGTAGGTGTAGTTGCGTACCGCCGTGCCGTCCCCCCACACCTCAATCTCGCCGCCGTCCTGCGCTTCGGCCACCTTGCGGCACATCGCCGCCGGTGCTTTCTCACGGCCACCCGTCCAAGTACCGAACGGCCCGTAGGTGTTCTGAAAGCGCGCGATCCTCACCTGCATCCCGTACTTGCGCCCGTAGGCCAGAGCCATTCTCTCCGCGTACAGCTTCTCCCAGCCGTACTCGTTGTCGGGCTGCGCCGGGTACGCGTCATCCTCTGTCAGCGCCGCCTCGCCGACGGCCATGTCGCGGTACACGCAGACGGAGGAGGAGAAGAAGTAGCGTAGTACGCCATGGCGGACCGTCTCGCTGATCATATTCAGGTTGATTTCCGCGTTGTTGGCCATGATCTCGCACTCGGCGGTGCTAATAAACCCCATCCCCCCCATATCCGCCGCGAGTTGGTATACCTCATCAACGGGCTGTCCGCCGAAGGACTCGACCGCCTCCTCAAAGTATCTCAGATCATAGAGCTCGTACGAGTCCGCTACGGTCTCGCGAAACTCGGGCATCTTTACGTCGACCCCTCGCACCCAGTACCCGTCCGCCTTCAGTCGCTCTACCAGGTGCCCGCCGATGAATCCCCCCGCGCCGCACACGAGCGCACGCTTCACAGCCCCGCCTCCTGCAACATCTGCGCCGCCCGGTGCGCGTAGGTGTGATGGGCGATGACCTCGACACGGCCAGATGCGCCTATCTCTGCTGCGCGATCCGGGTGATCCAGTAGTGTGTCAATAACGACGTCCGGCCTACCACCCGGAAGCACCGTCGCCAGATGCACGCCCGGCTCAAAGCAACGCCACAATCCCTCCACCGCGTCCGTCACCAGCGGCCTGCCGCTGCACATCGCCTCGAACACGCGCATGTTGAGGTCGCCCATCACGGACTTGTTGAACGCCACCTTGGCGCTTGCGTACACGTCGGCCATGTCCTGGAAGTACACGCCGCTCTGGAAGTTACACTTGTACCGCTTGGCCAGCGCCGCGAGCGTCTGCCGCCTGTCCTCGTACAGCGGCGACCCCGGGTAGGTGTTGCCCACAAACGCCACGTCGTACTCGGGCGGCTCCGTGCGCGTTGGCGTGTGCAGCCCCGGGTCGCAGGCCATCGGCAGCCAATGCGCACGAGGCCCGTACTCCCCGACGTAGCGGATATCACTCACGAACACGTGGTCGTACCGCTTGGCGTCCTCTACGTGCCAGCCCCGCTGCGTGTGCGAGTCGATGTAGAGCGCACAGGTCCGCACGTTGGGCGGAACTAGTAACGGGTGTATCCCGCCGCCAGCCTCTATCCAGACGAACAGATCCAGCTGCAAGTCGCTCGCAACCCACGATGATTCGTCTGGCGCGCACCTGGTCACCTCGTGCCCCATCGCCCGGAACGCGCGCTCGTAGTACACCGCCGTCGTGTACGGCTTGTAGGCGTAGGACAGCAGGATTCTCATGCCGGCCTCAGCATCACGTCGATAAAGCGGCCGTCTCGCTCGCGTGCGTACAGCACCCGCCACGGTAGGATGCCGTAGCTCTTGCCGTACTCCGCCCAGCGCGCATGCTCGCCGTTGAAGTAGTCGAACGTCTGCGGCGTGAACTGTCGCACGTGCGTCGGGTCCGAGAACGCCGCGTCAATGCTCTTGGCCACGTTCGGCACCGTAATGTGAAGACGGCCTGTGCGTTTCAGCGATCGCAGGCATCCGTTCATGAGTGGCAGAAAGTTGTGAATGTGCTCGAACAGGTTGTCCGCAACGAACACGTCCACCGTGCCGTCTAGCGCAATGCCCGCCTCAAGGTCGTACTCCTCCACGCCGGGTGCAGCGCACTTGTCGATGCCGACCATCCCCCGTCGCACCTTGGCGCCGCAGCCCAAGTCGAACATGATGCGCTTCTCAGGCACCCCCGCCATGATCCTGGCCGCGCACTCGGCAAACGTCGGCACCGGCTCGCCGCGCGTCGCCAGAATGTCGTAGTGCCTCGGGTTGTGCATGCCCCAATGCTCCATGTCGGGATGCACGTCATTCAGCAGTTCAACCGACTGCGCATAGAGGCTATTCAGTTGGTCGTGTGGAAACTCCAGTCCTTTCCACACCGTCTCTTTGGGCAGGCTCTCCCAGCCCTCGCCCCACACGGCCAGTCCGGTGTAGTCGCCGTTCAGGTCGGCGATGCAGTCTCGCAGCGCCCCGCCGCTTCTACCCTGGCGATTGTTGCCCACGAATACACGCCCCAGCGCCTTGGGCAGGTCTAGCGCCACAAAGTCCGACGCCCCGGGCATCCACCCGCAATCGATGCCGCGCTTGCGGAGGTACACCGCGAACTTATCGCTCTCGCTGTACACCGCGTCGTACTGCGCGCACTCGTTGGCCGTCACCCTGTCGGGATGGCCGATCACCCACAAGACGTTGTAGGTGTGCACCGGCAGGTTTTCGATACCGCTGCCGTGGCAGTTGATCAGCACGTCGCACTCACCCGGATCAGCCGATACCGTATGGCCCTGAGCTACAAGTGCCTTCGACAGCGAGTCCTTGAACCAGTAGTCCCCCCAACGCAGCCGGCGCTTTTCGTCCTTCTCTGCGTCACTCGCCGCAACGATGTAAATGTTCAACTCTCCCCCCTCAGTCTCGCGTTTGCTCGCTCCATGCCCTGCAGTAGTTCCCCACGCTCTCCCAGCCAACCAGCCAACGCCTGTACGTCCTTCGGAAAACATGCGCCGGCGTAGCCGCGCTTGCCGTCCTGGTGCACGTTCCAGTACGTCGAAACCAGCGAACGCCCGACGTACCCAAGTAGCGGCACCACCTGCCGCACACCCTCGAACTGCGCCCCCGACCGCGCGCATGCATCATAGAGCAGGTTGGCGAAAATAACTTCCATCGCCCCGTGCGTATTGTGCGCGTACTTGATCACCTCCGCCGTACTCAGGTCAACGAACTGCGTCAGTCGCTCGCCGACGGGCAGCCGCCACTCCCACGTCTCTACCCAGGGCTGCGAGTCTGCACACCCCACCACCTGCGTGTGCGGATGGGCGAAATCCGCCGCCGCGGTGCGCGCACTGAGGAACTCCGGCCAGTGATACACCGTCCACTCGGGATGTATCGCCTGTAGCCACGCGCAGGTACCCGGTAGCACCGTAGACCGGATCACGACGTTCCGCGCGCGCGTGCGCCTGAGCACGTCGCACAGCGGCCCCTGATCCTGCTCGCCGTCTACCGTGAGAGTAGGCACGCAGACGAACGCCCAGTCGCAATCGTCGGCGCACGGCGTCTCGCTCTCCAGCGAGACGCCGCCCATGTCTAGGCCCTCTAGCCCTAGCAGGTACTCGTACAGCACCCGGCCCACCGTGCCGGTGTGCCCGTAGACCGTTACGCGCAATGCCCCTCCCCTACCACTCGCTATGTCGATCTTCCCATCGCGCCTGTAGCGCGTCCAATATCTTCTCTCGCCCCGTCTCCCACGCGTAGGTCGCTGCCAACTCGTCAAAGTGCCTCGCCTGTGTGCCCGGATGCCAAACCTCTTGCCGAAGCACCGTCGGCCCGCCACTGAACCCCGGTCCCGACTGCAGCACGCCCGGCGTCGTCTTGGCCGTGAACCGGCCGGGAAACGCGAGACTCCTGCCGTTCTTGGCGCGAATCGCGTGCGGTCGCGTCCCCTCATTGACATACATGAACGGTTTGTCGTCGGTCACTACGCGCACGTCAGCACTGGAACCGAGACTGGCGCCCCTCGCAGTGATGCGGAAGTCGGGCTGATGATTCCACGTCTCGGTGGCTTTCCCCAGCGCGTCCTTCACTTCCCCTGCTACTCGTTCTCCCCACGTCCCCGTCTGCGCCGCCCATTCGGCAACCGCCATGACCCTGCGTAGCACCCGGTCGTAGGATACCCTGTCTACGTGGATGCTGATGAGCATCCCGCCGGCGTTCGGGCCGCGCGTAGGAAACGTGACTATCGACCCAGTACCGGCCATCTATGCCTCCACGTGCAGCGGGTTATCACTGGCCGCGCGTGTGTCGCACGTGCCACAAGGCTTCTCGCCCCCTAGCGTCCAGTAGCAATCCCAGCCGCCCCGTTCTGAATCCTGAATATCCCAGTGGCACCGGCAGTTGGCCTTGCAGTCAGAAGACCCGTCCCCGGGATAGTACGGCAGCGTCGGCAATCCCCGCGCATAGGCGTTCGCTCGCTCATAGGAGGCCGTCGCCGAGTTGTGATACAGTTCCGACCGCGCTGCGATCTGCGCCTCGCTTAGTTTGCCGCTGGCAATATCGTCCGTGAACCCGTCCAAGTACTTGTACTGTTCCTTGACCTCCGCCCCAATGCGGCCCCAGTCCGTCGGCGTCATGCTGCCGCGCCCACCATGCCCTAGCACGTACTGGTCGATGTAGGAATTCTTGGTACTCGTGCGCATAGCCGTCTGCCAGTCCGTCAGCGTCATCTGCCCCGACGATACCTGGCTCGCCCACACGCGCGCCTGTGCGACCTTGGCGTCGGTGTAGGCATCGCGCAGGGCCAACATCTGCGTCTGGCCGATAAACTGGCCGGTCGCCGGGTTGCGATAGCGGTGTGCTGAGGCCGACCATACCCACGGGCCAGGCACTAGGCCTCCTCAGTCCGCGCGTCCAGTAGGCCGCGATACTGTTCCGGCATGAGCCTGTCCCACTCGGCAAACGCCGCCTTGATGTCCTCCTCGGTTATGACAACCTCACCGTTGTACGGCTCCAGTCCCGTCCCTATCGGGTCCACGGCGACGGTACGAAAAGGGAGTAGGAACGCGCCCTTTACCTCCTCCTCACTCGCCGCCGCGCCCAGTCGTTCGCGGATCACCGCCTGCTCGTCTGCCGTCAGCACGTCGGTGTCGAAATCCACGTCGGGCGGCTTGCCTGCGCCTAGCGCGCGCAGGCTCTTGCGCTGCCAGCGGTGCAGTTCGTCCTTGCGCGCAGCAGGCGGCCCTTCCTCGCCCGGCATAGGTTTGCGTGCCGAGACCAAGGCCAGCTGATTCTCTTGACTCTCCGCCTTTTCCTGTTCCATACGCGCGCGCAACTGGTCATATGTCATCTGATTGGGCAGGTCGATGCCCAACATCTCCATGGCCAAATCCAGCGGCACCCCGGCCCCGACGTACTGCGCCAGCGCCTGGCCGCGCTCTGCTTCGTCGGCCTGGAAGATGTCCAGGCTCTGCCAGTCGATCACGCAGCGAATCCCAAGCGGCTCGAATATCTGCGTGTTGAGCGCTGCCTGAATGATCACGGCCTCTGGCACGACGGTCTCCGAGTAGAACGCCTGGTGGTGCTCGGTGGCCGTCGCAAAGTTTGCCGCATCCTCCAACATCGTCTGCGGCACACCGGCGGCAACCGCGATTTGCTGCCTCACCGCCATGAGCAGCTCGGGCATCGCCAGCTGGTCGGTTGGATAGCCTACCACGATTGGCGTCACCGTGGCCCGGACCGCAACCGTCTCCCAGGCACGCTTGACGCCGCCGACGAATCGCTTCCACCACTGTTCTAGGCGTTCTAGCTCCGCCTGTGGCGGGTTGCCCTCTACCGAGAGCACCGTGCCGGGCATGGCGCCGCGCGCGAAGAAGTCCGACGCGAACGTGTTCATATTCCTGGCGATCCCACCCTCAGTGAGGATCGTCGACAGCCAACCCTTGCCCGGCCCTATCTCACTCGCCAGGTTTGGCGTCCATACCCACACCGCCTGATTCAGCGGCAACTCCTCTGGCTCGCCATTTACGCGCCGCTCGAAGCGCGTCAATCCCTTGCGCTTGTCGTATACAGGTTTGATTGACGGCGGGTATAGCCAGCGGTAGCCCTTCTCAAAGCCGAACGGATTGCGCCGCCGCAGCCAGTACGCCGCGCCGTATACCTGTAGCGCCGCCTCTGTCATCCACAGGATGTGAGGCATCAGGTCGGCATACTCCCAGTCGGTCTCTTCGGCAGCAGGCTCCTTGGCGTCCTCCTTGGGCTTATCCGTGGGCGGCACGGCCTTGGTAGGCATATCCCCCACGTAGTACTTCACCGGGATGCTAGACAGTGCGTTGCATCGTACCTCTACGCACCGACGCACCCACGACACGGCCTGATACGCGTCGTGCTCGGTGACAATCTCTTTGTCTTTGTGTTGGCCGCCCCACGCGTTCTGCCAGTCGTAGGCGGACATTGTGACGCTCTTGCCGCTCCGCTGTACCGTCGCTATCCAGTTATCCGGCATACTATCTATCACCCCACAACAGGAGCGGACCGCCGCCGGCTACCGCGTACCAGG
>Ga0172380_10003922_pt1 | contig 19757 bp, 13 predicted proteins | sample Leawe162metaG_FD_119747 | JGI IMG/M metagenome (GOLD analysis project Ga0172380, IMG submission 119747) | Leachate microbial communities from a municipal landfill in Southern Ontario, Canada - Leachate well 162 metaG | ecosystem: Engineered > Solid waste > Landfill > Unclassified | place... | reverse complement strand
GCGCTTCAGGGTGCCCATGGCGCAATCGGCTCCGGAGCCGGGCGTGGCGGCGATGGCGGCGCATTCCAGGATTTTGCCCATGTGCATGGCCAGCCCCGGGTCGAAGCCCATGGCCACCGGCAGGGCAGCGAACACGGCCGGGTCGTAGCAGCGCCCGCAAAGCACGACCTGGCAGCCCCGGCCGAGCGCCTTGATGATCGGCTCAATCCCGACCTGGGCGACGATATGGCTGCATGCGCGCACCGACTTTTCGGAGAGGGGCGGCACAAAAGGAAGCGGGCGAATACCGCCTTCGCGTTTTGCCTTCAAAACCCGGCCGGCCGGAACATCCGTTGCGATTACCCCCATCTTGAAAGAAAGGCGTTCCTCGCGCGCGACATCAAGGAGAATGTCACGGCACCAATCCAGGTGCGGGCGAGCCCCCGAACCTCCGGCCGACCCGATCACGACGGGAATTTTAAGGCGTATCGCGGCGTTGAGGATGAGGCGCAGGTCGCGCTTGACAAAGAGGCCGTTCGTGAACGACTTGCCGCTGCCCAGGTAATAGGGCCCGGGGTCGGTTGACCCGGCGTCGATCCCGATCATATGGGGCCTGCGCCTGAGCGCCAGCCGGAACGACTTTTCGGGAAAGCCGTAGCCCAGGATGCCGCTCGTGGACAAGACCCGCAGTTCCTCAGAGCATGTTTTCATGTTTCCGCTGAGATTTCTTTACGCCCTTCCGGCCGCGGGCGCAAGGTTATTATGGCGGCCAGGATTTATTTTACGGAAGCATTTTACGGTTGCATTGTGCAAGGCGGGCGATTAATTTTACCTGCCAGTTATGGAACAGGTCATAATAGCCTTGCTGATGCTTGCCGCGTGCGCCCCGCGTTGCGGACTTCCCGCCGACAACTGGCGGGTCGGAGAGCGCCGGGAGCACCCGAACGTTTTGCGTGTTTTGACCGGCGCTGAGCTGCGCTCGGGCATCAATGTTGCCTGGCATCTGCCGGAAGGCGATGGTGGCACCGGCGGGAGCGGCATGGCCGCCGCCGCGGATGCGGAGCCGGGGCAACCGGAAATGATGGAGGTCATTAGCGACATTTTCAGGAGCGAGGGCGTGCCCCGCAACCTTGCATGGCTCGCGCAGGTTGAGTCAGACCTCGACCCCGAAGCCGTGAGCCGCGCGGGCGCGGTGGGGCTTTTCCAGCTCATGCCTGCCACGGCTGAAAGATTCGGCCTGAGGGTTTTCCCCGTGGATGACCGTAAAAAACCCGAAAAGAGCGCCAGGGCGGCCGCGCTGTACCTGCGCCAGCTCCACAAGGAATTCGGGGCATGGACTTTGGCTTTGGCCGCCTACAACGCCGGGGAGGGCCGCGTGCGCCGGACGCTGAAGGCGCAAAAGGCGAGCACTTACGTGGAAATAGTGCCGCACCTGCCGGCCGAGACGAGAAGGTATGTTCCGCGCGTCATGGCCATCGCCGCCCTGCGCGATGACCAGGACCGCCGCATTGACACCGCCGTTATCATGCCTTAGCCCTTAAGGCCGCGCGGCTTCCATTCCTGCATCGAACTCAAACGGCGGAATGCACCCCCGCTCCCTAATTTCAGGTAGAGCTTTTCGGTCCAGCGATAGGCGGGCGGCATTTTGCCGATGAAGGTAATCGGGCGGGGCCAGAGCAAGGCCAGGTTCCATGGCAGGTCGCCGATGCGTAGAATACCCATGAGATCGGGCGCTTCCGGGCTTTGGTGCGAGTCCGGCGGGTTGGCGAGCACAACCTCGGAAATCCCGGGGTTGAGAATGGCGGCATATATCGCCAGCACGGCGGTGCGGCCTTCCCCGTAAAGCGATATTTTCGCCGCTGGAATCTGCCGCCTGGCGGCCTCGATCCCGGCCAGCAGATCCTGTATCTGGCGCTCGGGAAGAGTCTGGCCGACGAGCGCGTAGCTGCGCCGCAGCGTCCACAAATACCCCGGACCAACCGATGTGGCCGCCGTGTTGCGCACCTCTATGGAAGCCGTGTTCATCGCGCCGCCGACCGGCGGGCAGCCCGTGCCGAAATGGCCGGTGCGGATGTTTTCCGGGAGGGCAAAAGCCAGAAGGGGCGCACGGCACCCGGCGCGGCGGTGCAGGCGCGCGCGGAGGGTGACGCCGTCGGGAGCTTTGAAGATGATGCTGGATAATTCGCCGCAGGCATTGGAGAGCCCGTCCCGGCGGAATTCTGCTGTGAGCCCTGATGCATCCTGGGAAACGTGCCGGAACGTCAGGCTGCGCATGGCGCTTGTCGCTTTGCGCCGGTATGCCTCCCAGCGGGCGCGGGTATTGACTGGAGGCGGTGCAGCTTTTTTGACCAGCAGCGTGTCGATCGCGCGCATGGAGTCGCGGCGCGGCGGGCGGCCCTTGAAAACCAGCAGGTTTTTATCGGGCTCGACGTAGTCGGTGACGTCATCAGCTACCGGTTGCGCATCGCCCTTTAGGTGCAGGTTGAACCACTCGAAGATTGCCTTGCGGAGTTTCGGGGTATAGCCGTGGGGGGAGACGTCTTCCACTAGCTCAACCAAGCCCTCGCTGCCAAGCTCGGCGTACTGGCGGCGGATGCGGTGGAAGACGTCCCGGAAAGCGTAGGGCCGCCAGATAACGTCCTCGGTACCCGACGCTATCAGCAGGGGGCGCGGGGCAATCAGTGCGCCCACATCCGGGGTGCACCAGCGGTAATAGTTAATCCAGAAGGCGCAGTCGCAATGGCCGTCTATCGTGCGGTCGAGGACGTGCTGCTCAATGCTGCCGGTCTGGCAGACAGGCACGACGCATTTAACGCGCTCGTCGGCCGCCCCCAGGAACCACGACATGGCGCCCCCGCCGCTCAGGCCCGTGACGCCCATACGGCTGCCGTCCACGTCCGGCCTGCTTTCGAGATAGTCAAGGGCCCGCATGGCGTTCCAGACCTCGGTTCCGGCCGGGGTGTATCCGCGGCTGAACCAGTCCCAGCGCCCGTTGGCGTGGGTGCCACCGTGCACGCCCTGCGCCTCGCCCAGCTGGATCGGGTCGAGCACCAGGGCGATGTAACCGTGCTGCGCAAACCAGCGCGGGTGGGCCTGGTAGGGAGGGTTCACCTTGCCCCGGGAATGACCGCAAAGATAAAGGACGGCCGGGAGGCGCCCGGCGGCAACTGCAGGCCGGTAGAGGTTGCCCGGCACATACGCACCGGGAATGCATTGGAAATGGATCTTTTCCACGACATAACCATCGCGGGCCAGGGCGCCGGTGCAGGTTGCCCTGAGCGGCCTTCTTTCCGGTAGAGGGAAGAGCCCCAGCATTTCCAGCCACATGTTGCGGCGCCGGCGCAACGATCTGCGCCAATCGTCCCTGGAGAGGGGCAAGGCCAGAGAGCACGAGGAAACCTGCCTGGCCTGGCTCAACATTGATTTATACAACATGGGCGTTTCCTCCGCTTCCTGCTTCAGGCTGAAGACGCTTTATCTATTTTTTAATCGGCCAGCGGCTGGCTTTCCTGGGCAGGGGATTTTGCCGGTGAGCTTCTTCCATGACGGCGATTTGCCGCCTGACCTGGGCGAGGGTGATGATCGGCTTTGCACCGCCGTAAATCATGGCGTGGATATTATCATAAATCGCCTGGGGGCCCGAGGAAAACGAGCGCAGGGTGTATCCGACCGCCTGTTTCGCCCTCTCCGCGTCGAGCTTCCATGTTTTTTCAACCCAGGGCAGGTCCTCGTGCGGATATTTCCGTTGGAGGGACCAGGGCTGCCACAATTTCTGCACGGGCGCCTTTTTGGGGTCGTAATATTTCCAGCGCAATTCAAGCTCGTTGCCGGAAAGGCCGCCCAGGGTGCCGCAGATGTTGTACCTGGCTTCCATGGGATAGGCAAGATACTGGGATATGATAATTTCAATCGTCGGCGCGCCGTTGCCGTAGATGGTCAGGGCGCAAAAATCCTCGGCGTCGCCCCCGATCTTGTTCTTGCATTCCATCCGGCAGAAAACCTTCGGCTCGACCTTGAAAGGAAACAGCATCAGCGCCTGGTCAATGGCGTGCGGGCCGGTATTGAAAAGCGTGCCGCCCATGTTGACCTGGAAGGTCTGCCAGTCCCAGCGCCGGCTGAAGTGCGACCAGTTGCTCCGGACATGAATGATTTCGCCCAGGACCCCGGATTCGACAATTTCAAGGATTTTGCGGAAAAAGGGCTGGGGCCGGTTGTTCTGGAAAGCGAACAGGCGGCGTTTGCATTTTTTTGCAACAGCGGCCATTTTATCGAATTCAGCCACGGATTTGGCCATTGGCTTTTCACAGAGGACATGGTAGCCGGCCTTGAGGGCCTGGATCGTGGCCGGAACGTGCAGGGGCGAGGGCAGGGCGTTTACGAAGAGGTCGAAGCCGCCTGCGCGGAGGAGCTTCTTGTAATCATCATAGGTGCGGGCGCCGAACTCGTTTTCGGCATCGCGCCGGCGCTCGGGAATCTGGTCCGCCACGGCCGTAATTTTAAATTTATCGGTCTCATGCATGCTGAGACATCTGGCGTGAATATTATAACCGCTGCGACCCTGGCCGGCGATCCCGACCCGGATGATCTTGGCTTTCATTTAATTGTCCTTTTGGAATTAATGTATTTGTGATGGATTAAATTGTCCGGCAGCTTGAATTGATGCAGGAACGCGCTTCGCCGCGCCCGTCTGCCCGTCTTTTTTGCACATTAAAGTCTTACTTTACCTGTTCGACGATGATATTCGGGTCAACGTCCTGCCGCAGCATGCGCTCGATGCCCTGCTTGATGGTCATGGTGGCGTGCGGGCAGCCGGCGCAGGCGCCTTTCAGGCGCAGGGCAACCTTGGTCCCGGTGATGGAGACAACCTCCAGATCGCCGCCGTCGGCCTTAAGCATTTCACGCGCCTGGTCAAGCTTGGTCCTGATTTTCTGTTCCATGATCAATTATTCCTTCTTTTTATTTTTACAAACAAAACGGTGGCGATTCTATCTCAGGGGGCGGGAAGTGCAACATAAATGTTGCCCATTCCGCGCATCAGGCCATGCCGAATATGCTTTTAAAGCGCGACCAGAGGGTCTGCCTGATATCTTCGCCCTTGCGGGCATCCTTGTCCGCGGCATCGTTGTCCGCCGCGCGCCGGCTGAAAACCTCTTCTATGGCGCGCAACATCCCGGGCTCGTTTTTAAGGAGCACCCTGAAGGCGTTGCGGTCGATTTCCAGCAGGGTGCCGCGCGAGGCGGCCTCGACCCGCGCCTTTCTTTTTTCGCCCGTGAGCAGGCTCATCTCCCCGAAAAAATCACCCGGCCCGAGGGCAGCTATGTTCCTGCCGCCGCGCAGGATGCTGAATTCGCCCGTGATTATGAAAAACATAGAATCGCCCTCGGCGTTTTCCTCGATGACTTTCCGGCCCGGCTCGCATTCATGCACGAGGCCGAAGCGAAGCATGCGCGCGATGCTGTCCCGGCCCGCCCCGCTGAAAAAGGGCATCGTGCTCAACAGGTCCACGTAGCGCGCGTCGTCCGGCGGGGGCGGGTCGCGGTGCATGACGACCGTGCGGATGGGATAGGGGATTTCGATTCCTTCCTGCCTGAACCGGTACCAGATCGCGGAATACACCTCGTCGCGCACCTGGCGATGGATGGAGAAATCGCGGATGGCGTATTTTATCCTGTAAACGATGCTGGAATCCCCGAACTCGTGCAGGAATACCTCGCGGCGCTCAGCTTTGTCTATGTTGGCGTTCGCATCCAGGATGGCCTCAACCGTCCGCTTGACCTTGAGGGGCGCAACATCATAGCTGACTCCGATGTTGAGGTATTCGTTCACGGTCGGGACGGGCTTGCTGTAGTTGAGCACCTTCTGGGTGGCAATCTTGTTGTTCGGGATTACCATGTAGTAGCGATCTACCGTCTCGATCTTGGTGTAGCGCCAGTTCAGTTCCCGCACCTGTCCCTGCTTATCCTCCACTTCAATCCAGTCGTTGATATCAAAAGGTTTTTCGGCGTGGATGAGGAGGCCGGCGATGAAATTGCCTATGGTGTCCTGCATGGCCAGCCCGATGATTGCGGTCAAAATGGCCGAGGGCGTCAGGATCGCCGCCAGGTTCCAGTGCAGGACGTAGCGCAGGAAAACAATGACGAAGGCGGCTATGATGACGAGCCTGGCCGTGTCGCGCACGATACTGCTCACCTGGAGCCTGCGCCTGGCGACCAGGAACTGCCCGACGTACACGTTCACCACCAAATGAACTGAAAGCCAGGCTCCGAGCAGGAGCTCGACCCCGTTCAGGGCGGCGGCGAATCCGGGCGCAAGGGCGCGCTTGAGGTACTCGCACAAACCTATCAGCACGGCGGGGTGCAATATTTTCAGGAACGAGCTGCGGGTGTGCGCCGCGAAAGGGATTAAGCCCACCAGGACTACCGAAAGCAGGTAAGCCGCGCCCAGGGCGAGCAGAAAAACATTTGATTCCGCCGGGAAAAGATCTGTCATGACGGCGGCCAGTATATCAAAAGGGCAAATCAGATCAATAAAGTTCCCGGCAGGCGGAAAAAGCGTGAAAAAGAGGTTTTTTTTCTTGTTTTAACCGGAAAAATCTGGGATGAAACCGCGATGAGTTCACCGGAAGATCAGGCAAGCGGGCGCGGCCCGGCTTCCATCGCAGTCGCCTTCGTGCTCGCTGCGCTTGATTTATTCTGGCTCGCAGGCCTCGTGGCGCTGCCTTTCATCTGGCTGTTCGACCCGCTCGAATTGAGGCTGGGGCCCGCGCATTTCACGGCGCACTGGGGCCTTAAGCCTGCGCTTTTCGTGCTTCTCCTGCCGTTCATGCGCGCGGTCCTCTGGCTGGCGGCGGATTATTTCTTCAAAATAAATGCCGGCGGACTCTGGCGCTCAGGCTGGTTCCGCCGCCTGGCCATGGCGCTCGCAGCGACCATTGTTTTCTTCGCGGCAATCGAGGGGGCCCTCGCCGCCCTTGACTTCAAATACGAGGTGCCGGCGGTCATCTTCGAGGGCAAGAACGAGTTCGGCGGCATTGAAGTTTCGCACACGATTCCGGACACCGAGCTCCTGTACCGCTTTGAGCCGGGCGGGTGGTTCGGGGGACGCCGCATAAACTCCATGGGATTCCGCGAGCGCGAAGTTGACCCGGTTAAAAAGGAAGGGGCGGCCCGCGTTATCTGCATGGGCGATTCGGTCACCGCCCAGGGCCTGCCGGGATACTCTGAATACCTCAACGAGATGCTTGCGGCCCGCCCGCCCGCCGCCGGGACCTGGGAGGCATTCAACATGGCCGTCCACGGCTACAGCGTCCACCAGGGTCTGGCCCTTTTCCGGCGCCAGGTCAGGGACTTGAAGCCGGATATCGTCACAGTGTATTTCGGCTGGAACGACCACTGGCTGAACTCCCAAAGCGATGAAATGATCATGGCGGTGCGCGTCAGCCCGGTCGTCGGCAAGATATTCGACCGGATCAGCAAAAAACGCATCTTCATGGCGCTGCACGCACTGATCAGCCCGCCCGGACGGCAGAGGCCCGGAGCCGACAACAAGGTCCTGCGCGTCCCGCCGGAGCGATACGAAAAGCTCCTTAAGCAGCTCGCGGTGGAAATCACGGCCGCCGGGGCCGTCCCGGTGCTCATCACCGCCGCCTGCCGGCCCATGCCGGAATCGGAAGTTGGCAAGGAGCGCATCCGCTCCCGCGACGAGGGCAACCGCCTGCACCAGGAGTACATCGCCGTCACACGCAAGGTGGCCGCCGGCATGAACTTGCCGCTGCTGGACCTGGAGGAAATTCTAAAGGGACCGGAGTGCGACCGCTATTTTGCACCGGACGGCATTCACTTCGACCTCTACGACAGGGAAGACAGCATCAACCGGCTGCTTCCCCCGGAATGCCAGCCGGGCCTGAGAAGGGTGGCGGAGGAGCTCTATAATTTCATCGCCCGCCTCGCCGCCTCGCCCGGATGGAAGCCGCGCAACTGACCCGCGTCTCTTCCGCATTGTCATTTCCAGGCGATTCTGATAGAAAAACAGCATGAAGGAAAATTATTCAGCCGGCCTCAACCGCCGCGATGCCGAATTCGAACAGGGCCTTCGCCCGCGCAAGTTCGGTGACTTCGTCGGGCAGAAAAAGGTAAAGGACCGCCTCGAGCTTTCTATACAGGCCGCCCTGGAGCGCAAGGACGTGCTCGATCATGTTCTCCTCTCCGGCCCGCCCGGCCTGGGCAAGACGACCCTGGCCTACATCCTGGCCGACGCCATGGGCGTCAACATCAAGTCCACTTCCGGCCCGATCATCGACAAGCCCGCCGACCTGGCCGGCCTTTTGACCAGCATGGAGCAGGGCGACGTCGTGTTCATTGATGAAATTCACAGGATGCAGAAATCGGTGGAGGAATACCTCTATGCCGCCATGGAAGACTACGTGATAGACATCATGATTGACCAGGGGCCCAACGCGCGCTCGGTGAGGCTCAACCTGCCCAGGTTCACCCTCGTGGGCGCCACGACCCGCAGCGGGCTCCTGTCTTCGCCCCTGCGCTCGCGCTTCGGCTTGTCATGCCGCCTGGACTACTACCACGCCGATGACCTCAAGCATATCCTGAAGCGCTCGGCCGACATCCTGAAGGTGGAAGTGGATGAAGGCGGGGTGGTGGAAATCGCCGGCCGCTCGCGTGGCACGCCGCGCATCGCCAACAACCTTCTGCGCCGCGTGAGGGATTACGCGGAGATAAAGGCCGGCAACAAAATCATCAAAGCAGTGGCCGACAAGGCCCTGGAAATGCTGGATATTGACAAGTTCGGCCTCGACGACATGGACAAGCGCATCCTTGCCGCCATCGTGCACAAGTTCGGCGGGGGGCCAGTGGGTGTAAACTCTCTGGCCGTTTCGGTAGGTGAAGAGCCGGACACGATCGAGGAAGTCTACGAGCCCTACCTGATACAGGAAGGATATCTTAAGCGCACGCCCCAGGGGCGCCTGGCAACCGAGCTATGCTACCAGCGCCTTGGCCTCCGGCCGCCGCACTCTCAGGAAAGCCTGCTTTGAATGGCAGGGATGCGCCGCGCCCCAGCCGTGATGGTGCCGCGCAGGCCATGCAGAAAAAATCGTGGCAGAAAACGTCGAAGCCCCGGCGCCGGCTGACGGCGCCCGGGAATAGCGGTTCCTGGGTTCTTCCGAACGTGTTGAACCTGTCCGTTAGTTTGCCGGCTTCGTCTCGGCAGGCGCCGGAGCCGGGGCGGGTTCAGCCTTCGCTGCGGATTTCTTGGGGGCGTTTTTCTGCGCCATGGCGCGGTCTGCCAGTTTCTTTCGATCCAGCCACCGCTTGTGGCGCCTTTGCTTGGCCCTGATGTGCAGTTGTTGTCCCATGGGCGCTCTTTATGCCATTTCTTTTTTAAAAGTCAAATGCGTAATTCATTTAATTTTCAACTGCGTAAAATGTTGACAAGCAGGCGCGGTTCAGATAGACAATTGGCAACTTATTTATGAAAGGCGGTGCCATGAAAAGCAGAACAGTCTCTTCCGTTGCGTTGATTTCCTGCGCGCTGTATTTAACCGGACTGGCCGGCATCGCCTGCGCGGCCCCGGACACGGCCGGCAACCTGCGCTACACCATCAGCGTTTCCAAGTTCCAGAACAAGTCCGGCTGGTCCGGGCAGTGGGATGTTGGCGACGGCTTCGGCTCGATAATGACCGACGCCCTCATGGCCTCCAAGAAATTCGTCGTGCTCGGCGAAAAGGACATGCGCAAGGAGGCCATGGAAGAGCAGGACCTTGCCACGAGCGGGCGCGTGGCCGGCGGCAAGAAGGCCGCCAAGACCGGCCAGCTCACGCCGGCCCAGCTGCTGGTGAAGGGCGACATCACCCACGTCCAGCAAAGCACCACCGGCGGCGGCGGCGGGGTGAGCGTATACGGATTCCGGCTCGGAGGCTCCAAGGACACGGCCGAAATCAACGCTACCATTTACATCGTGGATTCAACGACCGGGCAGGTCAAATCCTCCACAAAGGTCGTCGGCAAGGCCGGGCGCAAGGGGCTCAATATCGGCTACAGCGGCTCACACTTCGGGGGCGACCTGGGCGGCTTCATGAAGGATAACGTCGGCAAGGCCTGCGAGGACGCCGTGGCCCAGGCCGTGGAGTTCCTTGAAAAGCAGCTTGAAAAAATTCCGTGGGAAGGCTCGGTCATCAAGGCCGGCGACAAGATCCTCATCAACCGCGGCTCGCGCGAGGGGGTAGCGGAAGGCGATGTCTTCGCTGTAGGAACCTCCGAATCCATCACCGACCCGGATACCGGGGAGGTGCTTGATAACGACATTAAAAAGGCCGGCAAGATCAAGGCCGTGACCGTCAAGGAAAAAATCAGCTACTGCGAGGCGATCGAGGGCGGCGACAAGATAAAGGCCTCCATGTCCGTCCAGCCGGACAAATGAAATTGCTTCCGGCATGATGAATTCATACCTGTCATCATGGATGCTGAATTCCACGATCTGGGCCGCCGTTTTCGCCTGGCTCCTGGCCCAATCCGTCAAGATGGCGCTCTTTTACGCGCGCACGCGCAAAATAAACTTCGCCTACCTCATCAGCACCGGCGGCATGCCGAGCGCGCATTCGGCCATGGTTTCGGCGCTGGCGACCTCTGTGGCCCTGCGGGCCGGCATGGCCAGCCCGCTTTTCGCGGTGGCGCTCGCCTTCGCGCTGATGACCATGTTTGATGCCCAGAGCGTGCGCCGGGCGGCCGGCATGCAGGCGCGCGTTTTGAACACGATCGTGGACGAGTTTTTCAAGACCCGCCGCATCACCGAGGGAAAGCTCTCTGAACTTCTCGGCCACACGCGCCTGGAGGTATTCCTGGGAATGATGATCGGGGTGTTTGTCGCCATCATTGTCCACGCGGCCGCCATGCGGTTGCCCTGACGGCCGGGTAACGAACAGGGATGTGCAAAATGAGCAGCAGGTTGCTTGACAATAAAAAGCTGAAAATGCTACAGCCGGCATACGCGCTGAAGGCGATTTTGAATGCGCGCAAGCCGCCTTTCGGATTTTCAGCCCGATCTTTGCCTGAGGCCGCCGGGTGGCAGCGCCGGACGCGGCCAGCCTTGAGGCGCCTGATCGGCTTTGCCGGCCTTGCCCCCGCGCCGCTTTCGCCGAAATTGATCGAGCGAGTTGACCGGGGCGACCACGTGCGCGAAAAAATTCTCCTGCGCACCGCGCGCGACATCCTCATGCCGGTTTACATCCTCCTGCCTAAAAAATCCCTTCGCCCCACGCCGGTGGTGCTTGCCTTCCACGGCCACGGCTACGGCGTGAAAGATATTGTCGGGCTTTGGGAAGACGGCGGGGAAAGATACTCCCCGGACGGATACCACAAGGATTTTGCGATCGAGATATGCCGGAGGGGCTTTGCCGTGGCCGCGCCCGAAATTTCCTGCTTTGGCGAGCGGCGCACGGACTTTTCATACCTCAACGCCGCCATGGGGCAGGGGGTGCCCGGAACGTGCGCGCACACCGCCATGCTGAGCTTTCATCTCGGCGGCTCGCCGATCGGCCTGAGGGTGCACGACGCACTGCGGCTCGTGGATTACCTCGAAACGCGCCGCGATTTGGACGCCTCCCGCCTGGGCGCAATGGGCATTTCCGGCGGGGGCCTGCACGCTTTTTATTCAACCTGCCTTGACTTGCGCATCCGCGCCTGCGTTATCAGCGGTTATTTCTGCGCTTTCCGCGACAGCATCCTGGCCATGCACCACTGCCCGTGCAACTTCGTGCCGGGCATGTGGCAGTTCGGCGAGATGGCGGACCTGGCCGGACTGATCGCGCCCAGGCCCATGCTGGTGGAATCCGGCGACCACGACGGCATTTTCCCGGTCAGGTCCGTCAAAAAATCAATGCACCGCGCCCGGGAAATATACAATATGTTCGGCAAACCGGGGAACCTGGCGGCCGACTTCTTCGAGGGCCGCCACCAGATCAGCGGGCGCAAGGCTTACGATTTCCTGTCAGAAAATCTGGCCTGAGTGATTCAATTTTTCCCGGCCAAATTCTCTTGACAACCTTAGCCTGTATTCCTAATTTCAGGGACTGTTTCATTTGCCCCCGTGACATCTTGTCCGGCAGGCGCAAAGGATTTTTTAAGACCTGAATATTGCACTGAAAAGCGCAATATTCACTTTCGGCCGCGCCAATAGGGCACGCGACCGAAAGCCGAGCCATCCCGATTGGTTAATCGGAATGCTCGGGGTTAACCCCGATTCGGCCCAGTATTGACGGGGCCGACATCGGCCTGGAAGGCGAATTTTCACGCAAAGCGTGCACAATTCGGGTAAGACAATAAAAAAAGGAGATATCACGCCATGGCAAACAAGGAAATGATGGACGGCAACACCGCGGTGGCGACGGTCGCATACGCGGTAAGCGAAATCTGCGCGATTTATCCCATTACGCCTTCTTCCAACATGGGCGAGCTGGCCGACGAGTTCAGCGCCGCCGGCAGGAAAAACATCTGGGGCACCGTTCCCCAGGTGTCCGAACTCCAGTCCGAGGGCGGCGCCAGCGGCGCCGTGCACGGCAGCCTCACCGCCGGGGCCCTGGCGACTACTTTCACGGCCTCGCAGGGGCTTCTGCTCATGATCCCCAACATGTTCAAGATAGCCGGCGAGCTCACCTCGACCGTATTCCACGTGTCCGCCCGCGCGGTAGCCTGCCAGGCGCTTTCGATTTTCGGCGATCATTCCGACGTGATGGCAACCCGTTCCACGGGCTTTGCGCTGCTTTCATCCAACAGCGTCCAGGAGGCGATGGACATGGCCCTTATCGCCCATGCCGCCACGCTGGAAGCGCGCGTGCCTTTCCTCCATTTCTTCGACGGCTTCCGCACCTCCCACGAGGTGCAGAAGATCGAAGAGGTCGGCGCCGATGCCATGCGCGCCATGATCAGCGACGAGCTTGTCCTCGCGCACCGCGCGCGCGGCCTTTCGCCCGACCGCCCGAAACTGCGCGGCACCTCCCAAAACCCGGACGTGTATTTCCAGGGCCGCGAAACCGTCAACCCCTTTTACCTGGCCTCGGCCGGCATAGTCCAGAAACAGATGGACAAATTTGCCAAGCTCACCGGAAGGCAGTACAAGCTGTTCGATTACGTCGGCGCGCCTGATGCCGAAAAAGTGATTGTCATGATGGGCTCCGGCGCCGAAACCGCGCACGAGACGGTCAACGACCTGGTCGCAAAGGGCAAGAAGGTAGGCCTGCTGAAGGTGCGCCTTTTCAGGCCCTTCGACGTCAAGGCCTTCATCGCGGCGCTGCCGCCGACCGTCAAGGCCATCGCCACCCTCGACCGCACGAAAGAGCCGGGGGCAATCGGGGAGCCGCTCTACCTCGACGTGCGCACCGCGATCGGCGAGGCCATGAGCGACAAGCTCATGCAGACCAGGCGCTACCCGCTCATCATGGGCGGGCGCTACGGGCTGGGCTCCAAGGAGTTCACGCCGGCCATGGCGAAGGCCGTCTTCGACAACCTCAAGCGCAGCGGCAAGAATCACTTCACGGTAGGCATCACCGACGATGTTTCCAACACGAGCCTGGCGGTAGACCGCCGCTTCCACATCAGCCACACCGGCAGGATCGAGTGCAAGTTTTACGGCCTTGGCTCCGACGGCACGGTTGGCGCGAACAAGAACTCCATCAAGATCATCGGCGATGAAACCGAAAACTTTGCCCAGGGCTACTTTGAATACGACTCAAAAAAAGCCGGCGCCATAACGATCTCGCACCTGCGCTTCGGCCCGACCCCCATCCAGAGCCCGTACCTGTGCACGCAGGCCGACTTCGTGGCCTGCCACCAGTTCTCATTCCTGGAAAAATACGACATGCTCGCCGACGCCAAGGAGGGCGCGGTGTTCCTTCTCAACAGCCCCTACAGTGCGGAAGAAGTGTGGCAGCACATGCCGGACGAGATCGAGCGCCAGATCATAAAGAAAAAAATCAAGTTTTATTTGATTGACGCCGTAAAGCTGGCCAAGGAGATCAAGCTCGGCTCGCGCATCAACACGATCATGCAGGCCTGCTTCTTCAAGATCTCCGGCGTGCTGCCGCCGGAAAAGGCCATTGAGGCCATGAAAAAAGCCATCCGCAAGTCCTACGGCCGCAAGGGCGAGGAAGTGGTGCAGATGAACTTCATGGCCGTGGATTCATCCCTGGCCGCCCTGCACGAGGTGCAGGTTCCTGAAAAACCGGCGCGCAAGGCAAAGATGCCTCCGACAGTCAGCCCGCAGGCCCCGGATTTCGTAAAGAACGTCACCGCGGCCATCATGAGCCAGAAGGGCAACGAGCTGCCCGTAAGCGCCATGCCGGCCGATGGCACCTGGCCGACCGGGACCACCAAGTTTGAAAAGCGCAACATCGCCATCGACATCCCGAAGTGGGACCACAACCTCTGCATCCAGTGCGGCCAGTGCTCGCTCGTTTGCCCCCACGCCGCCATACGCGTAAAGGTCTACGACGCCGCCCTGCTGAAGGGTGCGCCGTCAACCTTCAAATCCGCTGACGCCAAGGGCAAGGAATACGCGGGCATGAAATATACGGTTCAGGTAGCCCCTGAAGACTGCACCGGCTGCGGCGTGTGCGTGCAAAACTGCCCGGCCCGCGAAAGGGATGCCGCCACCAAGCAGGAAACCGGCCACCGCGCGATAGACATGGCGCCGCAGCTCCCGCTGCGCAAGCCGGAGTCCGAAAACTTCGAGTTCTTCATGGGCATCCCGGACATGGACCCGAAGCTCTACAACCGCGCCACCATCAAGGGCAGCCAGTTCGTGCGGGCCATGTTCGAGTTTTCCGGCGCCTGCGCCGGCTGCGGCGAAACGCCTTACGTGAAGCTGCTGACGCAGATGTTCGGCGACCGGGCCATGATTGCCAACGCCACCGGCTGCTCCTCCATTTATGGCGGCAACCTGCCCACGACGCCTTACACGACCCGCGAAGACGGGCGCGGCCCGGCCTGGTCCAACTCGCTCTTCGAGGACAACGCCGAGTTCGGCTTTGGGATGCGCCTGGCAGTGGACAAGTTCAACGCCTACGCCCTGGAGCTCATGGCCCAGGCGGCCGCATGCCCTTCCTGTGGAGAGCTCAAGCCGATCATCGAGCAGATCAGGAGCGCTGACCAGTCATCGCCGGTTGGCATCGAGGAGCAGCGCGCGCGCGTGGCGCAGCTGAAGGAAAAGCTTGCCAAGTGCGAGTCGCCCCTGGCGCAACAGCTCCTTTCCGTGGCCGATTACCTGGTAAAAAAATCGGTCTGGGTGCTCGGCGGCGACGGGTGGGCCTACGATATCGGCTACGGCGGCCTGGACCACGTCCTCGCCTCAGGCCGGAACGTTAACGTGCTGGTGCTGGACACGGAAGTCTACTCCAACACCGGCGGCCAGGCCTCCAAGGCCACGCCGATGGGCGCGGTGGCCAAGTTCGCCATGGCGGGCAAGCCGATCATGAAGAAGGACTTGGGACTTATCTGCATGAGCTATGGCAGCATCTACGTCGCCACGGTGGCCATGGGCGCCAACCCCAACCAGGTGGTAAAGGCCTTCGCCGAAGCCGACGCCTACAACGGGCCTTCCATCATCATCGCCTATTCGCATTGCATCGCGCACGGCATAAACATGATGAAGGGGCTGAACGCGCAGAAGGACGCGGTCCAGTCGGGGCATTTCCCGCTCTACCGCTACAATCCCGACCTGCTCAAGGAAGGCAAAAACCCGCTGACGCTCGACAGCAAGCCCCCGGTAATGAAATACAGCGAGGCGGTAATGAAGGAAAACCGCTTCCGCACGCTGTCGCAATCCCATCCGGACAATGCCAAGCGCCTGATGCTCGAGGCTGACAAGCTGGTGGCGGCGCGCAACGATCTTTATCAGAAGCTGGCGGGCCTGCCGCCGTGCTCGGACGAGATCAAGCCTCCGCAGCCGGCTTCAGATGTCAAGCCGCAGGGCTGATGTAATAATAGCTCTATGGTGCTTTGAAAACTGTAGCCACGGCGCTCTGCCGCCGTGTCAGATAATCAGCAGGATGCCCCGACTGATCCTCCGTCGCTCAAGGAGCTATGGCGGACGCGGGCGGGGCGACTACAGGAAGAAGTACGGCATTGTAGCCATTGCTCAGCCTGTCCTGAGCCAAGTCGAAGGGCCGCCGTTTCGTGTGGCCACGGACTGGAAGAAACTGGTTCATCCAATAACCACCCTGTTATTCTTCAACAGCAAAGTGTTTTGATATGCAGCCGCAAAAAATCAAAAAATACCTGCGAATCTACCGCGACGGCCTGCTAAAGGACAACATCCCGTTCTGGCAGGAGCGCGCGCCCGACCGCAAGTGCGGCGGCTTTTTCACCTTCCTGGACCGCACAGGCGCGGTGTATGGAACCGACAAGCCGGTCTGGATCATGGGCAGGGCGGCGTGGCTTTTCGCGCGGCTGTACAATGCCGTCGAAAAGCGTCGCGAATGGCTGAAGCTTGCCGAAGGCGGCATTGACTTCCTGGAAAAGCATTGTTTCGATTCTGATGGCCGGATGTTTTTCATGGTAACGCGCTCTGGCAAGCCTTTGCGCAAGCGCCAGTACCTGTTTTCTGAAACTTTCTGCGCAATCGCCTTTGCCGAATATGCCATTGCGTCGGGCCGGGCTGAGTACGCAGCCAGGGCAGAAAATCTCTTCCGCCTGATCCTGCGCTACCACAACACTCCCGGCCTTCTGAAAAGCAAGACCAGGCCGGGCACCCGCCGGATGAAGGGGCACTCGATGCCGATGATCCTCCTGGCCACGGCCCAGGTCCTGCGCCGGGCGGGCGACAAGGATATTTACCGCGAGACGATAGACGACACCGTTTTCCAGCTCGAACGCCACTTTCTCAAGCCGGAATTCAATGCCCTTTTGGAAAGCGTCGGCCCGCGTGGGGAATTCCTGGACGAGCCGGCCGGGCGCGTCATAAACCCGGGCCATGCGATCGAAACCTCCTGGTTCCTGATGGAGGAGGCGCGCTTCCGCTCCGACAAAAAGCTCCTGGCCCTGGCCCTGAAGATACTGGACTGGTCGCTGGAGTGGGGCTGGGACCACAAATACGGCGGGATATTTTATTACCGCGACTGCCGCAACCGGCCCTGCGAGCAGTACGAGCACGACATGAAGCTATGGTGGCCACACAACGAGGCCATCTACGCCACGCTCCTGGCGCACTTCCTAACGGGCGACACGAAATATGCAACCTGGCACGCGCGCATCCACGCCTGGGCTTACCGGCGCTTCCCGGACCGGAAATACGGGGAATGGTTCGGTTACCTGCACCGCGACGGGACGGTTTCCTCTACCTGCAAGGGCAACGCCTGGAAGGGAATGTTTCACGTCCCGCGCATGCTGCTGAACTGCTGGAAGCTCCTGGAAGAAGCCGCAGCCGACAAGGCAGTTAACCCGCATTTTACACGCTTTGCGTGTGAAATGCGCCCTCTGGGCTTCGACGCGCCCTGAAAACGGGCTTGCTCAGGGTTTACCTTTCGGCGCGTCGAAGGGTTATCTTGCCTTCGTCCCGAACTCAGGCCGAGGGGAGCAAGGTGCGTCAGCACCGCGCCGAAACTTTTACCGCAATTCCTTGCGGAAAAGCGGATTTCTCACAATCTGACTGCGTCTGTGAGAAATCCGGATTAAGAAACATTCAACGCTCAACTTCCAACGTTGAACTTGAATTGCAATTGGACGTTGATGGATGTTGAATGTTTCCTGATTCTACGAGAGTTCGACATCCCTTAAACGCGACTATTTGTACCCCCATCCAGCAAGGTTCCGGTAGCTGAGCGCGAGCGCCTCGAAAGGATCCTTGCCATAGCAGTCATCCTGCTCGACCAGCAGGTATTCAACGCCGCATTCTTCCGCTTCCTTCAGGATTGCCGGCCAGTTCAGGTTGCCTTCGCCGACCTCGGCGAACCTCTGCTCGCATTTGTCTCCGGTCCTGATCAGGGTCATGTCCTTGCAATGCAGGAGCGGGATCCTGCCCTTTGAGCGCCGGATCCACCAGGCCGGGTCGCCGCCGCCGGCGGCTATCCAGTAAACGTCAATTTCAGCCTTCAGCGTTGAAGGCGAAGAGTTGTCGTAAACCTGCTCCAGCCAGTTTTTTGAGCCGAACTTGATCAATTCGTGGCGGTGGTTATGGTATGAAAAATCCATACCTTCCCGCCCGAGCTTTTCGGCGATCGGGGCGAGTTCATCAAGGAACCGTTTGACACCGTCCGCGCAATAGTATTCCATTGAAAGCCCGCCGATGGCCGGGTGGGGACAGTTCCAGAGCTTGTGCTCGGCAATGACATCATCGAGTTTTTCCCGGAAACGCCCCCAGGCCGTGTGGGTGGATACAATACGCAGGCCGCAGTCCCCGGCCGCCCGGGCGACGTCTTTGGGATCCGCCGGGCCGAAGCCCGATACCTGAACGGTCTTGTAGCCGATCGCCGCCACTTTTTTTAAGGTCGCGGCAATATCTGGCATGATTTTCGTGTGGGCGCGAAGGGTGTAGAGCTGGGCGCCGATCATGGGCTTGGTCATTGCTGGTTCTCCTTGATATTATTGCCGGTATTAATTAAATTAGCCGCATGGAAGTTTCAATGCTTATACCTTTGTGCTTAATTGTCAATGAAAAGATGGTGCCGGGCGGGTGCCCGAACAAATGGAGGATTCACCGTAAACATGGAAAAAATCCAGGATAAATTGTTGGCCGCTGTTCTTCTATTGATGCTTGTCTGCGCCGCGCGCGGCGGCGTGATGCTCGTGAAAGACGGCCGGCCGGCGGCGGACATTATCGCTGACACCAACTCGCTCTCCGGCGTCAAGCTTGCCGCCGAGGATTTGCAGAAGCACCTCGATCTCATATCCGGCGCGAAACTGGCAATCGTCAGCGCTCCTTCGGAAAACTTCAAGAACCACCTCTATGTGGGCGCGAGCGAGCACACAAAGAAGCTAGGCATAACCGTCGATGATCTGGAAGTCGGCGGGTTTAAAATCATCGCGAAGGACAACTACATTATCCTGGCCGGGCGCGACGAGCAGTATCAACCATTCCCGTATTCACGGTCTGACGGCCTGAAGAAATGGCAGGAGTTTGCCGGTGAAAAATACAGCGTTCCCGGCGTAGGCCCCGGGCCTTACAACGAAAAGCTCGGCATTAACGTTAACGATGCCACCGCGACGCTCTACGCAACCTCGGAGCTGCTTGAACAGCTGGGCATACGCTGGTACGCGCCGTATGAGGACGGGACGATCATCCCGGAAAAGAAAACAATCGAGGTTCCGGAGCAGTCCCTGAAGAGGGAGGCAATGTTCCCCCACCGGGATTTCACCTACTACGGCTGGATGCGCAGGGACGCGGAGGGCGTGATCTGGTTCAAGCGCCTGAAATACGGAACATCATACCTCTACACCTGCAATCACACCACGCCTGACATCATCGGCCAGCCGGAGCAGAGGGAACTGCACCCGGAATATTTTGCAATGGCCAACGGTGAAATGATTCATGGCAGGGGGCGCGGTGTCCCGCGCCTTTGCGACCCGGGGTTCAGGAAGGCTTCCGTCAATTACCTGGACAAGATATTCAAGGCCTATCCTGCGCTCAAGGCGATGTCGGTCGGCATGCCCGACGGGTTCACCCAGATTGACGAGCGCGACGCAAAAATATGGGACCGGCCGGCAAGGGGATACTCGGGCAAATTTTCAGATTACGTCTGGGATTACTGGATTTACGTGGCAGGGGAGCTGCAGAAGATT
>Ga0172380_10003921_pt1 | contig 19763 bp, 14 predicted proteins | sample Leawe162metaG_FD_119747 | JGI IMG/M metagenome (GOLD analysis project Ga0172380, IMG submission 119747) | Leachate microbial communities from a municipal landfill in Southern Ontario, Canada - Leachate well 162 metaG | ecosystem: Engineered > Solid waste > Landfill > Unclassified | place... | reverse complement strand
GCGGCCACGGCATTGTTGAGCAGGTTGATGAGCACCCGCTTCATCTGCTTAACGTCAAAGGGAAATTGCGGGATCGGCCCCTCCACCCGCAACCGAAACTGCCTGTCTTTATGGGCCTCCTGATAGAGAACGAAAACCTCATTGGCCATTTCGGCAAGGCTGCCCACAGCCTTATGCACCGCAGGCATCCGGGCGAAGTTGGAAAATTCACTGACCAGTTTTTTCAGCTCGTCAACCTGGTTGACAATGGTTTTGGTGCAGACGTCAAACACCTCCTGGTCGCCGTCCAGCCGGTCAAGATACCTTTTGCGGAGCCGCTGGGCGGAAAGCTGGATCGGGGTGAGGGGGTTTTTCACCTCATGGGCGATCCGCCGCGCCACCTCACGCCAGGCGGCCATCCGCTGGGCCTTTTCCAGCTCGGTGAGGTTGTCAAACACCAGAACCACGCCAAGGGGCTGATTGTTTTCATCTTCCAACCGGGTCACATTCACCCGCAACGAAAAGGTGTCATCCCCCACCGTAAGGCGTAGCGGCCTTTCCAGGGAAGGCTTGCCGCTACGGGACAGCTCGGCAAGAAAACCTTCCAGAATAGCCCGGTGCTCCGGCCTGAGAACCGCGTGATATTCCTTGCCCTCAAAACCCCTGCGATCAATACGGAGCAGTTCCTCGGCAAACCGGTTGATCGTGGTGATCCTTCCCTGCTCGTCCAGGGAGATAACCCCGGCCGCCACGTTTTGCAGAACAATCTCCATGTAGCGCCGCCTGGTCTCGGCATCAAGATTGCCTTGGCGCAAAGCGGTATTTGCCTCTTCGAGCTGCCTTTTGCTGGCGGAAAGATCGCTGGTCATCCGGTTGAAGGAATCGACCAGGGTTCCCATCTCGTCACCCGAGGTTTTTTCCAGAACAAAATCCAGCTCCCCTTCGGCCACCCGCCGCGTCGCCTCGGCCAACCTGCCGATAGGCCCGGTAAGGCCGCCCGCCACATAAAAAGCGAACCAAATCGCGCAAAAAACGATCAACAGGGTGACGATCAGCAGCATGACCAACAGGGTGGTTTTGATCGGGGCCTTGAGAATCATCAACTGCTTGTAGCCCTCATATCCGGCGGAGATGGTCTGCATCCGCCGCACCTTCTCCTGGGGAATAAGCAAGGAAACCACCAGCGCCTCTTGACGTCCATCGTCGCCGATCCTTACCGCGCTTACCCCGCGCACCAGCTCCCCCGCAGCCACCGGCTGGATGGTTGCCTGCTCCTGATTGCCCGCCAAGGCATTACGGATCATGTTGAGCGGAATTTCCGGCACCCCCTCACCGGCGATCGCCGGACGGTAGGCCCGGCCCAACACCTCCCTTTGCCCGGAGATCACCTCGATTCCCGCCAGGCCATGGGTTTTGATGATTTCTTGCAGCACGGGGGTCATATCTCCGCCCCCAAGATCGCCGTACCGTTTCGCCTCCACCCGTTCCGCGATAAGGCGTGCTTGACGGTCGGCCTGATCTTGCGCCTCCTGGTAAATATTCTTGGCGATGGAGATCGATTCTTCCAGGGACTGGGCGACGTTGATATTGAACCAGTAATCCATGCTGGTGGAGACAAACTGCAAGGCGATGAAGAAAAGCAGGCCGGTGGGGAAAAAGGACATGGAAACAAAGGCGATCACCAGCTTGGAGCGAAGCTTTGTCCCAAGGAAACGGCGGCGGCGCTCAAAGACAAGCTGCGCCAGATTGCGGAGCACCAGAAAAACCATCAACAACAAAAGAAGGACGTTGAAGTTGATGAGCACGAAGATCAGGACATTGCCGCTGACCGGAAAGGGAATGGCCCCAAGCTGCACGATCCTGGTTTCAAAATAGGTCAGCAGGGGGATGAGAACGAGACAGGCAAGGATGATCAGGCGGATGCGTTTTTTGCGGCGCAGCCGGTCTTGCCTGAGAACCTCCTCCTGGGCTGCCTCCATGCTAATACCTGAACTCCACGGTGTACCACTCGGTTTCAAAATCCCAGAGGCTCCAAAAGGGAATCACATAGTGAAAATAGAGGGGCAGGGTTTTCTCCGCAAGCTTGGCTTTTACCCGGAGCAGATATCCCGCCTCCGGCAGCAGCGCTTTCAGCGGTGAGATCGGAGGGCCATTGAGCTGGGCCATGGCTTTTTTCGCCTCGGCCAGGGATTTGGTACGAAACGGCTGCCCGGCCATCTCCGAACGGACTATGCTATACTCCTCTTTCAAGGTGTCATAGCTCAGGGTATGGTCAAATCTCAGGGAGACAAGCTCCTGATTCATCCACGTGCGTTTGCGTTCCAGCTTCACATAGAAATTGAAGGTCACCGGGATGCCGTTTTTGATCCCCTCCTCCATCTGCTTGGTAAAGGCATTGTTGACCGTGAGAAACAAAAGCAGATCCGTACTGGAATTGGTGACAATCAACTCCTCGATGGTCGCGTTCTGGGCAAGCGCGGGCTGCCCGCCGCCCCAAAGAATGGCCAACCCGAGCAGAAAAGAAGAAAAACCGCGGAATTTTCGGCTGCAAAAGAGTATGCGCATAATCGATTATATCAATAAAGAGGCTGGAGTGTCGGGGGATATTTCCTGAATCTCGGATTGTGCATGGTCCGCCCTCTTTTGCCATTTTTTCAGGACCAGGCTCCTGGCCCTGTCCAGAAACGGGCCAAAGGTTGCCGCGTCACGGGCGCTTAGGGCTACCGCCTCATGCAGCCGCAGCTGCTCGGCAACAACCTCCGGCGCCGCCAGGTCGATCTTGTTGAAAACCTTGAGGCAAGGCAGATCATCCAGCTCAAGCTCCCGGAGCAACTCCTCCACCACCTGAATATGGTCACTGCAACGCGGATTGCTGACATCGATCACATGCACCAGCACGTCCGCTTCGTGCAGCTCCTCCAGGGTCGCCTTGAAGGCCTTGAGCAGCTCCTCCGGGAGATGGCGGATAAAGCCCACCGTGTCCGTGATGATGACTTCCACATCCTCGGGAAAACGGAGCCTCCGGCTAGTCGGGTCCAGGGTGGCGAACAGCTTGTCCTCCGCGACGATGGCGCTCTTGGTCAGGGTATTGAGCAGGGTTGACTTGCCGGCATTGGTATAGCCGACCAGGGAGAGAACCGGCAAGTCCTTTTTGCGCCGGCGGCTCCTGCGCTGCTCCCGCTCCCGGCTGACCTCTTTCAGTTTCTTGGCCAGCTTGCTCAGCCGGTCATTGATGCGGCGGCGATCCACCTCAAGGCGGGTCTCGCCTGGGCCGCGGCCGCCGATGCCGCCGGTGAGCCGGGACAAGGCATCATCCCTGGTGGTCAGCCTGGGCAGCATGTATTTGAGCTGGGCCATCTCGATCTGCAGCTTGCCTTCCCGGCTCAAGGCCCTCCGGGCAAAGATATCGAGGATCAGCTGAGTCCGGTCGATGACCCGCAGTTCGGTGTGATCGGTTATGGACCGCACCTGGGACGGGTTCAGCTCCTGGTCGAAGATCAGCAGATTGGCATTGAGACTCAAGGCGGTCAGCATGATCTCGCCGAGCTTGCCCTTGCCCAGGATCAAGCGGGGATTGATCTTGTCCCTGCGCTGCACCACGGTGTCGAGAACGATCACCTCGGCGGAGCGCGCCAGCTCGACCAGCTCGTCCATGGATTCCTGGGCCTTACCCTTGGAGAGCGGGGTCACGCTGATCAGAATCGCCCGGTCCCTGCCCGCATCGATCTCCCGCACCGGCCTGGCCCTGGCAAACTCATCCTCGAGTCCGGCAATGAATTCCCGGAAGTGGCCCTGCCTGCCGGGAATCTCCGGTGGCAGCACAACCCAATTCTTGCCCTGCACCGCCTTGGGCACCAGATGGGCGGAAGAGAGCCACGTTGACCCGCCCTGATCCATCTTGACCACGGTCATCATATCGAGCCGCAGGAAGAGCAGATCCATCAGGTCGTCTTCACTGAGATCCTCGCCCGCAAGATGGGTATGCACACAACGCAACCCCTTGAGCCGCCCGCCCGAGGCCTTGAACTGCCTGAGGGAAGGGATCATGATGGTCTTGTGATCCCCGACCATGACCGCCTCGACCTGCCCGGAGCGGCTGAGCAAGACCCCGACCTGCCGCCCAAGCTCAAAGGCAACCGCGCACAGTTCCTTGGCCAATTCAGGGCTGACGACCAGATCCGGAGAAACCCGCCGGCCGGCAATGCGCTCAAGCCCTTTCAACTGGGCGGTTTTCAGGCCGCTGGTATTGCCGGTTATCGTACCGATGTCAAGCCCGCCTCCCGGAGCATCACAATCATCGCCACATCCAGTTCCGAACGGAACCCGGCCAATGCGTTCTCACGCAACTTCTGGAAAAATGCGTTGAAGTCGCGCGGTGCCAGCATGTTGAACTGGTAACGCACCGTCAGCCCGTCTTTTTCCAGCCAGTTATTCAACCGTTCAAAATGCGCACGGGCATACTCGTGTTTCTTCACATTCTCCGGCGATGGGTCGGAAATCTCCCCATCGTCCTTAATCTCCGCAACAAAAATCCGCTCGCCCTGCTTGATGAAGAAATCGGGGTTGAACTCACCGCGTTTCGGGTGTTCGCCCTTCTTCCAGGCGTATTCCAGCGAGTAAAAATTCATGGCCACGTTTTTTAGCCAGGCGTCAAAGTGCTTGGCATTTTGACGATCAGTAAGCATTCCCATGAACCGCCGCTCCGGACCGGCGTCGGCGATGGCGAGGTTCACCTGCGTCTTAAAGTCCGCTGGGTTGGCAATGGGAAAGCGTGATCCAGTGAAGTCTCCATATTGATCGGCCACCTCCGCAAAAAACTCCTGCTGCTCATCGCTCAGCGTCGCCATACAATCATCGGTATAGAAAACCGTCTTCGATCCGCGCCGTAGTTCGGCCGCGCTACAACTTTCTGCCTGCCGGGTGGTGGTGCTCATCGTCACCAGAGCGTCGGCAGCGAGAACGTAAATTACCCGCTTGGTGCCTTTGCGCTTCAATGGCCCCAGCGCCTGCAAGAACTTCTGCCGGTTGTCGTCGGTTATGCGCCCATCGGTAATTCCGGCCTGTGCCAATGATTCCGCCACGATGGCCATGCACTTCTCGCGCGGAAAGCGTTTGGCGTAGCTGGTGCGGTCTTCCAGGTCTTCGGCGTCGGCTGATTCCTGGTCAATGCCTTTGAGCCGTTGGTAAAGCTGCTCGGCCACGTCCTCCACCGAAAATGTCTTTTGCCGGATCGTCGCATTGAACTTGGAATGCTTGCCGGTCAGCGCCTCCTCGAATTCCACTGTCACGGCCTGATCCACGACCTGAGAGGGCAGCACCACATAGCCTTTGTCGAAAATCTGATACTCACCGCTTTGCGGGTGGTCAGTGATTTCCTCCTTGCGCGTGTAGTCCAGATTATGCAGGGTGAAGTGATACGGTGATTCCGCCAGTGGCCGCGAAGAGAGTCGCCGTTCGATTTCCAGAATCTCATCCACCAGATGCTTGATGCGGCCTGACCACGAATCGTGGTTGAACACCGTCACCACCGGGTCTTCACCGCTCCAGCCATCCGGCTTGCGCAAGCCCCGGCCCAGCACTTGGGCGATCAGCAATTTGCTGTTGAAGGCACGTTCCTCGTGCGGCACGATCTGAAACACATTTTTCACATCCCAGCCTTCGGAAAGCATGGACACCGAAATAATCCATTCCACCTTGCTGGCCGGGCTGTCCACCATCCTTAGTGTTGCCACATTGACCTGATGTTCCTTGGCCGACGTCACCACCAGAACCTTGGCGCGTGCCTCTTCGGGCTTGATCTTTTCCCAGGCGGCAAGCCAATCCACCAGTTCTTCCGCCACCTGCTTACAGGCAGTAATTTTCTGCGTCACCACGATGGTCAATGGCCGGATGTTGCGGCTTTTTAGCTTCTTTTTCCAGTCATCGTGCCGTTGCCAGATCAATTGCCAGCGGTCTTCCTGCCCGTGGGTGGCGGGCATTTCGGCGACGTACTCCACCTTCTTGACGAAGCGTTCCTCGATGGCTTGGCGCAATGAATAGCGGGACACCACATCGGAAAAATACTCGTCGCCCACATAGCAGGTGCCGGAAACCCCCAACACATAGCGAAAGCCATAGTCGGGCGATTGCAAGAATTCCTTCCATTTGCCGGGCGTTGCGCCGGTTTCGTTGGCGACGTGATGCGCCTCGTCGTTAAGCACCGCCACACGAGCGCCCTTGCCCTTGAGGCTGTCGCGGATGGATGAATTCACATGCTCAAGAATGGCGTGATAGTTCTCCACGCACAGCGCCCCATCCACGATGGTTTCCGAAGCATTGATAACGCGCGGCGTCGCAATGCGCGCCTCTGGCGGCATCAAATCGCGTAGCGTGGCATTTGTCGCAAGTTCCTTGAATTTGCCCAGCAGGCCGGATTCGATGGTGTTGGAGGGGCACAGCACCAGCACGCGATCCACCGCGCCTTCCGACAGCAGAATGGCGGCAACGCCATAGAGCACAAAGCTCTTGCCCGTGCCCGTCGCCAAGTCGAGCGAACATGCAAGCTGTTCGGGCAATTGCAAATGCGGCTGCATCGAATCCCAGCGGCTCCAGCGGTGGTGCAGTTCCTCGTTTGCCTCGAAATTCTCTTTCGCCAACTGGCGCAAGTCGACATAGCGCCCGCCCAGCCAGTAACTCAGTACCGTGAGAATAGCCGCCTTCTGGTATTCCCGATGCCCGCACAGCGCATCCAGAAACGCCTCATAGCGGGTTTCGTCCCATCGTGCCGGATCGTGCGGTCGTACCGCGAGCAACAAATCCTCATTGCGAAACGTGCGGCGGTCTTCCGTGCGGCGGGCGGTGGCGTTCATGTTTTCTTGTTCTTGGTTTTGGTTGATGCGGACTTCTTGCCGGGTTTGGACGGAGCGAAATCGGCAGCGGGGATCACTACCCGCGCCTCGTTGCCGTAGATGTCCACAAACACCGCCATGATCTTCTCGCCCAGCCGGTCGGCGGGAAAGCGCACCTCCCAGCCAGCCGCCTCGATGGTCTCGGCGTAAAACACCTCGTCCAGGTCAAACACATCGGTCTCGGCATCATAGTCGTAATCCAGCATCACCATTGACAGCGTTTCGCGGTTGCCACGCTTCTGCACCGGCTCGCGCACGGCAGCCTCGCTGTAAAAATCGTTGATACGGATAAACGCTTCTTCCAATAATTCGCCCTCTGGGTTGCCCCTGCCCACTGCGTAATCCAGCTCCGGCGTCTTGATAAAATCAAAGCCGACAGCATCCACCGTGTCATTCACTGCCATCTCGTCGGTCGGCTGTTTCAAGGCGAGGAAATCGCGCTGATGCAGCTCGTGGATGATGGAATATGGAATGCGCAGAGCGTAATAGCGCACATCACCGATCTGAATGTAGTCTTGCTGGAAGTCGAAAGCCAGCGATGGGGCAATGATGAACATGCGCGTGCCAATCCTCGACCCGGCCGCCTCATGCATAGAGCGCAAGGTGTCCTCGGTGATCGTCGCCCCGCCTTGCTGCCGGTGGTCGAACACCTGCACCGGGCAGGCCTTCAGCGTGCCATCAAACTGAATGCCGCCAATACGCTGTGGCTCGTCCTGGCAGCCGAACAGCGTCAGCGCAAAGCGCCGCCAATCGGCCCAGGGCAATTCCTTGAGGCGAGTGAAGTCGTAGAGGCCAGCGTTGTAAAGGGTAAAGGGCTTGGCCTTATAAAGTGCACCCTTGTTGCCTATGTCAGCCTTAAGGTTGAGTAGACGCTTCTGAATGGTGTAGATCGCCAACTTGCCGCAATCGATCCCAAGCCAGCGACGACCAAGTTTCTCGGCTACAGCGCAAGTCGTGCCAGAGCCGGCAAAAGCGTCTAGAACAAGGTCGCCCGGGTTACTTGATGTACGAATAATGCGTTCAAGTAGACTCTCAGGCTTTTGAGTAGGGTAGTCGAGGCGCTCAGAAGAAGTATTCCCAATGCGATCAATATCTGTCCAATTTGTTGAGATCGGACTACCTCCCTGTGTATCTTTCAGATAAATTTTTAGCCCGTCCATCCGAGGACATCCATTTCGTTTTTTTAGAATTTTCCCTTCAGCCCACCACTGTTCAAGCTGTTCGAGGGAAGCGCCCCAAGACCTATTCACCGGTGGCTTTGTTCCTCGCCATTCAAATTGGCGCGAATGATTTGCACCTGAAAACGTTAAATTTTCGGCCTTGTATAAAACGCCGTTCTCGTCAGCCTTGTAGCGACTTAATTGGGTCTCGCTGTATTCGACATATTGGTCGTTGAAAACAGACCTGCCTGATTTCGAGTACAAAAAAATATGATCGTTACAGCGCACAAAACCTTTCGTCTTCATGTTGTGTGCCGTTGACCGCTGCCAGACAATTTCGTTAATGAAATTCTCTTCCCCTAAAATCTCGTCAAGGATGGCTTTGATATAGTGGCTTTTTTTTGTGTCGAGATGGACGTAAACACACCCATCGTCGGCCAACAACTCTCGTAATAAAATAAGACGCTTGCGAACGAACTCTATAAATTTGGAGCCTATCACTTTATCTTGATAGGCTTTTTGATCTTGTGATCCTTTAAAATCCTGTTTCGTCGCAAACGGCGGGTCAATATATACAAGTCGCACCCCAGGAGTGCCGTCGGCATTGCACAATTCGCCGCGTCGTTTCATCTCCAATAGGGTCTTCATCGCTTGCAGATTGTCGCCAAAGATCAACTTGTTGTGCCATTCCACACCGTTCTTGTTGAAGGTCCGCACGGGCTGCAAGGGTACCGCCAGGGTGCTGGCGATAATGTCCTCCTCTCGCTCCTTGCCGTGATAGACCAACTCGTATTCCCGCTTCTCCGGCGGGAACAGAATGTGCGACCACTCCGGAGCCACATCGCCGCCAGAATGCAGGATTTCGATGAGTCTTTGTCGTTGTTCTGGAGTCATGAGCCCATCTCCCAGAAAAAATAATCTGCTCTCGCGATGCCAACTATGCTCAACTGCTCCGCTCCCGCAGCAAACGCCGGTCGCCGACCCGGATAGTCACCTTGATTTTATCAAAATACTCCAACAATGGGATGGAGAATTTTCTGGTCAGGCCGGTGAGGTTTTTAAAACGCGGCGCGTCGATCTCCCCTTCCTGCTTGATGAAGGCCACCAGCTGCTCCTGCAGGCCGGTCAAGGCCCGGCCCTGAAAATAGAGATCCTCGCTGATCTTGACCAGAACCTGCTCGCGGACCAGCAGTTCAAGCACCTCCCGGACCAACGGCGCGGAATACTTGGCAAACCGTTCCTGCACCTCCCGCACGGTGGGCGGGGTCAAGCCTGCCTCGGTGTAAAAGGCCTCCATTTCCGCACGGATGCTCTGGGCATCAGCTTTAAGAGAAACCTGGTGGCCGGCCAGCCTGACCACGGATTCATCAACAACAATAAGCCCCTGTTTGACCAGGGTATTGAGCAGCAGCTGAAAAAAGCGTTGATCCATGTCGCCATGCAGCCGGGAACGCAGCTCTTCCTTGGAGAGCCCCGGCTTCATGGAATTATCGCGGTGAAAATCAGCCAGGATCTTAGTAAGCGACGCGCCCATACCCTCGAAGGTTTCCGCCGCGACCATGCGCTGCCGCTCGGAATCCACCATGATGATCCTGCGGCTGGAGATGGGGGTGTCCAGAAGCTTGCGGAAACGCTTGCCGAATTGGCCCATCTTCACGCAGAGCGACTCAAAGGTGAGCCCGCTAACCCCGGCCTCCCGAAGATGGAGGAGAGCGATATCCTCGGCGGACCCTGTCTGGTACAGTCCAAAGATCTCGCTGTTCGCCTCCTTGAAGCGCCGCCGCTTGGGCGGAGACCCGTTCCAGATCCCGCCGCCGCCGATGGTTGCCACGGGCGAATAGCTCCGCACCACATAGCGGTCCCCGGGCCAGGCGCCGAAGGGCTCCTCAAGCAGGATCTGCACATTGGCCCGGCTGCCTGGGACAAGCTCTTCATCCTCCAGCAGCACGATACGGCCCATGATCTCGGCGGTGCCGATATGCACCCGCACCCGGCTTCTGTTTTTGAGGGGTTTGGCGCAGGAGGAAAGATAGAAAAAATCCGCATCCAGCAGATAAGAGGGGGCAAGGGTACCCGGGGTGGCAAGCATGTTGCCCCGGCTGATCATCTCGGTGTCCAGCCCCTGGATGTTGATGGCGGTGCGCTTGCCCGCCTCGACCAGCTCCACATCCTGACCGTGCACCTGGATGCCGCGGATCTTGGCGGTATGACCCTGGGGATAGACGGTGATGTCCTCGCCCACCCCGATTCGGCCCGAGATGGAAGTGCCGGTGACCACCACCCCGAACCCCTTCATGCTGAAAACCCGGTCCACGGGCAGCCGGAACGGGCCATGGGCCTCGGAAAACTCGCTGGCCCGCACCAGGGTGTCCAGCACCGCCCGGACCTCGTCCAGCCCCTCGCCGGTGGTGGAGGAAACCGCCACCATGGGCGCGTCTTCAAGAAAGCTGCCGGCCAAAAACTGGCGGACATCCTCCTGCACCAGCGTAAGCCATTCGGCATCCACCATGTCCTTCTTGGTGAGGATCACCAACCCCCGTTTCACCCCGAGTAGACGGCAGATCTCGAAATGCTCCCGGGTTTGGGGCATGATCCCCTCGTCCGCCGCGATGACAAAGGCCAATAGATCGATGCCCGTGGCGCCTGCCACCATGTTTTTCACAAACCGTTCGTGGCCGGGCACGTCGATGATGCCGAGGCGGTGGCCGCAGGGCAGATCGAGAAAGGCAAAACCCAGCTCGATGGTGATGCCCCGCTTCTTCTCCTCTTTCAGCCGGTCGGTGTCAATGCCGGTGAGGGCCCGGACCAAGCTGGTCTTGCCGTGGTCCACATGGCCGGCCGTGCCGAGGACGATCTCCCGCATCTGCTACCAGTTCCCTTGCAGGTATGGGTTGTTCCGGGCCTCATCGCCCACGGTGGAACGAGCCCCGCCATAGCCATGCCCCGGCCAGACCACAGTCTCGGCGGGCAGGGTCAGGATCTTCGTGTTGATGGAGGCAAGCATCTGTTTGGTGTCGCCGCCGGGAAAATCGGTGCGCCCCACCCCCTCGACAAACAGGGTATCGCCGGTGAAAAGATGGGGCGCTGCGTAGAGGCAGATCCCGCCCGGGGTATGCCCGGGGGTGTGAAGGACCGTGAGGGTGAGCGCGCCGATGACGATCTCCTCGCCATCAATGACGGTCCGGTCCACCGGCGGCGAAGGAGGCAGCCCGAGCATGGAGAAATAATCGATAACCTCCGGCCTGGCGAAAAACTCGGCATCGGCCGCATGCATGACGATGGGCGCGCCGGTGGCCTGCTGGATCACACCGTTGCCGCAGACATGATCCGGATGGCCGTGGGTGCAGAGAATCGCCTCGACACTGAGCCCCTCACCCCGGCAAAAAGCGAGGATCTTCTCCTCATTGCCGCCGGGATCAATGATGCCGCACTTTTTTGTCTCTTCGCAGCCCACCACATAGCAGCATACGGCCATGGAGCCCACGGTCAGCTGTTTGACGATCATATCCGGCACTCTCAGCAGTCGCAGGTGTTTGGATTGCAAGGGCCGCCGCCGCAACCGCAGCTCGACGCAGCCTTGGCCATGGGGATGGAAGCAGCCGCGGCATGGACGGGCAGCTCTTTCTCGACCTGGGCCAGAAACGATTCAAACGCCTGCACAGCCGGGCTCGTGACCCCGGAAGAGAGATAGGGCTTGCCGTCATCCCCGGCGATAACCACCCTGGGGTCCACGGGAATCCGGCCAAGAAAAGGCACGGAAAATTCCGTGGCCAGCTGCTCGCCGCCGCCGGTCTTGAAGATATCCACCGTCTTGTCGCAGTGGGGGCAGATGAAGCCGCTCATGTTCTCTACAATGCCGAGAATCTTCATGGACACGTGCTTGCAAAAATTGATGGACTTGCGCACATCGGCCAGGGCGATATTCTGGGGGGTGGTCACGACCAGGGCCTTGGCATCCTTGATGGTGTGGGCCACGGTCATGGGCTCGTCCCCGGTGCCCGGAGGCGCGTCGATGACCAGATAATCCAGATCGCCCCAGTTCACATCGGCGATGAACTGGCGGATCGCCTGATTCTTCAGGGGACCGCGCCAGATGATGGGATCATCCCGATTCTCCATCATGCTTTCCAGGGAAATAACCTTGAGCGTATCGTTGTATTGCAGGGGCGGCATCTTGCCGTCCTTGGTGAGCTCGCCGTCCATGCGGCCATGCATGCCGAGCATGCGGACGATATCCGGGCCGTGGAGATCAACGTCCATGAGGCCGACCTTGTATCCCTTTTGCGCCAGACCCAAGGCCAGATTCACCGATACGGTGGACTTGCCCACCCCGCCCTTGCCGCTCATCACCAGGATCTTGTTTTTGATCCGGTCCAGAGAGGCGGCGATCGCCGTATTCTGCTGGGCCACCGCCGCATCGGCGGAGCCGCAGCCACTCGCTTTCTTACTGCCACAGGTTCCACTGCTGCACTTCGACATGACTCACCTCCAAGTATATAAAAAATCAAAAGATCAACGCATTCAGGGCAAACTTAACCTTATACTGCAAAACCGGGTGTTTTAAAAGGCAAAAGCCCCACTTCCCTCTCTATGGGACGGCCAAGGCTTTTAGCCGGTTCAACAAAAAAAGGCTGCCCAAAGGCAGCCTTTCACAGAGAACAACTAAAAAAAAAAATCACAGAGCAACAAACTCCGTCCGCTCCAGAGCCATTTCCATATAAAAACGGTGGGTCTCCAGGCTGAAAACCAGCCGCCGGTTGTCCTGAAAGTCAAGATCCGGGGTAAGAGTAATGGCGGTGTTCAAGGACAGCGCCTTGGGCTGGCCGATGTAGGAGGTAAGATCAAACTTGCCTTCCACCATCTGCATGGCCTTGCCCATGAACTGGTTGGTCATCTCCCCCATGGTGTCAACCACCTCGGCGGAGGTCGAATCCTGGGCCAGATCGTTCTCCGACATCCCCATGGCAAGCATGTAGCTCCGATAGAGCTCCATGGCGGCGCCCGCGGAGAAATTCACCACCACCAAACCGTTATAGTCCCCGGTAAACTGCACGAAACAGCCGATTTCCGGCCGCAGGGTCACCTTGGGAATAACCTGAATGGTCTTTGAAAACTTGATGGATTTCTGGGTACTCTTATCCAGGGTTCTCTTGACGGCCTGACAAAAAATCTGGGCGATTATGTCAATGGTTGCCTGTTTTTCACTCATCTCTATTCCTCCCAATGGCCAAAGCGACCGGCGCGGTTCATTCCAGCTTGCTCTCAAGAACGGCATCCATTCCCTTCCTCTTCGGAGGCAATGGGGAACCGCAAAAAAGGGCTTTCGGGCCAAGGCCCAAAAACCCTTATCATGACTATGGTGCCCAGGACGAGAATCGAACTCGTACGGGGCAAGCCCCGAGGGATTTTAAGTCCCTTGCGTCTACCAGTTCCGCCACCCAGGCATGGTGCTCAAATCAAACGGCGGTGTACCATATCACCCTGCAAAAATCAACAGCCATCCGCCGCGCCCCTCGGGCAGCGTTGCCTTTTTGCCCTGCTCTTTAGCCGTGCTCCTTAAAATATTGCACCCGGTAGGTTAACACGTCGAGGTTTCCCGATCGCCAGGCATCGACCGGCAACCCCGCCTTGTGACAGAGGTGGCTTAAAAAATCCTTGGGATCGGGGAGCTGTTCCCAGACCTGGGGCAGAAAGGTGGCACCCTGCACCCCCTTTCGGATAATGACCCCATCCACCCCGACCCGCAGGGTGCGGAGCAGATCCTCCGGGTTCGCATAGGGTAAGGACACCGGCTCGGTAAGGATACTGATCTCGATCTCGATGGCGGCGAGTTCGTTTTTCCCCACCGGATTGAAGCGGGAATCGTCAAAAGCGGCATGAAGGGCATTGCGCTTCACCCCCTCGACAATGGATTCAACGGCGGCAAGGCTGCCGATGCAGCCGCGCAACTCGCCATGCTCTTTCAGAGTGACAAAGGTTCCCCGCTTGAGTTGGAGCTCGGGATCCTGCAAGCGGGCGGCAATCTCCGCCTCCGGTTCGCGCGCCTCCATGCCGAGTTGCCGACCGATGGTTTCCCGCGCCAGCCAGAGCAGCGCATCTCCCTGTTCTTGCGTCAATTCCGCATTCCGCGCACCTTCACCATGTGCCATAATCCGCTCCTGTCATCTTTCGTTTTCTCCGTGCCCCATTCATAGTACAGTATCTTTGAAAACCGCAAAAAGCAGAACACTTTTCTGCAATGTGGGAAGATTCCACCGGACACAAGGGGCCAAGGGAGAAAGCGCACGGCATGAGAACAACCACCACCCTTCTGGCGGCATGCGGTCTTTTGCTCCTGGCCGACCTTTGCCTTGGCGCGGACGCCCGGCACGGAAAACTGCTCTTTGAAAGCCCGGCCCTCGGGGGCGGTACCTCCGGCAAGACCTGCCTCACCTGTCATGAACATGGCCGGGATTTCAGCCCGGAAACCATGACCAGAAAGCACTATCTTGTCATGGGCAATCCTGTTGGCTCCCTTGCCGGGGTGGTCAATTTCTGCATCGAGGTGGCTTTGCGCGGCGAGGGTATTGCTGAAAACGGCGAGGAGATGGACGATCTCATCGCCTACCTGCCCATCTTCATCAAAGCCAACAGCAGCAAGCCCCAATAAAAAACCCCGGCCAAGGCCAGGGTTTTTTATACAACATATTCACCACGAGATAATCAGCAACCGCAGGAACCGCCGCCCCCGCTGCCGCAGGAGCTGCCGCAGCTTCCCCCGCCGCCGCCGAGAGGCTTGGCCGAGGAGATGCCGAAACCGGAACGGGGTCCGGCCTCGATGAAGTCTACCTTGATGACTCCACACTGATTGCTGAGATTATTGTCCAGCAGAAACTTGATTCCGCCATGTTCAAAGGTCGCATCATTTTCTTTTGGCTCATCCAGAGCCAATCCCAAAGAGGGGCCTGCTCAGCCACCCTGCATCAAGGCAACACGTACGGCAGAATCGATATTATTATCGGCCAGGTACGCTTTCAGTTTAACAACCGCCTGCTCTGTTACTTCAAGCATCCTATGATCTCCTCATCAAAAGGTTCATAAAAAATATCCGGCTCAGGAGGCCGGTAAGAAAAAAGTAATTTCAGCTTTTTCTTATCTGACAAATTAAGAAATATCCCCGCATAAGTCAAGGCTGGTTTTTTGTTTTGCTCTCCGCCTGATTCACGCTATAACAAAAAGAAGCAATCCCTGAGCGACAGCGGTTTCCCCTCCTTCTTTGCGTGAGGTCCAGCAGATGAAAAAAATCGTCATATCCACCGGCGGCGGCGACGCCCCCGGCCTGAACGCGGTTATCTACGCAGTGACCAAATCCGCCCATTACCGGGGCTGGGAGGTATACGGCAGCCACGGCGGCTACAAGGGATTGCTCAACCCGGACGAACTCGTCCGCCTCACCCCGGAGATCGTTGAGGACATCACCCCCACCGGGGGCACGATCCTCGGCTCCACCAACAAGGGCAATCCCTTTGCCATGCCGGTGGAAAACATGGCCGGCGAGGTGCAGATCCGCGATGTTTCCGACCGGGTGATACAGAACTTCAAACGCATGGGGTTTTCCTGCCATATCGCCGTGGGCGGCGACGGCAGCCTGGAGATCGCCCACCGTTTCGCCACGGAAAAGGGGATGCCGGTGATCGGGGTACCCAAGACCATTGACAACGATCTGCAGGCCACCCAGAGAACCTTTGGCTGCGACACCGCCGTGGCCACGGCAACGGATGCCCTGGACCGGCTCCATTCCACAGCCAAGTCCCACGACCGGGTCATGGTGGTCGAGGTCATGGGCCGCGATTCCGGCTGGATCGCCATCAACTCCGGAATCTCGGGCTGCGCCGACGTCATCCTCATCCCGGAGATCCCCTTCAACATGGATGCGGTCTGTGAAAAGATCAACGACAACGAGCTGCACCACAAGCATTACGCCATCGTCGTGGTGGCGGAAGGCGCCAGGGCCAAGGACGCCGAGGTGATCCACAAGGCCCAGGAACAGTGCGCGGTGGGTCGCCAGGAGGTGCTGCTGGGCGGGGTGGGCGAATGGGTGGCAAAACAGATCCGGGAAAAAACCGGCAAGGACACCCGCTCCCTGGTGCTGGGGCACCTGCAACGCGGCGGCTCCCCCACCACCTTCGACCGGATGCTGGCCCTACGCTTCGGCGGCGCGGCGGTACGATTGGCCGAACAGGAGATCTTCGACCACATGGTGGCGCTCTCCGCCACGGATATTATCGCCGTGCCCCTGGCGGACGCAATCAAGACCCGAAAAAAGGTGCCGTTGGACAGCGACAAGGTGCTCACCGCCCGGGAAATCGGGATCTGCCTTGGGGATTGAAGAGAGTGAAAAATTAAAAATGCAAAATGAAAAATGAACAGCGAAAAGCCCAGGTATTAAAGCCCTGCCTTTAACTCTTAACTTTTCATTTTTCACTTTTCTCCAACCGCTCCATATACTCATCCCACTCGATGGGCAGCATGGTTTTCTTCAAATTATTGCATTCCTTGCAGCAGGTAGCGAGATTCCCCTTGGAGCTTGTCCCTCCCCTGGCCAGGGGGACGATGTGGTCCATGGTGAGTTCCTTGGCCGGGGTCTTTTTGCCGCAGTAGTAGCAGACGCCCAGGGAGAGCTTGGTCTGCCACCATCGGCTTTTCCGTATCTCCCTCGCCTTGGCGCGTTCGCGGCGGATTTCCTCCTCGTCCACACCCTCGCCGTACAGATCCGCATTCATGGCGCCACCTCCCCAAGCAGGATCTTGCGTGCCGCGCCCACCAGATACAGCGAACCGGCCACGCAGATCAGATCTCCACCCTGCGCCAGCTCACCGGCCAGGGCCAGGGCCTCTCCAACCGTTGCCGCACCCTGCGTCTTGTCGCGTTCCTCTGCGGGCAAAATGGCGGCCAACTGCTCCGGCGTGGCCGAGCGCTCGCTTTCCGGCCGGGTGAAGATAATGCGGTCCGCCAAGGGGGCCATGGTAGTGAGGGTTGCGGCCACATCCTTGTCCCCCATGCAGGCCCAGACCAGAATGAGGTGGTCGTAGCGGAACTCGCTGACCAGGGCATCCCGCAGGCTGTCCACCCCGGCGGGATTGTGGGCTCCGTCCAGGAGATAGCGGCGCAAGGCGGGTTGTCCGGGTACGTCCTCGGCTGGACAATCCACCGGCTTGCCGTCCGCCAGACAGAAATATTCCAGCCGTCCCGGCCAGGTTACGGAAAGCAGCCCCTGCCGGATCGTCTCGCCGTTCACCGGCAAGGTGGCGGCGATGGTTTCCAGGGCGGCCAGGGCCAGGGCAGCGTTGCCGATCTGGTAGCCGCCCTTCAAGCGGCACTGGAGACTGGCAAGGGAGTGGCCATGGTCGATGCCTCGATACTCCCAGCTTCCCTCCGGGCCACGGATCGCATCAAACTCCCTCCCCAGCAGAAACAGGGGGGCTTGCCGCTCTTGGCACACCTGCGCCACCACCGCTTGGCTTTCGTCCGCTGCCAACCCGGCAACCACGGGAACACCGGGCTTGATGACCCCGGCCTTTTCAAAAGCCACCGCAGCCAGGGTGTTGCCCAGGTACTGCTCATGATCCATGCTGACATTGGTGATCACGGAGACCAACGGGGTGATCACGTTGGTGGCATCCAACCTGCCCCCCATGCCCACCTCCAGAATGGCCACATCCACCTGCTCCTCGGCAAACCAGAGCAGGGCCAGGGCCGTGGCGAACTCGAAATAGGTAATCTGCCGCTCCCCCAGCGCCTCACGGATCACGCTGGTCTGGCGTGCGAAGGCCTCTTCGGAGATGAACCTCTCATCGATGCGAAACCGCTCCCGAACGCAGCTCAGGTGCGGCGAGGTGTAGAGCCCCACCTTGTAGCCCGCCTTGGTCAGGATGGTCCGCAGGGTGGTGGAAACGGAGCCCTTGCCGTTGGTGCCGGCCACATGCACGAACCGCACCCCCCGGTGCGGGTTGCCCACCGAATCGAGGAACTGGCTCATGCTCTCAAGGCCCAGCTTGATCTTGAAAAATTGCAGGTTATCGAGAAAACCCCAAGCCTCTTGGTAATTCATTATTGCACCAACTCCAGCTTGGCATAGTCAAGATGAAGAGTCTTTCTCCCATGCCGGGCAAAGAGAACCTCCACCGATTTCGGGCTGACCACCTTTTCCACCACGCCCTCCCCGAAAAACGGATGGCGCACCCGGCTGCCGAGCTTGATGTTCTGGGCCGGGGCAGCCGTAGCCGGGGTGGAAAGCCCTGGGGGATATGCGGACCTCAGCGGCGGGATGCTGTAATCGGGCCGATCTTCCTGCTCCATGGCATAGCTCGAGGATTGTTGCTGCCAGGCCGGGGCAGCAGGGGCCTGGGTCAGGGCGTGGGGCAGTTCCTGCAAAAACGGGGAAGGCCCGCCCGCAGCCGCGGAGGAGTCGTAGGACATAACCTCCTGGGGGTAGACCAGATACAACTGCTTGCGAGCCCGGGTCGCGGCCACATAGAGCAATCTCCGCTCCTCTTCCCGGTGCGCGGGCAGCACGGCCTGGGCCGAAGGAAAGCGGCCCTCGGCCAGATTGATGATAAAGACCGTATCCCACTCCAAACCCTTGGCCGAATGAATGGTGGAGAGCACCAAACGCTTGCCGCCGTCATCCTCAATAGCCCCGGCCTGGGGCGGATCAAGGGAGGCGTCGTCCAAAAATGCCTGCAAGTCGGCATAGCCGCCCATCACCCGGCCCAACTCGTCCAGGTCCCGACGGCGGCGGGGATAATCGTCGTGGTAGAGCCGCTCGAAGATCGGCTCGTAATAATCCATGATCCGCTCGAACATCTGGCCCATGCTCATGCCCGGCTGCCGGAGCGCCTCAAGCATCTCCAGCAAATCAGTCAAACCCTCTTTCCAGGTTTTGCCAGCCGGGTATTCCTTCAGCGCCGCCAGGGGGTCATCCGCGCTCTTGACCCGGCTCAAAATGTTCTGGGCCGTCTTGGGCCCCACCTTGTCGAGCTGCAACAAAAGCCGGTTCCAGGAAAGATGGTCGTGGGGGTTGGCCACCACCCGCAAATAGGAGATGACGTCCTTGTTGTGGGCCAGCTCGTTGAGCTTGAGGCCGCCGCGCTTGTCAAACTCGATCTGCCGGTGGGTCAGCTCCAGCTCCAGCTTGTAGGAATGGAAGCCGGAACGGAACAACACCGCAATCTCATCCAACGGCTCACCAGCTTCCCGCAGGGCCACGATCTTTTCCGCCACATAACGGGCCTGGGTGGCCTCGTCCCTGGCCCCATAGACCACGGGCTTTTCCCCGCCCGTGATGTTGGTGAACAGGGTCTTGGTGTATTTCTCCTGGGCCTTTTCGATGATGGCGTTGGTCAGATCAAGGATCTTCTGGGTGGAGCGGTAGTTCTCCTCCAAGCGGATCAGGCGGGTGTCGGGGAACAGCGAGGGAAACTCCATGATGTTGCGGAAATCCGCACCCCGGAAGCTGTAGATGGACTGGGAATCATCGCCCACCACCATGACGTTGTTGTGCTTGGCCGCCATGAGCCGAACGATGGCCGCCTGGATGGGGTTGGTGTCCTGGTACTCATCCACCATGATGTGACTGAAACGGCTGGCCAGCTCCGCATGCACCTCGGGAAACTCCTCCAGAATCCGCCGCCAGTTCACCAGCAGGTCGTCGTAATCCATGAGGCTGTGCTCCAGCTTGAACCGCTGGTAATGGAGG
>Ga0172380_10003920_pt1 | contig 19764 bp, 19 predicted proteins | sample Leawe162metaG_FD_119747 | JGI IMG/M metagenome (GOLD analysis project Ga0172380, IMG submission 119747) | Leachate microbial communities from a municipal landfill in Southern Ontario, Canada - Leachate well 162 metaG | ecosystem: Engineered > Solid waste > Landfill > Unclassified | place... | reverse complement strand
GCTTGGGAGGGCTTGGACCAGCGTGTTGAGCGGCGATCGGCTACGTTGTGTAAGGTGGGGGCATGGCCGGAAGCACGAGACAACAACCCAGCGGCGCGGTGTTTCACGCTCTCAATCATGGCAAGATTCCTAAACATATGTACTCATCCCCTTTTCTTCCCCGCCCTGGCTGCGGCATGCGGCTGCGACACACTGAAACTCGTGATCGACCTGCCCCCGGACCTGCCCCCGGACCTGCCCCCGGCCTTACAGCCGGCGAACATCGGCGAACGTGAATTGCAAACGTTCGTGGAACAGCACGGCTTCCACTTCCGCCGTGCCCGCGATCACGCCGGTCGCCGCTCATTGGAGTTCTACACCAATCTTTATTTCCAGCCGAAGGACAAAATGGATCATGCCGGCGCGGCAACCAGATAAATCACAGGCGGCACACTATTCCCACAAAGATTTGTCATTCTTCACCGCGGTTTTGTTCGCGGTGCGAAGATACAGGTCTTGCATGGCGGACGAAGGGTCGGATACCGCAGGTTCTTCATCATAAGTCAGATGGATCACGCCGGGCGAGATTCTCTGCCATGTGCCCAGATGTTCGTATTTTCGTGAGCCGCTCAAAGGCGCTGACGTGGTTGTGTACAACGACACAAACCGACCCGTGGAAAACAGTGACACCCTGAAAACATCCGGGCCGGGCTCCTGCATGACTGAGTAGTGGACGGGCCGTTGGAAATACCATGTGCCCAGCAACGATCCATCGGCCTCCGTGGCGGCGACCGCGTGGGAATACGACTGCTGCGCCAGATGATCGTGCTTCGCCTGATTTCGCCACATTATTTGCATACACCCCGGCGAAGAGATTGCGATAAGCATCAGCGGCGCGGCGACGAGGGACTTTCGGATCGACATGGCGTTGTTCCCCAGGGATGAACTCGCGGCGGCCCTGTTCGCCGCAGCATATCGCAAGGTGCCTTCGGGGGCCAGATGAAATAATCCGGGCGGTGACAACGAATTCGCGGGAACCTTTCGCCGGGCGGTGCGTCTGACCGGATGTCAACCCAGCGAAAGGAACCAGCATGTTCACGCGCGTCGCCGCATCGTTGATCGGGGTCATTGTCACAGCGGCATCGGTTCACGGGCAGGGGATCATGATGGATCGCCGGGCGGACATGGCCGCCGTGCCGGTGGCGGGGCAGTACGAAATCCGTCAGATCGCCGTGGACGCGCAGGTGCGCGATCAGGTGGCGAGCGTGCAGGTGACGCAGGAGTTTTACAACCCCACCCCCGGAACTTTGGAAGTTGAATATCTGTTTCCGTTGCCGGCGGACGGCGCGATGCGAAGCATGACGCTGCTGGTCGATGGCAGGGAGATGCCGGGCCAACTGCTGGCCGCCGATGAGGCGAGGCGGATTTACGAGGAGATCGTTCGGCGCAAAAAAGACCCGGCGCTGCTGGAATGGATGGGGCAGGGATTGTTCAAGACGAGTGTGTTCCCCGTGCCCGCGGGCAAGAGTTGCAAGCTGGTGCTGCGATACACACAGTTGCTGGCCAGGGAACAGGATCGTGTGACGTTCAGTTATCCGTTGGGGACGACGAAGTTGAGCGGCAAGCCGGTGCGGTTGCTGTCGGTGCGCGTGACGATGGATGCGAAGCAGCCGATCAAGTCGATTTACAGTCCGAGTCACGCGGTGACGATCACGAGGCCGGGCGACCGCAGCGCGACGGCGACGCTGGAGATGCGCGACGTGTTGCCGGGCGGTGACTTTCGATTGATTTACGGTGTGAACGATCAGCAGGTCGGCGCGACGCTGCTCAGTTACCGGCCGGACGATTCGGAGGACGGGTATTTTCTGCTGCTGGCCAGTCCGGGGCTGACACGGCCCGACGTGAAGACGCCTGAAAAGACAGTGGTTTTCGTGATTGACAAGTCGGGGTCGATGAGCGGGAAGAAGATCGCGCAGGCGCGCGACGCGGCGAGGTTCGTGTTGGGGACGCTGAACGAGGGGGATCGGTTCAATTTGATCGTGTACGACGACGCGGTGCAGGCGTTCAAGCCGGAACTTCAGATGTGCAATGATGCGAGCAAGCGCGAGGCGATGGCGTTTGTCGATAACATTCGGGACGGGGGATCGACGAACATCAACGAGGCGTTGCGCACGGCGATGGGGATGATTCAGGACGATTCGCGGCCGGCGTATATTTTGTTTCTGACGGACGGGCTTCCGACGGCGGGGGAACAGAACGAGATGAAGATCGCGGAGAACGTGAAAAATGCCAATGGGCATCACGCGCGATTGATCGCGTTCGGTGTGGGGGATGATGTGAATGCGCGGCTGCTGGACCGGCTGTCGCACGGCAACGGGGGGGTGAGTGAGTTCGTCAAGCCGAACGACAATTTGGAGGGGCCGGTGTCGAAGTTCGCTTCACGACTGACCGCCCCGGTGCTGGCGAACGTGAGGGTGACGATGGAGGGGACGGACATCAACCGGGCGTATCCGCGCGACCTGGGGGATCTGTTCGAGGGCGGGCAGATCGTGTGGGCGGGACGGTATCGCAAATCAGGCAATGTGAAAGTAACGATCAGCGGCACGGTGTCGAACGACGCCCGGAAATTTGTGTCGGAGGCGACGCTGGCGTCGGCGAACAGCGGGTCGGCTTACGAGTTTGTCGAGCGGTTATGGGCGGCGCGGCGGATCGGGGAATTGATCGACCAGATCGACCTGCACGGACGCAATGCGGAGTTGATTCACGAGCTGACGGCGTTGAGTACGAAGTACGGGATATTGACGCCTTACACGTCCTTTTTGGCTGATGATAGGGTCGAGTTCCGCGCGGTGGCGGCGAACGCGACGACGACGGGACAGAACACGGAGGCGTTGAAGGTTTACAGCGGGCCGAGCGGGACGGAGCAGCGTCGGGCGAAGTCGATTTTGCAGGACGCGCCGCAGGCCCCGTCGGCGACGATGCCGAGCGTGATGGGGCGGGACGGAGCGGACCTGGGGCAGGCGCGGACGATTCGCAATGTGGGCAACCGGACGTTCTATCAGCGGGGCAAGGGGTGGTTGCAATCGACGGTGAAGGAAACGGATGAAAAGAATGTGAAGGTGGTGAAGCAGTTCAGCGATGAGTATTTTGAACTGGCGAAAAATGTGCGGGCGGATGAGGCGCAATACCTGACGTTCAGGGAAACGGTGACGGTGCAGTTGAACGGGCAATGGTATCGGATCGAGGCACCATGAGGGAGGGGCACTTCGTGCCACCCGCTAAACCCCCGGAAGGGATTTGCCGGTGAGGAGTTGGTAGGCGTCGAGGTAGCGTTGCATGGTGCGGGTGGTGATGTCGTGGGGGAGGGTGGGGCCGGGCGGGGTTTTGTTCCATTGGCCGGCGTCGCAGAGACCCTGGAGATAGTTGCGGACGATCTGTTTGTCGAAGCTGTTCTGGTCGCGGCCGGGCTGGTATTCATCGGCGGGCCAGAATCGGGAGGAATCAGGGGTGAGCACTTCGTCGATGAGGATGGGATCGGCGGATTCGGAGTCGGCGGTTCCGGGGGTGCAGTCGAGGGGCAGGCCCCATTCGAGTTTGGTATCGGCGAGGATGATGCCACGTTGGGCGGCGTAGTCGCGTGCATCGGAGTAGAGGGCGATGGAGAGGTCGCGGAGTTTGGTCATGAGTTTGGGGCCGGCGATTTGGCAGGATTGTGAGAAGGAGATGTTCTCATCGTGGCCGGTCTCGGCTTTGGTGGAGGGGGTGAAGATGGGGGCGGGGAGTTTCTCGCATTGTTTCAAACCGGCGGGGAGTTTGATTCCGCAGACGGTTTGGGATTGTTGGTATTCTTTCCAGCCGGAACCGGCGAGGTATCCGCGGACGACGCATTCGATGGGGATGACGCGGGATTTTTCGCAGATCATGACGCGGCCCTGGAGGGAGGCGCGTTGATCGGGGGACAAGCCGGGGATGTCGTTGGCGTCGGTGGAGAGGAGGTGATGTTTGACGCGGTGTGCGAACCGGTCGAACCAGAAGCGTGAGATTTGGGTGAGGACGATGCCCTTGCCGGGCAGTCCGTTGGCCATGATGACATCGAAGGCGGAGATGCGGTCGGTGGCGACGATGAGGAGTCCGCCCCCGCCCCCGCCCCCGGAAGCTAGGCCCCCGGGAATAAGATCGTCCCCGGAAGTGATCCCGGCCAAGCTCGAAGACTCGCATGACCGGGCTTGCGGGAGGGAGTAGATGTCGCGGACTTTGCCGGAGCGTTTATCGGGGAGCGGGAGGTGGGTGGCCAGTAGGGCGGGGGTGTTGGTCATGGGGGCAGTTTAGCGGAGGACGGTTGGGGTTCCAACTGGGAAAAGGGGAGTTGACCGTGAGGGGGGAAATGGTAATGTAGGAAGGTGGAAGGTGGTAAGCGGAATGTGATAATATGAAAGGCACACCCACCCGCCGCCCGGACGCCGGGGGCGAGGACGCCCCGGCTCGCCCCCGGAAGTTGACGAAGGCCGAATTACAACGGAATCATTCATACCTTTTATACACAGGGCGAGACAGATCGGCCCAGGGCACAGATGCTGAAGTTCTCAGTTTTTGACAAAGGCCAGCCGGCCAGGATGTTTGTGTTACGCAACGCCCATCTGTTGGGGGCGGACAATATTGGTGTGCGCGGAACGATCGGCTTTGACGGGGGGCTGATCGTGTGTGAAAAGCGGGCGGGGGGACCGGCGGCACTGGCGTTGCAATTCGACGCGGGGGATGTGGGATGCGTGACGCTGGGGACGTGTCTGTTGCCGGAGCGGGATGAGCCGTATTTGCTGTCGTTGGAGTTGGCGCGTCACCGGCTGATGATGATGCTGGCCAAGCAGGAGGAGTGGATGATGTTCGACCTGTCGGCGGACCACCCGGCGATGCGTCGGATCGCATCGGCGCGGTCGTTGTTCGTCAAGGCGTTGAACTTGCAGGACGATCAGGCGGCGGCGGACAAGGTGGCGCGCGATTGTCTGTCGGCGGCGATGGACGCTTCGGAGGAACTGGCGCTGGCGCATGCGGAGACGTTGCTGAACCGCCGGCGGAACGCGGGGCAGTTTCACAAGGGCATTTTCGGCTGCGGCATCGCGCTGGGGTACAACTCGGACAAGGCCAGGGCGTCGCTGGCGGCGAACTTCGATTTCGTGTCGTTGCCGGTGCGATGGAAACAGATCGAACCGCTGGAACAGCAGTACGACTGGTCGATGCTGGACAGTTGGGGCGAATGGGCGTACCGGACGCGCATGCCGATACTGGCCGGGCCGGTGATCAGTTTCGAGGAGCATTGCTCGCCGGACTGGCTGGGCGTGCTGGAGCATGACTACGACACGATCCGTGACATTTTGTATGAACACGTGGAGCGGCTGGTGGGGCGGTACCGCAACGCGGTGACGCTGTGGAACGTGGTGAGCGGAATACACACCAATTCGCAGTTGAATCTGACGCTGGACCAGTTGATGGATTTGACGCGGATGGCGGTGATGCTGACGAAGAAGATTCAGCCGACGGCGCGGGTGCTGGTGGAGATCACGCATCCGTGGGGGGAATACTATTCGGTGAACTCGCGTTCGATTCCGCCGCTGATTTACGCGGACATGGTGCTTCAGGCGGGGATACCGATTGATGCGTTCGGTGTGAAGGTATTGATGGGTCGTGCGAAAGACGGCCAATACACGCGGGATTTGATGCAGATCAGCGCGATGCTGGACAAGTTCAGCGGGATGGGCAAGCCGCTGCATGTGACGGGCGTGGCGGTGCCGAGCGGCGCGATCGCGCTGGAGACCGGCGGCGGGGCGGAGGAGCCGGACGGTATCGCCGGCATGTCGGGAATGATGACCGGCGGCGTGGGCGGTTTTGGTTCCGGGGGCGGTTCGGGTTCCGGGGGGGGGGGGGGGCCGACGACGCCGGGGGATGGTGACAGCGGTTACTGGCGCAAGCCGTGGAGTCCGCTGGTGCAGAGTCACTGGCTGGAGGCGTTTTACAACATCGCATTGAGCAAGCCGTTCGTTGATTCGGTGACGTGGCTGGACTTGCTGGACCACGACCAGTCGGAACTGCCGCACGGCGCGCTGGCGACTTCGACGATGAAGGCGAAGGGCGCGTTCCATCGCATCGTGGGCATTCGCAGGAACATTCATGCGGGCAACACCCCAGCCAACGCGCGCCCCGTCGGCTTCAGCGCCGGCACCAACAGCAATGCGTGAAGCAACCGCGGCACCCGATGGCCAAGGCCGGGAACGATTCCGGGGGCGGGGGTGGATGCTGCCGGCGACGCTGATGGTGATACTGTGGCTCGCGGCGGCGGTCGGGTTGGCGCAACGGGCGGCACGGGGGGAGGATGATGCCGGACAATTTCGGGGGCGGGGGCGGGGCGGAGCGGCGAAAGAGACGGTCGCGTTGACGATGCGGGTGGATGTGAACCACGCGGACGCGGCGACGCTGACGTTGTTGCCGGGGGTCGGCCCGAAGCTGGCGCAACAGATCATCAGGCAGCGGGAGATTCGTCCATTCGAGAAACCGGAGGATTTGATGCGCGTGCCGGGCATCGGCGCGGTGGGGGTGCAACGGATGTCGCCGCTGGTGGATTGCCGCTGAGTTTTCCGCGTCGCAAATATCCATCAGGCCCGGCTTGCCCGCCGGCCCGTCGCTTGCATATCATACCGTCGGTCGGAAGGTGCGTTTTGTTTCAAACAAAAACCAGGGTTCCCTTTGTCATCGTCGTCCGATGAGGCGACCGTGGCGGAGGTATGTGGCAGGGGGCCGATTTTGGAGAAGGTCGCAACAGTTTATGTCATATCGGATGACCCGCAGGCGGCGCGGTCGCATTTGTCCACACTGGCGGACGCGGGCTTGACCGCCGCCGCCGTTGACCTGGCCGATCAGTTGCCGGCACAATCGGATCGCACGCAGCCGGCCTGTGCGGTGATCGACTGGAACGGCCGGGATTCGCTTCGCCTCCCGCCCCTGCACGCGCCCTGTTTCCAACAGGGCCTGCCGATCATCGTCTTGCACAGCCAGGCCGACGTGGACACCGCCGTCACCGCCATGCGCCAAGGCGCGTGGGATTTCATCGCCAAACCCGTTTCCGTCGAGCAACTGCTGGCCCGCGTGCGCCAGGCGCTCGAACACGATCAACAGACCGGCTCCTCCCGCCACCTGTGCCAACTGACGCGACAACGCCTGGCCATGCTCACCCCCCGCGAATCGCAGGTCATGCGACTGGTCGTCGCCGGCAAAGCCAACAAGCAAATCGCCGACGAACTCGACGTCAGCATCAAAACCGTCGAAGTTCACCGCGCCAACGTCATGCGGAAAATGGAAGCCGACTCACTTGCCCAACTCGTCCACCAGGCCATCCGTATCGGCATCGACGGCGAAGGCATCTGAGGAATTTTCGATTTGTGATTTTCGATTTGTGTTTCGCGCACCGCCGCTGGCGGCTGACAGACTGTTTCAATACTTGTCACAAAGGGCGCGAAGATACAAAGAGGAGCGATTCCATTTTTGTTTGAGTTTCAATCCCCCCCGGCTTCCCTTTGTGGCTTTGCGATCTCTGTGATAAAAGCCGTTTTGAAACGGTCTGTTGGCAGTGCCTGTTATCAGGGCCAAATCACAAATCACCCATCACCCATCGAAAATCCCCCTTCCCCGGCCTACAATGAATTGTGCAGGTCAGGAGGTGACTCATGGCCGTTCACACTTCCGCCCCGCCCGTCGGGCGATCCGTCCTTGCCGCCATTCGCGGTTCCCTGACCAGCCCGCGGACGACCGACGCTTCCTCGGCCCCCGCTCCGCCGTTCATCACCATCAGCCGCGCCCATGCCGCCCTGCATCCGGCGATGCTCGATCAACTGCTCCGGCAACTCAACATCCACCAGCCCAATCCGCCCTGGCAGTGCTACGACCGCGAATTGATCGAAGAGGTCGCCCACGATCACGGCTTGTCCGTGTCGCTCATCCAATCGTTGCAGGAACATCCCCACTCCATCCTCGAAGACATCCTCGAAGGCCTGCGCGCCGATCAGCCGCGCCCGCCCGATGAAGTGGTGTATGCCAAAGTCGTGGCCACCCTGCGCACGCTGGCCCGCGCCGGACGCGCGGTGCTCGTCGGTCGCGGCGGGGCGTTCTGCACACAGGACATGCCCGGCGGCATCCATATCCGCTTCGTCGCGCCGAAGGAGTTCCGCATCCGCCGGCTCATGCAGGCCGAAAACGTGGATCGCAACCAGGCCGAACGATTGCTGCACGATGCCGACGATAAACGCCGGGCGTTCTACACGCGGTTCTGGCGCCGTCAACCCGACGCCGCCGATTCCTGCGAACTGTTTACGCTGACCATCAACAGCGCCGCCGTACCGCTGGAAATCCAGGTGGCGACGATCACGCAACTGGTCCAGCATCGCCAGTGTCACGTCACGTGAACGGTTCGCAACGCCGCGCCCGACTTCCGATCTCGCATGGCATCTCGGCTTTCGGTATCATCTGTGTCCCCGATTCCACGTACCGCACAGGAGAACCGAGCCATGACGCGACCCGTTTGCAAAACACCCAACATTCCCTGGGAAGATCGACCCGCCGGTTGCGCCGATGTCATCTGGCGCTCGGCGAAAAATCCCATCATCACCCGCGATCACGTGCCCGGCGTCAACAGCATCTTCAACAGCGCCGTCGTCCCCTTCAACGGTAAATTCGCCGGCGTCTTCCGCTGCGACGACCGCACCCGCCGCCAATTGCTCCACACCGGCTTCAGCGACGACGGCGTCCGCTGGAACATCGACCCGACCCCCATCCGCTTCCACGGCGAAGTCGCCGATCAATCGCCTTTCGAGTACGGCTACGACCCCCGCGTTTGCCTCATCGACGACCGCTATCTCGTCACCTGGTGCAACGGACTGAGCGGCGCGCCCACCATCGGCATGGCTTGGACCCAAGACTTCAAAACCTACACCCAACTCGAAAACGCCTTCCTCCCCGCCAACCGCAACGGCGTCATGTTCCCACGCAAAATCAACGGCAACTACGTCATGCTCTCCCGCCCCAGCGATATGGGACACACCCCCTTCGGAAACATCTACATCAGCCAAAGCCCCGACCTGACCTATTGGGGCAAACACCGCCTCGTCATGAAAGCCGGCGGCGCCTGCGGCTGGGAATCCACCAAAATCGGCGCAGGCCCCATCCCCATCGAAATCGACGACGGCTGGCTGATGATCTACCACGGCGTGCTGACCAGTTGCAACGGCTTCGTGTACAGCATGGGGGCCGCCATCCTCGACCGTGATGAACCCTGGAAGGTCAAACACCGCTGCAAACCCTACCTGCTCTCCCCCCAAGCCCAGTACGAATGCGTCGGCGATGTGCCGAACGTCGCCTTCCCGTGCGCCGCGCTGTACGACGAACCGACCGGCCGCATCGCCATCTACTACGGCGGAGCCGATACCGTCGTCTGCCTCGCCTTCACACAAATGCAACCGCTGATCGACTTCATCAAACGCAACGCGCATTGATCCGGCGTCATCCCACCCAAGCCGGGGCAGAGCGGGTCTTTTCCGGGGGCGAACGCCGCCCCGGGTTCTGCGGCGAAGAACATCCACGCCCATTGCTCCAGCCGGCGCTCTCCGCCCGGCCAAATGCACAATTTTCACCGGTATTTGCCGAATAAAACGTCGATGTCGATTACTTTGTTTTCACTGAAAACAAAGTAATCGACGGACCCCCAAATCGCAGGCCGGCTTGGGTGACTTTTTTTCAGGATATTCACTTATCCCGAATTCGGGTTTGCACACCGCCATCTGCTCAAACAAACGCGACAGTCCGGCTACGCATGGGTCGCCCCTTCCGACAACACGCATCATCACTCCCTCGGCGTCGTCCTGCTCGACGACGGCGGCTCCGCCGTCGCCCTGTCCGGCAATATCCCCGAAAAACGCATCGCCCCCCTCGTCGCCGACCTTCGACGAACCGTTCACGCGATCATCAATCCTTGAGGAGATTTCATAATTCGAGCTGAATGTGCATACCCTCGAATGCAAACTCGCCTTCGATTTGCAGCAATTGCTCGACACCGATGGCGAAGGCCGGGTCCACTTCAAGGATTGCTATTGCTGTTTTGATCGACTGATCGTGTGTAGCAACGAATATCACGAACCGGACTGGAAACGCGAACGCGCCCAGGGACGTCTCACCGAATACACCGCGGCGGGCGGCTGGCGAATCCTCGAACGCAAGCCCTTCACGTGCATCGCCGGTCGTCACGAATTCGGCGGAACCCTCTTCGCCACCGGATGGGATCAGGCCTCGGCCATCATGAAAGTTTTCACCGATGCCGACAAAACCTGGCGCACTTATCGTCTGCCCAAGGCGTCGCACTGTTTCGATCACAAGTGGCAGACAGAGTGGCCCCGCATCCGCGAGACCGAACACGAACGATTCATCATGGACCATCACGGCATGTTCTACGAACTGTCGCCCTGGGCCTACGGCAATCACGTCTGGGCTGTACGCCCGATCTCCACGCACCTCTGGATGCTCGGCGATTTCTGCACATGGCGCGGCATGTTCGTCATGGGCGCCGACAACGCATCGCCCTCGCATGGATTAAGCCCCACCACCGCTGAGCCGCAGTCGGGCCTCTGGTTCGGCAAACCCAAGGCATGGGGCGGCCCCTGGTGGGACGAACCGGTCAAAGCCAACGTGTCCAGCGATCCGTACCTGATGACCGGCTTTGAACACAAGTGCATCCACCTGACCCATCAGGCCGACACGCCGGTCACGCTCACCATCGAAGCCGACTTCATGGGCTGCGGCAAATGGGTGAAGTATCTGACGGTCACAGTCCCGCCCGATGGTTACGGTCAGCATGTTTTCCCGACAGGTTATTCCGCGCACTGGCTCCGCGTCACCAGCGACCGCGATTGTGCGGCGACGGCGCAGCTCACATACACATAAACAAACGCGCGGCCGCTACTTCGCCGCCACCATGCAGGTCTTCAGCGGCGCTTTGCGAACTTTCCCGGCGATCTGCGGCTTGCCCGTTTCGCTGCTCACCACCGCCGCGAAACAAATCGACAAGCCCCGCAGATTGTCCAGCGGATTGTTCACAGGCATCCGCTTCTGCTCGATCGCGCTCAGCAATTCACCCATGCTGCCCATGAAGCCCTGCCGGAACCATTGCCCGGTCAGTTCGGGAACAGCCCGGCCCCGCGCCGTCATCAACTCCACCACATGATCGGTCAGGCCCGGCCCGTCATAACGCAATGTTCCCTTGTTCCCCAAAATGAATCCGTCATCCTTCGCTCCGAATTTCGTTGCGCCGTCGAAAACCAGACTCGCGTGACCTGTGTCAAACTCGATCAACGCCTGCCCCAGCAGCGGCGGCTTGGCGCGCTGCCCTTTCGCATAACCCAGATTGGCGATCACACGCCCCGATTTTCGACCCTGCATGAACGACGCCAACGCATCGAACCAGTGAATCCCGTAGTCGTAAAACACGATGTGGTGAACCCGGTTGAAATGCGTGTCCGCGATCCATTCATGCGACCAGTGACAGTTCAGATGCACCGTTGAAACCTCGCCGATCAACCCCTTGCCGATCGCGTGACGCACCCACGACCAGTGCGGCGCCCACCGCCCGTTCTGATTCACCGCCAGCGTCACACCCATCTTCTCCGCCAGTTCCGCGAACCGCTCGCCCTTGTCCAGGTCCAGCACGAACGGCTTCTGGCTCAACACATGCTTGCGCGCCTTCAGCGCCGCGGGAATCAGATATTCGCGGTCCTGCGGGTGCGTGGCGATGTCCACCACCTCAATGTCATCGCGCTGGAGCAATTCCTTGTAATCGGTGTAAACCCGCGCTTCGGGGAAAAACTCCTTTCGGCGCGATTCCGCCCGTTCCGGTATCAGGTCGCACAACGCGACGATGTTCAGCCCCATTTCCCGGTAGGCCGGCAGATGCGAGCCGCTGATCCCGCCGCAACCGATCAATCCGATGGGCGGATTGTATCTCCGCGGTTTCGGCGGCTGATACGCCAGTTTCGGCGCGATGATGTTCGCCGCCTTCTTTTCAGACATGTCATTATATTTCCGCTTCTTGCCCATTGCCGCTTTCCTTTCATCCAATCGGGTGTGATTGTGTTCTTATGAATTGACCAATGCGACCGTTCGTTTTTGCGTCGAGCTGAGTATCGCCGATTCAACAATCTGCTGGCCGATACGCGCGATGTCCGGCGAAAGCGGGCCGTCGATCGACCGATGGTTCCGCAGTTTGTCCACCACATAATTGATCGGCCCGTCATTCGGCGGCGACAACCTGTCCACCGCCACCTCTTTCGCCGCCTCTTCCGGGTCGGCCTGCACGCGAATCACCGGCTCGTAGTCATAGCTGCTGATCGTGCCCCCGCGCCCGACGATCACAAATCCGCACTTCGGTTGCGGCTGTTTTGTCCACGGATCGCTGAACGTCCCCCATCGCGTCTCAAACTTGCTCAGCCCGCTGTTGGCGATGTCGTACCGGCAGATCGTGATGCTGTGTTCATCCACTTCCAACCCCTCCGGCGCATCGACCATCGACGTCACCTCCACCGGCGCGCGGCCGCTCATGTACCACGTCCCCAGCGTCACGCCGTAACCCAGATAATCCAGCAGACTGCCTCCGCCGAATTGCTTCCTGTACCACCAACTCTGCGATTTTTGAGAATTGGCGATTTGTTCGGGAACGGTCACTTTGTCAGAAATGTGGCGCAATGGTCCGCGGTTGCCGTCGTAGTAATGAACCTGAAGCACTTGCCCGATGACGCCCTCATCCACCAGCCGCTTGGCCGTCACATGCGAGGGGTACCAGCGCAGCGGCCAGTTGATGATGAGTTGCCTGCCGGTTTTTTTCAGCGCCGCGATCATGCGATCCGCGTCCGCCAGCGTCGCGGCGAACGGCTTTTCCATGAAAATGTGCGCGCCGAACGGAGCCACTTTTTCCGTCCATTCCGCGTGTTGTGCCGTGGACGGGCAGAGAATCACCATGTCCGGCCGGGTCGATTCCAGCAGTTTGCGGTAGTCACCCACGAACAGCGATTGAGGCAAACCGATCTGCTCAAGCACCTTCGCCGCGCGATCCGGTTGCTCGTCGCTGACACCGACCACTTCGACATCGGGGTGTTCCTTCGTTTGGCGCAGCAGGTCGCCCATATGCATATGGTCAAAATTGATACCGGCGATCTTGAATTTGCTCATCCGCGTTCCTTTCAAGAACAAGTGGCCCAAAGTTTGATGAGGTAAAGTCGCATATGGTGATGCTGTTCCATCCAATTCGATAGTTTGAAGCGATATCCGCTGACGCGGGCGACGAGGTTCGCGGTGTTGAAAGCGATGATCGGCGTCATTGGGGTGATTCCCTCGCGGTCGTGAATGAGTACGCATCGGCGGGTGTGGTCACGAAAACGCGATGAATGATGTTTTCGTCGATGCCCGCCTGTTTCATATGTGCGGCCCAGGTGGTTTGCAGGAATGTCAGGCCCGGCGATCCGCCGTAGCTGGTCCAGTAGCTTCGTCGGGCGGCGTCCATGCCGAGCATGATTTGATCGGGGAATTGCGGTAAAAGCGTGATTAGCAAATGGAGTGTCGGATTGTCGTCGGGGGCTTTCCAGCGGAAGGCGTTGTCATATTCGACGCGCACGCCGGTTTGCAAAACATCGCGGTGGTATGCGACATCGGGGTTGCGGTCGAGGTGACTGAGCACGACATGGCGCAGGTCCGCGCCGAGCGAACGAAGCAGTTCGATTTGCGCCATCGCGGCGGTTCCCTGCTCGGTGTGCGTCAGAATCGGCGCGCCGGTGATGCGATGCGCGGCGGCGGCGGCTTCAAAAGTTTTTCGTTGCTGCGCGTCGAGTTGGTTCAATCCGCCGGCGACTTTTATCAATCCGGCGCGATGCGGCGTGGCGCGCCATTGCGGGCCGTTGCCGTCGTTGGCGTCGATGCCTTCGGTGATTTCACGGATGAACAACTTCGCCAAAGTATCGGCATCCACCCGCAATGACCAGTGGCCCGGCGGGTAATACTTGCACAAGTGGATGCCGGTGGGGCAAAGTATTTGTACGCCGCTGAGTCGTGACACTTCCTCGAGTTTCAACACATTGCGTCCGCACGCCATCGGCATGGAATCGACCATCGTTCGCACACCGACCGCATACGCTTCTCGCAGTTCCGCCGCGCATTTCGCCGCATCATCCAGCAGGAAGTCCGGCGTCTGATGCGTCGTGAAACCCGCGTCAATAATCAGATGTTCATGGGCATAACAGATGCCCATTTGTTGGAGCGGGATGTCGCCCAGAACCGTGCGAATGAAGGGGTTCATCGGTTGGCCCTCCATGTGTCCGCCGCGGTTTCAGCGATTTTATCCGGCATTTCCAATACCGCGCCCATCGCTCGCAATCGGGCCTGCAATTCGGCGACGGGTACTTCGCCGGCGGCGCACCGGTGTCGCAGCGACATCGCCGCGGCCAGTCCCGCCGCCTGTCCCATGCTCATCGTCTGGCCCATGCTGCGGCAACTGGCGTGCGCATCATGCGTCGCGCTGAAGCATCGGCCCGCCACCCAAAGTTCTTCGCGCCCTTTGGCCACCAGTGCGCGGTAGGGCACGTGATACGCCTGGTTGCCGGGAATGTAGGCCCATTCGGTTTCATCTTCGCCGTCGCGGTTGGGGCGGTGATCTTCAATCGGCGCGCCGCACAGCAGAACGACATCATCGAATCGGCGGACGTTCATACAGTCATCGCGTGTCAGGCGATATTCGCCGAACACGCGGCGGGATTCGCGCACGCCGATCTGCACGGACAGCCCGCCGAGCCGCGCTTGCTCGTAGCCCGGCACACCATCGCGGACGAAGCGTTCAAAGATGAACGCCTGTTCCCGGCCGATGATTTCGGCGCGGGTCAGTTCGCCGCTGTCGAGGGGGTCGGTGTCGGCGACGCGCACGGCGACGGTCGATGCGCAACCGGGCAGCGACATCGCATGAAAGCTGCCTTTGCGTCGCGGCAGCGGATGTTGTTGGGGGTCGGCGTTCGCCATTTTTTCGGCGAGCATTTTTTTGCCGCCGGCGGCGTTGAAGGCATCGTGATCGACGTTGACCATGCGGAACGTGGTGGTGAGCGTTTGCGCGGGGTTGATTTCGCCGGCTATTTCGCAGGGAACGCCGGCGAAGTGGCACAGGTCGGCGTCGCCGCCGGCGTCGATGAATCGTTTGGCGCGGATGCGACGCAGGCCCTGTCGCATGGCGACGACGACCCCGATGATGCGACCTCCCCCGGAAGTGGAATCGAGTTCCGCGTCGATGAGTTGGGTGTGCAGCAGCACGATCACGCCTGTGTCGGCGAGCAGTTGGTCCCAGATGTGTTTGAGGACTTCGGGGTTGTAGGTGATGCCGGTGCCAGCGCCGTAGGTGTTGGAGCGAAGGTACATCGCGTCGCGGGAGTGCAGACGATCGACGACGCGATCGGGGATTCCGCCGACGACTTTGCGGGGCTGCGGGCCGGGGGTGAAGAAGCCATAGAAGGTGTCGAGGATGGCGGTGCTGGCCCCGCCGGGGAATCCGTATCGGTCGATGAGCAGTGTGCGCGTGCCGGCTTGCGCGGCGGCGATGGCGGCGCAGCAGCCGGCGCTGCCGGCCCCGACGACCAGCACGTCCACGTCGGCCAGCATCTCGATGCGTGAATGAATCAGCGCGGGATTCATGGCTTGTTCCCCACGTTTTGATACAGCCGCGCCAGGCGATGCGCGTGTTCATCGTAAGCGGCTTCAAACAGTTCTTTCGCTCGTTGTTTGCCGACGACCGCGCCGGCGCTGAGTACCCGCGGCGGTTTGCCGGCGAGCGTCAGTCGTTGCGCGACCTCGGCCTTGATGCAGTTGACGAGCATACATCCGCCGATGGTTGAACCGGGCGCGACGGGCGTGTCGAGTCCGTCGATGTTCACCATCGCATCGCCGACGGGCGCGCCGGTGTCGAGTGTGAGGTCGGCGAAGTCGGCGAGTTTTTTGCCGCGCGGGTCGTTGCTCGCGCTGGCGTCGCTGTGTTGCCGGCTGACGATGGCGACGACTTTCACGCCGCGCTGTTGGAACAGTTCCGCCATTTCGATTGGGGTGACGTTGCAGCCGCTGGAACTGATGACCAGTGCGCTGTCGCGTGGGGAAACGTCGAAGTTGCGGAGGATGCGTTCGGCCAGGCCGGACACGTTTTCGAGGAACATCGCCTGTCGCTGGCCGTTGGCGCCGACGACGAGGTTGTGAAAGGTGAGCGACAATTCGACGATGGGGTTGAAGCCGGGAAACGAGCCGTAGCGGGGCCACATTTCCTCGACCATGATGCGGCTGTGGCCCGACGCGAAAACATGGACCATCCGTCCGGCGGCGATGGTATCGGCGAACCAGTCGGCGGCCTGCGCGATTTGCGGTTGCTGCCGGCGGACGATTTGCGTCAGCCGTTCACACGCGGCGAGATATTGCTGTGTCACGGACATATGTGTTCCCGCGGGGCGTAATGGATGGCGGCGTCGAACAGCGCGGCGATGTTTCGCGGCGGGACGTCGGCCTGAATGTTGTGAACCGATGCGAAGACGAAGCCGCCGGTCGTCGGTGAGAAAGCGTCAAGATTTCGGCGGGTTTCATCGGCGATGTCGTTCGGCGAGCCGGTGGTGAGTGTGCCCTGGCTGTCGCAGCTTCCGCCCCAGAAGGTGAGGCGCCCCCGGAATTGTTGAAATAGTAAGACGGGGTCCATGCCGGCGGCGGTGGTCTGCACGGGGTTGATCGCATCGACGCCCATTTCGATGATCGAGTCGAGCAGCGGGGCGATCGCGCCGTCGCTGTGCAGCAGCACGAACCAGTCGGTGTTGGCGTGAACCCAGTCCAGGCCCCGCTTGTAGTGCGGCAGCAGTTTGCGGCGGAACATGTCGGTGGAAAGGAACGGAGCGAATTGTGCGCCGAAGTCGTCGGCGATTTGCAATACCTGTACGCGGTCGCCCACGGCGGCGTGGAGGCGATGAAGGTTTTCGAGCCACTGGTCGATCAGCAATGTATAAAGTTGATCGACGTAATCATCTTCGGTGGCGAAGGTGACCATCCAGTCTTCAAAGCCGCCCTGTCCGATGCCGTTGAAAAGTTCATAGGGCGGGCCGAGCGCGACGATGACGGCCTTGTCGGTTTCGTCGAACAGCCAGCGGCTTTCGCGGGCATAGTGTTGTAATTCAGCGTCACCGAGGCGGGGCGGATGCCAGGCGACGAGATCGGGGTGCGTCGCGCCGGGGTATTTTTCGAGCCGGTCGAAGTAGAAGCTGGTTGCGGGCATTTGTGCGATGTCGCGGCCGGCGTGTTGAAGTTTCAAACCGCCGCGGCCGTCGTCGATGGGGTGGAAATCGGCGGGAACCCGCACGGGAATATCGCGGAGGGTGAAGGGTTTGTAGCGGTCGTTTGCGATGCCGAACGCGACGGCGGGGCGGTGGAGCGGCACGGTGTCGGATTGAAAACGATCGGCGACATCGGCGTCGATTTCGGCGAGCAACTGATACAGATCGAAGACGCGCGGCGTGCGGCGGATGTTCAATTCGCCGAGTAAGTGATGATATGCGAAAACGGAGATGCCGCTTTGTCGCGTGCCGCCGAGGTCGATGGGAACACGATCGACGGGTTGATGTTTGAGCGCGGCGATGATGCGTTGGCGGCCGGTCATGCGAGGCCTCCCTGGAGGCCGTTGTGAGCGGCACCGATCGCGCCGGCCCATTCGCCGAGCGCGGCGGGGACGATGTGGACGGCGGAGCCGGTGGGTCGCCATTCCATGCGATTCATGGCTTGTCGTAAGGGAAGGAACAAGGCGTCGCCGCATTGCGCGATGCCGCCGCCGAGGATGATGCGTTGCGGGTCGATGGCGTTGATGATGGATGCGACGGCGGCGGCGAGCCGTTCGATGGACGCCGGCCAAAGCTCGCGTGCCGACGGATCGCCGGCGCGATACGCATCGACCAATGCCTGTGTGGAATCGAAGCGGCCGGCGGAGCGTTCGGCGAAGGAATAGTTGCCGAAGTAGTATTCGATGCTGCCGGGGGTGTTGCAGATATCGGCGGGACCGGCGGCATTGACGGTGATGTGGCCGAGGTGTCCGGCGCGGCCGGTGTGTCCCTTGAGGAGTTTTCCGCCGGTGTAGATCGCTCCGCCGACGCCGGTGCCGAGGGTGAGCAGCACGACATCGCTGAAGCCGCGGGCGGCGCCCTGTCGGACTTCGCCGAGCAGCGCGGCCAGCGCGTCGTTGAGTACGGGCACGGGTTGGGCGTGATTGAAATGTTTTTGGAAGTTGAAATTCACGACGCCTTCCATGCGTCCGATCATCCAGGAGATGCCGGAGCCGTCGGGCCGGGCGATACCGGGGCAACTGACGCCGATGGCGGCGGCGGGGCCGTGGCGTTGTTGACAGGCATCGACCCATCGGCGTGTGGCGTCGCGCCAGGCGTTTTGTTCGTCGCCGGTGTCGAGGCGGGTTTGTTCGAGGATGTCGCCGGTGGGCGAGAGGCGCACGGCCTTGACGTGTGTGCCGCCGATGTCGATGCCGAGGGCGTGGGTCATGGCCGGGTTCCTTGCGGCAAGTCGGGCGAAGTGGTGTCGCTGACGGACCATCCGCCGTCCACGACGATGGTTTGGCCGGTGACGCATTTGGATTCGTCGGACAGCAGCCAGAGTACGGCTCCGTCGAGGTCGTCGGGTCTGCCGATGCGTCCGCCGTCGAGCGGTTGCTTGGCGGCGATGAAACGCAGGATGTCGGCATCGGCGGCGGCGCGTTGCGACATCGGCGTTTCGACCAGCGCGGGGGCGATGACGTTGAAGCGGATGCCGGCGGATGCGTAATAGGCGGCGCAGGATTTGGCGAAACCGATGACGGCGCTTTTGGTCGCGGCGTAGGCGTGGGTGGCGAAGTGGCGGGGCGATGGCGAGAAACCCAGTACGCTGCCCATGAGCAGAATGCTGCCGGGTGTGTTGCGTTCGAGCATGGTGCGACAGGCGGCGCGGGCGGAATGGAAGCAACTGGTGAGGTTGAGTTGGAGCGTGGCGTGCCAGCCGTCGTCGGTGATCTGGTGGAGCGGGCCATCGCCCTGGCGGCGACCGGAACCGCCGGCGACGTGGTACATCGCGTCGAACCCCCGGAAGTTGGCGAGGCAGGTTTCGATGAGGGCGGGGGCGGATGCGGGATCGGCGGCGTCGCGGACGACGGCGACGGCGGAGGGACCGAGTTGTTCGCCGGCTTGTCGGGCGACATCGGCGTCGCGCCCCGATACGACGACGCGGGCACCGGCGGCGAGGCAGGCCCTGGCGGCGGACAGGCCCAGCCCGGCGGTTCCGCCGACAATCACGATCGCGCGATCTTTCAGCCGCCGGCGGGTCATGCGGGTATCGTACCCGAAAAACCGGCGGCACGCGGCGATAGGTGTCAATTTCATCAAAAACTGATATGATAATGTCATGCCTCGACCGCGAAGCGAACATGTGGCGGTGGTGAAACAAAAACTGGCGGCCCGCCTGAACGACGGGTTGCACCGGCCGGGCAGCAGGTTCATGTCCAACCGGGCGATCGCCGAGCAGTTCGGCGTGAGCTATCAGACGGCCCACCGACTGGCGTGCGAACTGGAGGCGGAGGGTTTGCTGGAGCGACGACCGTTCGCGGGCACTTTCGTCGCGGGCCGGCGGCGGGGGTATCGCGGCGTACACCTGATTTTCAACGCGCGCGCCGGGCGG
>Ga0172380_10003919_pt1 | contig 19764 bp, 16 predicted proteins | sample Leawe162metaG_FD_119747 | JGI IMG/M metagenome (GOLD analysis project Ga0172380, IMG submission 119747) | Leachate microbial communities from a municipal landfill in Southern Ontario, Canada - Leachate well 162 metaG | ecosystem: Engineered > Solid waste > Landfill > Unclassified | place... | reverse complement strand
CGTCAAAATCCGCCATCTCCGATGAAGAGGTTTTCTTCAAAGAAGTTCAGGGTAACCTCTGGTATTTCAAATACCCGGTCAAGGATTCCAATGAGTACGTAATTGTTGCCACCACCCGCCCAGAAACTATGCTCGGCGATACCGGAATTGCGGTGAATCCTGAAGATGAACGGTACCGGCATCTGGTCGGCAAAAAAATCATTCTTCCCATCGTGGGAAAAGAGATCCCCCTTTTTACGGACGATTATATTGATAAATCATTCGGAACCGGCGCCGTAAAAGTTACACCGGCTCATGATGTTAACGATTATGGTATGGGACTTCGCCACAAACTTGAGATTGTAAATATTTTCAATGAAGACGCCACAACAAACGGAAACGTTCCAAAGGAATTCAGGAATCTCGACCGTTACGAAGCAAGAAAAAAAGTTGTTGCCCGCCTCGGGGAATTAGGACTGGTTCATAAGATTGAAGATTACACAAATAAAGTCGGATATTCTCAGCGCGGAAATGTTCCCATAGAGCCGTATCTGTCCGAACAATGGTTTATGAAGATGGATGAATTGTGCAAACCCGCGCTTCAAGTCGTGCTCGAAGGAAAAGTAAAATTCCATCCGGAACATTGGGTTAAAACTTATGAACACTGGATGTCGGGAATCAGAGACTGGTGCATCTCTCGGCAGTTATGGTGGGGACACCGCATACCTGTCTGGTATAACAAACACACTCAGGAAATTTACTGTGAAGTTGAACCGCCGAAGGATATAGAGAACTGGCATCAGGAAGAGGATGTTCTGGATACATGGGCGTCCAGCTGGCTCTGGGCTCAGGATGTTTTTACAAATGAAAAAGATCAGGATTACTATTATCCGACCGATCTTCTTGTAACTGCGCCGGATATTATCTTTTTCTGGGTTGCTAGGATGATTATTGCGGGACTTCATTTTAAAAATGAGGTACCCTTCAAAGATGTTTATTTCACCAGCCTTGTGCGTGACATGCAGGGAAGAAAGATGAGTAAGTCGCTCGGAAATTCGCCAGACCCGCTGGATCTGATTGACGAATACGGTGCCGACGCCCTGCGCTTTGCTATTATTTATATTGCTCCGCTTGGGCAGGATGTTCTCTTTAGTGACGAGAAGTGCGAGATCGGAAGAAATTTTGCGAACAAGATGTGGAACGCCGGAAGATTTTTGCTGATGAACGCCCAGAATATCAAACTCGATAGAATGGTTGAGTACAAGCATATCGATTTCACCGATAAATGGATAATATCAAAATTTAATGAAACTATAAAAGCGATGAATGAGTCGATGGCAAAGTTCGAAGTTAATGCTGCCTCCAAGAACATTTACAGCTATGTGTGGAATGATTTCTGCGATTGGTATATCGAGCTGACAAAAAACCGGTTATATCACGGAAGCGACGAGGTGAAATCCGCTGTATTGACTAGAGCTATGTCGTTGTACGAAAAAATGCTTCAGCTTGTGCATCCGTTCATGCCTTTCATCACAGAAGAAATCTGGCAATTAATCGATCAGAGAAAAGACGGAGAGAGCATCTCCACCTCATCATTTCCCGTGTACGATGAAAATCTTTTGGATAAAAATGCGGAAAACGAAATTCTTTTTGTACAGGATGTTGTTACAGCCATCAGAAATATACGCGGAGAGATGAACATCTCCCCGGCCAAACAGATTAATGTTTTTCTCAAAAGCAGTTCAATCACTTCATCTCAGGAGCGTTATATCAAATCACTCGTTAAGATTGATCAGCTGATAGTGGACAAGAACCTGGACAAGCCGAAAGCGTGTGCTTCTTCGGTGGTGAAGGGATGCGACATTTTTATTCCGCTTGAGGGGCTGATTGATGTTAGCGTTGAACGCGCAAGAATAGAAAAAGAACTTTCAAGATTGTTGAGCAGTTTTAACGGTGTCCGCAAAAAACTCGAGAATGAAAACTTTGTGTCCAAAGCTCCCGCGGATGTGATAGAGAAAGAGAGAACAAAGCTGGCGGATTGGGAAAAAGCACTCGAGAAACTTCAGGCCATTCTGGATGATCTTAGCTAGACTAAGCAGTGTTTAGAATCCTCCAAAAATCGTAATATTGCCGCTTTACTTCAGGGACGCGGTTCGTTATATTAACGAGCGTTCATTTAGGTGCTGCGTCAATGAAACTTACAAACACAAAAGTAAAGATTCTCGAATCGGCTCTCGATTTCTTCTCCTCAAACGGCTATTCAGGCGCATCAATCCGGCAGATAGCCCGTTCAATAGGAATCAGGGAAAGCGCTATCTACAATCACTTCAAATCTAAAGAGGAAATATTCCTCGCCATACTTACACAATTCAAAAAGAAGACGATAGGGAAAGACGTTTTAAGCGATGAACTTCTCGACGAAGCTGTTAATCCCGAAATCTTTCTCGGAAAATTCGCACTGCGTCTGTTCGAGCATTGGGGCAAACCCGACGAGCGGAAATTTTTACGTCTGCTTTTAATGGAACAGTTCACACAGATAGGCAATAAAGAGCTCTCCACACTCGATTATCTGAACGAGATTCAAAAGATATGCGAACTTATTTTCGGCGAAATGGTAAAGAACGGAATCATCAGGAAATTCGATCCGGCTCTGCTTGCCCATGAATTTATCGCACCGCTCTTTCTGATACGCACAGAGCACTTAACCCCGGAAGACCAGAAAAAAAGCAGCTCTGTACTGGAACGCGTAAACAATCACGTTTCATTTTTCTGGAGTTCTATTAAGATCAATTGATTTTTTTGTTGATTCATTCATCCCGGAATATTACGTTGTATACAAAAGGTAGAAGATGGCTGGCGGATCGACTGTAGAACTATCGAAAGGGGAATATAATTCGCTGCTGAGCAGATTGAAATTTTTTCAATCAATTACACGGGAAATTTCCGAAAGAAAACCGCTTCAGCAGCTCCTCGATGAGATAATTTCATCCAGCAAAAAACTTCTGGATGCGGAAGCCGCCTCTCTGCTCCTCTTCAGCAAAAACGAGCTTAATTTATATTTTCATACCGTTTCCGGCGGAACGGGAATATCTTTAAAATCCAGACCGGTTGAAATTGGAGAAGGAATTGCCGGCTGGGTTGCCGAAAAGAGAGAGTCGCTGATCATTAATGACTGCTATAGCGATGCGCGTTTCAATAAGAACTTCGATATCTCTTCGGGCTTTCAGACTAAAAGAATGGTCTGCGTTCCGATGATAAACAAAGAAGAACTTGTAGGTGTTATTCAGGTTATTAATAAAAAAAATAATAGCGCCTTTACAAATGAGGATCTTCAGATTTTCGAAGCCTTGGCTTTACAGTGCGCTGTAGCGATAGAAAACGCGCGGCTTATAGAGATCGAAATAAAGTCCGGACAAACAAAGATAGAGATGGATACCGCCTGGAAAATTCAACAGAACTTTCTTCCCCGGCATATCCCCTCCGTTAAAGATGTGGAGATAAGCATTAAACTCAAATCTGCAAAGGAGATCGGCGGCGATTATTTTAACGTAATTAAGATCAATGAAGAGATCACTCTGTTTTTTGTGGGAGATGTGGCGGGCAAAAGCATTCCGGCTGCGCTTATCGTATCGACTCTATTTTCATTCCTCCAAATCTATTTTATAATCTCAAAAGAAAATTTCAACACTCTGGATTTCGTTCATTCATTTAACCGTTTTTTAGTTGCTTCCACCACTGCAGATAAATTTGTAACCGCTTGGTTTGGTTTTTATGACAGGTCGGATAAAACTTTAACAAGTATAAACGCGGGACACAACCCGGTATATATAATCAGGGACGGATCAGATTCCATCGAAGAGCTTTCGGCGGGAGGATTGATGCTGGGAGCCATGGAGTTCCCTTATATTTCAGAGAAACTGGAGTTAAGGAAAAACGACCTGGTTGTTTTCTATACAGACGGGATTCCCGAGGCTATGAACAATAAAGAGGAGGAATTCGGAGAGGATTCGTTTAAGAGATTGCTGCTCCTGAATAAAAATCTCGAACCGGACTCTCTTTCAAAATTGATTTTCGATGAACTAAAGCTCTATCGAGGCGAAGCAGAACAAAGTGACGACATTACTCTCGGAATCCTGAAGATAAGATGACGCACGGCATTATTCTAAATCACGAATTATTTCAAGAATTTTTGCTAAACTCCGAACGACTGATGGAGGAAATATGTTTTTGCAAAATGAACCCAGCAAGCTGCACATAACCCAGGCTCATGAACTGATCCAGAACAAAATTCACCGCACTCCGATATTTTCTTCAAAATCGTTGAATGCTATTCTTGAGTGCAAACTGTTTTTTAAATGCGAAAATTTTCAAAAGGTCGGCGCATTCAAATTCAGAGGCGCGAGTCTGGCTGTGTTATCTATTCCAAAGGGGGATTTCAAAAAGGGGGTGGCAACCCATTCTTCGGGTAATCACGCCGCGGCTCTCGCGCTCGCGGCAAAAACACGGAATATACCGGCATATATTGTAATGCCGAGGACAGCTCCTCAGATAAAAAAGCTGGCCGTTCAGGGCTACGGCGCAAAAATAATTTATTGCGAGCCTACTTTGGAGGCCAGGCAGGAAGCATTGAATAAAATAGTTTTTAAGACGGGCGCCGTTTTTGTCCATCCGTACGATAACTATACGGTTATAGCCGGACAGGCGACCTGCGCAAAAGAAGTATTGGAAGAACTTGGAGAACTGGATTATCTTATTTCGCCGGTCGGAGGAGGAGGATTATTAAGCGGCACCTGTCTGAGCGCAAAATATTTCTCTCCGAGAACCAAGGTAATAGGAGCCGAACCCTTGAAAGCGGACGACGCATTCAGGTCTGTCAGGGAAGGATCCATACAGCCGTCTATTAATCCGGAGACAATATGCGACGGCCTGCTGACTCAATTGAGCGAAAGAACATTCTCTATAATTAAAAACAATGTAAGCGAAATTATTACAGTAGAAGAGGAAACGATTATCGCCGCGATGAGAATGATATGGGAGAGAATGAAGATAATCGTCGAACCATCGGCCGCCGTAACTCTGGCTGTAATATTAGAGAATAAGAAAAAGTTTCTGGGAAAGCGGATTGGGATAATCCTTTCCGGCGGGAATGTGGATCTGGACAAACTTCCCTGGCTCAGTTAGTTGTCTGACGAGTAATTTTTAATTATTCATCTCCGGTAAACTTATTTAACAAATACTTCGATCGCTTCCGGCAGGCATTCTATCTCAATCGGAGTTCTGCCGGTTAGCTGCCCGTCGGGAGTTAAATTTTTAAAAGGGTTCGTTTCTATCACAATTCTTTTAGCCGTAAAACACTCCACCTCTTTCATCTTGATGTGATCCCCGGTAAATATTTTCGGGAGACATTGAAGAAGTTTTACCCGTGTAAGTTTATTAAGAAGAGTCAAATCAAGTTTTCCATCGTCCAGCCTTGCGGCGGGCGCCATCAGAAAATCCTTTCCGGTATAGCGGGAATTGGATATCTCTGCAAATACATTTTCCCGTTCGTATTTTTTCCCGTCGATTTCAAGTTTCATCGGATAGGCTTTCAAAAAAAGAGTACGGTAAAGAACTCCCAGGATATACGAGAGGTGGCCGAAAATTCTTAGGCGGAATGCCGTATTAGCCACATCTGTAACAAAACCCAGTCCGAGAATGTTGATGAAATAAAACTTCGAATTATCCGTTCTGCATAGACCTACATCAACTTTTTTCTTTTTCCCGGCCGCTACCGCTTTAACCGCTTCTTCCCATTTTTCGGGATAAAGATCGAGATCGCGGGCAAACGCATTTCCTCTGCCTATCGGAATTACGCCGAGCGGAATTCTTACGGCCGAATTGTTCGCAAAATATCCGTTGATCGCCTCAAAAATTGTCCCGTCTCCGCCGGAGACGGCAATTCCGTCATACTTTTCAAAATTTAGCTTTCCGATAATTTCGGTCGCGTGTCCCGCATAAGAGGTCTGAACCGAATCATGGTCTACATTATATTTATCAAATTCATTGATGATGGATAAAAAATATTTTTTCCCCCTGCCGCCATGTGCGGCCGGATTGTTCAGATAGAATATTTTCATTCGCTCCTTAATCGGTAAAATGGTTAATTACTTTTGCCACGTGTTCTTCGCAGATTTTACAGAACGGCTTTGTACCTTTTGAAAACATCAGGCAATCCAGCATTGAGCGGTACATCCCCCGAGCCGAATAGCCGGCTCCTTCGAAAGCCCCGACTTTATTCCAGTATTTGCTTCCGGTTAAATATTTATCAACTTCGTCGCTGTGAGTTTTATCCTTTAAGTCGTAATCATTCTGGGCTTTATCAATAACACTTTGGGCTGCCCGGTTCCGTTTCAGCTCCGCAATATTCTTATTCATCTCCCGCCTCTCCTTCTGCCACGCGTAATCCATCTTATCGTAATTCTCTTTTTCCCATTCCGTCGGAATTCCGATTCCGGGAGTGATCAGGTTCTTCCATTTAAGATTATCCTTATCAAGGAGGCGGGTAATATTCGGCTCAACCGGCTCCAATCCCGCGGTATAAAATTCATTATATGCCACATCGGAAGTGTAATACTCGTCAGCCAGTCCGCCGAATGAGTGGCCGAATTCGTGAAGAAAAATATATGGGCTGAACTGATTATCTGCCACGAATGTGCAGTAGAAATTATAGATTCCGCCGCCGCCGTACCTGGCACTGTTGCACATTATAAAGATTGCGTCATATGGCGCATGTGCCGCAACATCACGCATTATTTTATTTTCTTCCGTAAGAACATATCGTTCCGAACCGAGAGAATAGAATGTTGTGCCGAGCGAAGTGCTCTTATAGATGTCCGCGCCCGGTTCATCAATGCCACTCTCTTCGGATGGTTTCAATATCCCGGTTACATTTATTTTATCCTTGTTGGATTTAAACGGTTCCTGTGCGATCAATAAATCGGTATATCTCTTCAGATCCTTTATAAATTTAAATTCCTCCTGGGATGTGTATCCGTCGCCGAGAATTACCACGTCCAGCTTGGAATGCGGATCCCCGCTGAGATGACTCTTTACAATTTTTACGCTCCTGTCTTTGATCGGATCCTTTACGATGTATAGATCCGCCGGATCAATTTCTGTCGAAAAAACCCGGTTAAGATTATTGAGTTTATCCCTTTTTTCCAGTGCAAATCTGATCTTGTTTTTAGGGAAAGGAATAATAGCGCTTTCGTGAAAAGTTCTTTTAATCCCGGCGGCAGCCTCTCCGCTTGTCTGATATTCTTTGAAATAACTGTCGAATCCCCTTGAAAAGATCAATTTTCCGGATGCGGCATCGTAAACTTTATAATAGTAGGCGCCGTTATTAAAATTATCTATCAGTTTATTCCGACTGCCCGCCCAGACGCCATACCGGTAAACATGATCCATCGTAACCAGTTCGGTTGCGGCATCTCCAATATGATAATAATCCACCCGCATTGTCTCATCGTTAAAAAATTCTGAAAAATTAACCGGCTGGGCTTTTGCTCCGGCGCAGAGAAACAAAAAAACAAGCAGACTGTTTAAAAAATATTTCATGATAGACTCTCTTTTTTTACCGATTTAAAATTACTGAAATCTATTTTATGTAACACAGATTATTCTCGGCTTTTTGTCTGTTATTAATGTTGCTTATAACTCTGTCATTTTAACGGTGCAAAGTGGAAATGAAATCTTTATTTTGTGCGGGGTAAATCGAGAACCAATGAAAAAATCTCTTAAAGTATTGCTTTTACTGATCTGTATTTCCTCTCCGGCCGCGGCGCAGGCAGAGAGCGGATTTAAAATCGCCCGGCTGAAATACAGCGGAGGCGGGGATTGGTATAATGATCCGTCCGGTGAGGTTAATTTGCTTAAATTTGTCGCCGCGAACAGTAATATAAAAACAAATCCCGTGTATGAATTTGTTGATCTATCAAGCGGGAATATCTTCGCATACCCGTTTTTGTTTATGACGGGTCACGGCAACGTTGTTTTTTCCGACTCGGATGCGGCTAAATTACGGGCTTATCTGGAAAACGGTGGATTTCTTTATGTTGACGATGATTACGGATTGGATAAGGCATTCCGGCGCGAAATTAAAAAAGTATTTCCGGATAAAGACCTGACGGAACTCCCTTTCAGTTACGGTCTTTACCACTGTTTATTTGATTTTCCCAACGGAGTTCCCAAAACACATGAGCACGATGGAAAAGCGCCGCGGGGATTCGGAATTTTTACCGGAACAAGATTATCGGTTTTCTATACATACGAGAGCAATCCTGGAGACGGCTGGGCAGATCCCGAAGTTCATAAAGACTCTCCCCAGAAACGTGAAGAGGCTCTTAAATTCGGCGCGAATATAATTGTCTGGTCGCTGATGAACTGACGGGCTTGTTTCGAAAAAGAATAAATTGTTAAAAGGTAACGAATACAATGCTTTTCTAATATAGCGCTCTTGCGGATTTTGTGTTTAAAAAGTGAACTTGAATGTCTGAACAATTAAAAACAATAGAGAAAAAACTTGGGGCAGCTGTTGAGCGGGAGAAGCGGCTTGACGTTCTCAAACGATTTTCCATTTTCGCATCTCTCGTCTGTGCGGTCATTCTGATATTAATTCTCCTGGAAGCGGCAGCAAATTTTGATTCAGGGGCAAGAACCGCATTGTTCTGGATCTTCATCTCAGGCGCCTGTTCGGCTCTTTTTTTCTACGTGCTATTTCCTTTATTAAAAGACATTATCAAATATCCGCACCCGGATCTAATTGAGACTTCCAAAAAAGTCGGGGCCTGCTACCCGGAAATTAAGGATGAACTCGCGAATGTACTTCAGATATTGAAAAAAAACAGATACAACCATTCTGATCAACTCGCCAACGCGGCTTTTAACGATATCTATCTGAAAACAGAAAATCTGGACTTCAATAAGATTGTCGATACCGCTCCTGCGAAAAAAAATTTTAAAGTGAGTTTGATTCTGCTTGTTGCGAGTATTCTTGCGGTCGCATTTGTGCCCGGGTTAAGCCCGGCATCATACCGGCTGATTAATTTCGGAATGAATTTCACCCCTCCTCCAAAATTTATTTTCGAAATTACACCTCGCAGCATTGAGATTTCGAAGGGGGACAATGTATCAATCGGAATCGGGACACGGGGCGAGCAGCCCGCCGAAATAATTTTATCAATTAAGTCTGAAGAACAGTCGGAATATTCGGAGAAAAAATTGCTTCCGGATTCGCTCGGCAATTTCAGTTATCATGTTTTTTCGGTTAAGAGCTCTCTTGAGTACTTCGCTTCTTCCGGTAATGTCCGGAGCTACACTTATAATATTTCCGTTGTCAATCGACCCATCATTACAGATTTTGAAGTGACCGTCTTCCCCCCGGAATATTCGCGCATCTCCATTGAGACGCAAAAAGATAACGGCAACATTTCGGTTCTCCCGGGAAGTAAAATAAAATTAACCCTGAATTCTTCCCGGCCCTTATCAAAAGCGGAAATTAAATTCGGCGACAGCGCCGGTATAAAGATGCGTGTCTCCTCCGCAAAGGCCTCGGTTATGTTTTCTGCGGCAAAGGAAGCGGAATACAAGATGCTCATCGAAGACACTAAAGGTTTCAGCAATATCAATCCAATCACTTACTCAATTAAATTATTGCGGGATGCTCCTCCAGCCATAGACATTCTCTCGCCGGGGGAAAATATCAAACTCGGAACCGAGAAAAATATTTCGCTGGTTTCAAGAATCAGCGACGATTACGGATTTACCGGAATGAATCTGAATTACAGGATCGCCTCCTCAAGGTACCGGCAGACATCAGACGAATTTGTTAAAAGACCCATAACAGTTTCGCCTCAATTGAAAGAAGAGGATGTCTACTTTGTGTGGGATCTCAATCAGCTCCTGCTGGCCGAGGGGGAAGTACTTTCCTATTATCTGGAGGTGTTCGATAACGATAATATCAGTGGGCCGAAATCGGCAAAAACCCGGCAATTTACAATTACAATTCCATCAATCGACGGATTATTTTCCGAAGCCGAGAGCCGGCAGGAAGCAGCTTCGGACGACCTTAGGGAAACCCTAAAAGAAGCCGAACAATTAAGCCGCGAGATGCAGAAGATCAGCGACGATCTGAAACAGAATTCGAAAGATCTCTCCTGGCAGGAAAAAGAGAGAGTTGAAAAGGCCGCGGATAAATTTAAGGAGCTCGGAGAGAAGATAGACGAAGTTTCTCAAAAACTTACAAAAATGAAAAATGATCTTGCAAAAAATAATCTTCTTTCTGAAGAGACTCTAAAAAAATACAACGAGCTGCAGGAACTTTTTGAGAAGATGAGCAGCGATGAGATGAAAGACGCGTTCAAACGGATGCAGGACGCTCTTAAAAGTCTCAACCGTGATAATGTTCAAATGTCTATGGATGAATTGAAAGCTAATGAAGAATACATCAGGAAAAGTATAGAACGCACTCTTAACCTTCTTAAACGGATCCGGGTGGAACAAAAAGTTGATGAATTATCGAAGCGCACACAGGAACTCTCGGAGAAAATTGATGAACTAAAGGAGAAGACCAGCCAGGCGTCCCTGTCTGAGAAACCGAAACGTGAGGAACTTACCAACCGGCAGAAGGAAATTACAAGCGATTTAAAAAATCTCGGCGGGGAGATGAATAAGCTTGATGATCTTATGAACGGCATGGAAGATATGCCGAAAGATCAGCTGGACAAACTTCAAAAAGAATTTGAAAAGCAAAACAATGATAATATTTCCGAAGAGGCTTCCGCAGAACTCGAGCGTCAGCAAAAATCCGAGGCAATTCAGAATCAGCAGCGGCTTTCACATAACATGAAAAACCTCGATAAGCAGATGCAGAGTATGCAGTCGAGTATGCAGCAGATGAACCAAACTAAAACATTTTACGATATGATGAAAATAATGGGCGATCTTCTTACGCTGTCGAAAGACCAGGAGAAACTGAAAAACGATAGCGAATTATTAAGTCCCTATTCAAATGAATTAAATAAAAATCTTCGAGAGCAGAGCCGGATTTATACAAATCTTGGAAAGGTTCTTAAGAATATGAGCGATCTTTCTCAAAAAACTTTCGCAATTACTCCGGAGATGGGGAAATCACTTGGGAGAGCTTTATCGGAAATGCGTCAGTCGATGAACTCAATGCAGAATAATCAGGGTCAGCCCTCTGCCCAGATGCAGAGAAATGCGATGGGGTCATTAAATGAAGCCGCGGGCTTAATGAAAGGCGCAATGGATCAGATGATGAACGGCGGGGGATCTGGGGGCGGAATGATGAGCCTGATGCAGCAGCTTCAGAAGCTTGGCAATCAGCAGATGAGCTTAAATCAGATGACTCAGATGCTGAACAGCGGACAGATGTCGCAACAGATGATGGCGGAGATGGGGCGGCTTGCACAGCAGCAGGAACTGATACGCAAATCGCTTGAACAGATGAGCAGGGAGGCGAAAGAGAGCGGGCAATCCAAAAGCATTGCCGGGAATCTCGATAAGATATTGGGCGATATGAAAGAGGTAGTATCAAATCTGGAGTCTCAGAAATTAAACAATGATCTTTTAAAACAGCAGGAGAAGATTCTTACAAAACTTCTGGACGCTCAGCGCTCAATGAATGAGAGAGATTTTGAAAAAGAGAGAAAATCAGAATCAGGGAAAAGCTCAACAAGAACCACGCCTCCGGATTTGCTCCTCAATACCGATGAAGGGAAAAATAAACTTAAAGATGAGCTGATGAGGGCGGTGAAAGAGCGGTATAAAAAGGATTACGAGGATTTGATAAGAAAGTATTTTAAAGCACTCGAAAAAGAAGGAAGATAATTTGCGAATTGACTAATCCGCCGCGTGTTTGAAAATATAAATACCTGCGCGGTGTTTTAGATAAAAAAACTATTAAATATGAAGGATTTTTTATGAAAGAAGAAAAAGCCGAATTATTAACGGCCGGTAAAATTGCCGCAAACCTCTCTGTTTCGCCGGGACAGGTTAAGAAAGCTATTCTGGATCTAAAATTAAAACCCGCGGCAAAGAAGGGCGCGTGCAGTTATTTTTCTTCCGGTGATGCCGCAAAAATAAAAGCGGCTCTTAAGTAATTTATTAATCCGGCAAAAACAAGCCCTCTTTTAATCAAGAGGGCTTGTTTGAAAAATTATTCCCATCTCAGATATCTCGAATCGCCGAGCAGTTCCTGAATTCTGCGCTGTACAATTTCACTCTTGTTCTGTTTGCGTGCTTTTAACGATTCCTTCAGTTCTTCAAGACGTTTTTCAAGCTGTTTTACTTCCTCCTGCTTCTGCGATTCCCTGATGTCAAACAATTGAGTCAACGCCGTCTGCAGATCAGATTTAATCTTCTGCTGATTCGCGCTGTCTGCTGCTTTGTATTTGAGAGCAAAGAGCTCCACATCGACCTCAAGCTCTTTTTGTTTTTTCAGCTGTTCGTTCCGTTCTTTTGTGGCTTCTTCGTAAATGGAAAGCGCCCGGCCGACTGCATATCCGCTCGAAGTCCCCGAATAATTGAAAAAACCCGACAAATGGGAAGTCTCTCTTAACAATTGAAAATATTTTTTCTTGTTCAGTTTTTTTATCTCTTCCAGTTTGGACTTAAGTTCCGGCGACAGATTTTTAAGATAGCGCTCCTCTTCCTCCTTCGTCATTTCCCCGCCCTGAACCTGTGCTACGTAAGCCCGCTCTACATCCTGAAGGGTTGAGGCATTTGTTCCAGAGCTACTGGCAACCTGAGCCCGGAGATTAAATGCCGGTATTGTCAGCGCCAAAACGATAACTGCAATTAATATTTTTTTCATCTTCATTCTCCTATTTATTAAACGAAAATTTATCCGATTCATTTTCCATTTTGCCAATTCTCTCATCAAGCAGAAGAATCTGTTTGTCCCAGTTATCCTCGCTCATAAAATCGATCTGCTCCTTAATTTCCTTTATTTGCGTTGTTATTCCGGAATCATTCCAGTCGAGCACTTCTCTTGGTATATTCTCCACTTTTATTGACTGGTGTGTGGCGAGTGAAATTATTATGGCTATGACCGCAAGCGATCCGGCAAAAGCGGCTTTGCCGTAGATGCTCCCCTTTTCGCCGAAAAGAGTTCCGGTTCCGAAGAAGTTTTTAAGATTATATCTCTTTTTCCAGGCCGCATTTTCAATCATACTATTAAAACGGGAGTCGTCTAAATCGACAAGGCTTTCCACTTTAAAAACAGAACTTAGCTTAACTCCCTCCTCCAACCCGGAGAGACAGCTCCCGCATCCGGAAAGATGTTCTTTCCAGAAATTCATCCGATCTTCGGGTAATTCATCCGCTATGAAGAGCCACATTTCTTTTTCAAATTCGCGGCAAGCCGCTCTATTTTCGCTATACATCTCTTTTTCCGATAAATTTTTTAAGTTTTTTAACCGCATAATGCATGTGGGAAAGAACAGTATTAATGGGCTCGCCTGTCAGTCCGGATATCTCTTTGAAACTCAAATCGCCATAGAGCCGGAGCAGCAGAACCTCTTTTTGTTTCTCCGATAATTTTCCCATCGCGGTTTCTATCATTTTTTTTGTCTCGCTATTAACAAGATCACTATGTGGATCTGATCCGCTTTTTAATTCTTCCGTATCCGCCGGAGAGATAAATTCATCTTTTCTTCTTGAACGCAGATTGTCAATCGCCGTATTATGGGCGATAGTAAAGAGCCACGATGAAAATTTTTGACGTTCCGAATATTTTTTTATTCCCCGCCATGTTTTAATCAATGTTTCCTGAAAAAGGTCTTCGCACTGGATTCTATCGCCGCTTAATCTGAACAGATAGGAGAATAGCTGCCTCCGGTACGGCTGTATTAACAGTCCGAAAGCGGAAGAATCCCCGTTGCGGCATCTTTCTATAAGATTCTGTTCCTGAGTCGAGCTCATAAAACTCTTTTTTCTATTATTGTAAACGGAATGACTTATGTTTTATTGTGCCGGATAGAAAAATGTTTCAGGGAAGATAAAAAACCCCTCCGTAGAGGGGTCGGAATTTTATTTTTGAGATGACGGATTATCAGGTACGGCGTTTTTCATGAACTCATCTCCCGGTTCTGCTTTCTGCAATGTAAAGCTTTCATAAAGCTCTTTAGCCAGATTCATCATAAACGCGGTTCCTCCCGTAAAGTACTGCATCTCTTCCTCCGAGGAAGCGACAAATATAAGAACCACGCTAACCTGATTATTCAATGATTCGTGAAGCGATGTCGCCGTTCCGTCATTTTTCACCAGATCAACATTCGGCAGTTCTTTGCCCAGAAATTTGTACCAGTAATTTTCACTTGCGCCGAAATCGATTACAATTCCCTTCTTCTCTTTCTCGGAATTTTCCTTTCCGAGATCCGTCTGCCACCCTATCGCTTCGTCCGGTTTTTCCGAATCGACGCTTATCAGTTCTTTGCCGTCCAGATTTAAGAGAAGCTCTTCGACTATCCTTCCCATCTCGTCAAAATCCACTGTTGCGACCTGTGAAAAAGCTCTCACCTTTTTTGACCTGTCCAGAATTAACAGCGTATTGAGATTAGCATTCAATTCGAGTTCGGTATCGAGCTTCGATTCAAATTTTTTACCGCTTGCGCTCTTGCCGAAGAAAGAGATATCCACGGCTTTCTGATCTTTTAATTTCTTATAGGTGGGATCGATTACATAATTGAACTGGAGATCAAGCCGCATTTTTTCCTTGAAGAATTCATTGAACATTTTGTTGGCTGATTCAACATTTTCTGATAATGCAACGCCTAGGACGTTTAATTTCGGGATAGGATTACTGCTGAATCTGTCTATCTGGGCGCGCGATGTAATAAAGGAGGAAAGTATAAACAGGGCTGCAAATAAGTATTTGTGTTTCATTTTCAACTCCGGGAATTTATTGTAGAATCTTGAAATGCCTCTCCTTTCAGAAACCTTTAAATGAGCTGACAGTTTTTCATTTACAACTTAATATATTTTTTAGACAGTTCGAATCTTATAACTCCATCTTCGGAGCCCGGACTGGCTAACCGAAATCCGTTTTTGAGAAGCACTTTTTGAGATCCGATCCCATCCAGAAGAGTCTCGGCAATTACGGATTTAACACCCTCCTGATTGAATGCCCACTTAACCAGCCCCGCGACGGCCTCCGGCGCATATCCATTACACTGACGGTTCTCCAAAATCGAGTATCCGATTTCGATCGCGCCTTTTTCGTCCGGTTCCCCTTTAAAACCGATACCGCCTATTAATTTACGACTGCCGTTTTCGGGAAGGATTATATACCAGAAACTGTAACCGCGTGTATCGGGGTGTTCTTCGGCGTATTTCAGAAAATAGTTTTGAGACTGCTCGTCGTTTAACGGCGGGGGCCAGTCGGCGGGAATTTCAGCATCGAGGAGCCGGGAAAGCTCCTGAAGATCTTTTAACTCCGCTTTGATATGCTCAAGCGATCCCGAAATGATCTCAAGTCGTCCGGTTTTTACTATGATACTATTCACAAACTTATCCTTCCCGGATATCACCTTAAGGGAGCCCCAATTTCAAATCTTTTAACTATTTTAATATTAGAATAAAGAATAATTCGAACAAATTGCGCTTTAACTATGATTAAAAAACTATTATTCCTGTTGATATTCACCTCCATTATCTCCGGGAAACCCGCCGAGCCCGGACCGGTCGATCAGCGGATAATTCAATATACATTTAATGAACAGTACGACCTCGCAAAAAAATTATGTCAGGACCAGATTAACATAAATCAGACTTCGCCGAAATACTATTACTATCTCATAAATACAAAAATCTTCGAGTACTATCAAAAAGTTGCGGAACTAGATCCTTCCAAACGGGATGAGGGGAGAAAAACTCTCAACAAAGAGATAATCAATTATTGTGAAAATATAATCGACAAGATTGACGATTCAAATTTTTCGGTGGAAAATAAATTTTATTACGGAACCATCTACGCTTATCTGGCGCGCATTTACGGTGTCGACGCGTCGTGGTGGAGCGCATTTAAAAGCGGGAAAAAAGCCAAAAATTATATGCAGGAGGTACTCAAAGCCGATCCCAAGTTTTACGACGCCTATTTAGTGTTGGGGATGCTTGAATACTATGCGGACAGGATGAGCGGCGTAACAGGGTTCATCGCCGGCGTTCTTGGTCTTTCCGGCAGCAGGGAAACGGGGTTGAATTATTTAAAGCTCGCCTACGACAATGGCAAATTAACATTCGGTCAGACTTCGCTGACAATGATTGAAGTGTATTCAAGTCTCGAGGGGAATGAATACGCAGCTCTTCCGTTTTTTGAAAAATTTCTGGACCGCTTTCCCAAAAACAAAAGAACTCTGAATGCTTACTGCCAGACCCTTATGAATTTGTGGGAGGTTAAAAAAGCCGGGGAGATTATCAGGAGCGATAAGGATAATCTGATAGATGATTATGCTAAAGCACGGTTTTACGATATAACCGGAAATCCGGCCCTCGCAATTCAACACGGCGAGAAGGCGCTTCTGAACGAAAAAACATTATACCGGGGCGGCGCCAACGCTTCGCGCTATTTCATTGTTATAAACAGCTGGCTCAACGGAGATAACGCCCGCGTAAAAAAATATGAACCCACTTTAAGCGACCGGTTCAAGGATGAATTGCTCTCGGCAAGAAAAAATGAAAAGGAATTCCGCTGGTTGCGCGAACTTTCAATAGACATCGCATTTGATAAATCCGCGGCGGATGTTGAACAATTTTTAAAATCAAAACCGGATTTTACGCGATTAAAAAGCTTTGAAGATGAATACAATTTATTGATCGGTGTGTTTTATTTTAGAAATAACCATTTTGACAAAGCGGAACAGTATTTCGACAGAGCGGTTAATTCGACCGGGGAAAGAGAAAGATATTCGGCTGTGCGCTATCTTATAGAAATCTATCTTAAGCAGACTGTCGGCAAAGCAAAGGTTGAAAATCTGCTCCTAATTATCGATAATCTTGCTAACGCGCGGCTTTCTTCCCGATCCAGGGATTTGGTAAAAAAGTACAATCTTTAATCTTTATTAGATAAATGGCGGGCTTTTAATATTTTTCGGAAAATTAAATGAGTTTTACAAAACTGATTTTTGTGCCGGTGGTCATCATTTCTTTCTGCATCGTTTTGCTCTACTCCGCCTACCACGATGTAAGACAGGAGACCGTAAACCAGCTGAACATAGAGCAGATGACCCACGCGCACCAGGCCGAAACAGGGATTAGATTATTTTTTAACGATTATAATCTTCTTCTCAAATTTATGGCACGGCAGTCTTCCGTGATTGATATGACGCAATCCGGAAAAGATTTAATAAACATAATATATCAGGGACATACCCCCGAAATTAGGGCGATCACCAGAGTTGATGAAACGGGAAAAATTATACACACGGTTCCCTACAATCCGAAATATATCGGTATTGATATAAGGCATCAGGAGCATATTAAAAAAATTCTAAGCACGCATCAGGAAGTTCTGAGTGATGTTTTCGATGCGGTTCAGGGATTCAGAAGCATTGCCTATTATGTGCCCGTATTCAAAAATGGCGTTTTCAAGGGCGGGCTTGCAATATTAATACCGTTTGAAACCTTATCAAAAAATTATCTCAGCAATATTAAGATCAGACAAAGCGGCGCCGCCTGGACAATCAGCCAGAATGGGGTGGTCATCTACAGCCCTTATTCAAAGTATAACAATAAAAACGCTTTCGACCTTTTTGAGAAATCCCCATCCATACTATCAATGCTCAAGAAGGCTGCGAACGGAGAAACCGGTTCGGGACTTTATACGTGGCACGATCCCAACGGAAAGAGCTCTGACGATGAAGAAGTTTTTGTAAGCTATTATCCGGTTAAAGTGGCGGACAGATTCTGGGCAATTATTGTAACCGCTCCCGAGGGTGAAGTTATCAGTACAATGAGAGTATTCATGAATAAATGGGTGATCATTGTTCTTCTCCTGATTCTAGGGTCATCCGCTTATCTTTATTATATTATCAAAGCCCGCGCGGTTTTAAAAGAAGAGATAAAAAGGAAAAAAGCGGAAGAAGCTCTCCGTCAGTCGGAACAAAAATTTAAGACTCTATTCCAAACGGCCGGTGACGCTATCTTCCTCCTTGAGTTGAACGGCAGAATTATAGAAGTAAACAACTATGCCATCCAGAAGTTTGGATATACAAGAGAGGAATTTCTTAAGCTGACAACCGTTGAACTGAATTTTCCGAAAAACACTGAACTGGTAGCTTCCAGGATGCAGCAGCTGACGAAAGCGGGAGAACTCTATTTTGAATCCGTCTATCAGACAAAAGAAGGAGCCCGCATCCCCGTAGGTATCAGCATAAGATTGGTTGAGTATGAAGACAGAAAGGTGGCCCTCTCTATAGCGCGCGATATTTCTATTAAGAAAAAAGAAGAGGAAGAATTAATTCACGCGAAAGAGGAGGCCGAAAAAGCAAGCAAGCTGAAATCGGAATTTCTCGCGCAGATGTCGCACGAAATAAGATCTCCCTTAAACGTAGTTGTAGGATTCACTCAATTGCTAAGAGAGGAATTGCGGGAACACCTCACAGATGATATGATTACCAGTTTTAAAGGAATTGATGCCGCCGGAAAGAGAATTATAAGAACCGTTGAGTTGATTCTGAACATGTCGGAACTTCAGACGGGTACGTATGAATTGTTCCGCTCGGATTTTGATCTGGTCAAAGACCTGCTTGAAAATATCTTCAACGAGTATGAAATTGCCGCACGGAAAAAGGGATTGCAGATCTCGATCATTTCAAACAATTCCGACACAATGATCAACGCGGATTATTTCAGCACTTCCCAGATATTCGCAAATCTTATAGATAACGCGATAAAATACACTCACCTGGGTAGCGTTGAGATAAAAGTGGATAAGGATGCGAACGGGACCCTCACGGTTATGATTTCCGATACCGGGATTGGTATTTCGGACGAATATCTGCCCAAACTTTTCGAACCGTTCACACAGGAAGAACAGGGGTACTCGAGAAAATATGAGGGGACCGGCCTGGGAATGGCTCTCGTAAAAAGATATTGCCAGATAAATAATATTAATATCACCGTAGAAACTAAAAAAGCAATTGGGACCAGGTATATTTTACAGTTTCCCAATAATTCATAAACGCGGATTTTTTTTGATGGAACAGATCATGGCAGCGAAACCAAAACTATTAATAATAGAAGATGACGATTGGATAATTCAGATATTCAGCAAGGTGCTGACTAATCATTTTCTTGTAGATATAGCACAAACGGTTCCCCAATTCTATTCTTCCATCGAAAAAAATGTTTATGACGTGTTCCTGATAGATCTTTCACTGAGAAGCGAAAAAAACGGACTGGTACTAATCGAAGAGCTTAGGCAGATGGAGTCTTATAAAACAACACCGATAGTTGTAGTTACGGCAAACGCGTTAAGAAAAGATCGGGAAAACGCGTTCAAAGCCGGGGCAACAAAGTTTATTACAAAGCCGGTTGAAAACAGCGTTCTTCTGCATGAATTTCTGGATCTGTTCAAGGAGCGGACGGATTAATTGTCTCCGGTTCCTGTCGAGAATTTAATTTCTCGCTTCAGCGGCGGAATTTCTTTATTCCGCCGTAATATAGATCGATTCATTTATTTGAATGAAGAGCTATCCGGTTTCCCTCACAGTCAATAATCAAAGCCAT
>Ga0172380_10003918_pt1 | contig 19766 bp, 18 predicted proteins | sample Leawe162metaG_FD_119747 | JGI IMG/M metagenome (GOLD analysis project Ga0172380, IMG submission 119747) | Leachate microbial communities from a municipal landfill in Southern Ontario, Canada - Leachate well 162 metaG | ecosystem: Engineered > Solid waste > Landfill > Unclassified | place... | reverse complement strand
TTACTGCCACATGTTACAAATTCAGAATAGTAGGCCCTGTAACTTGGAGTAAAGTCAGCGAATTTTTCAGCAAATCTTTCATACACATAATACGTACCAACTGGTAATTCCATCTTGTATCCTATTCCATACATATACTTTGAGCTCGTAACTCGCTCCTTTGTGCATGATTCAACTTTTGACTTCGTATTTTCTGCGCAGACCATGACTCCTGGTGGAATCATTTCGCTTGGATATGACATAGAGCCTTCAATAAATCCTGTTGTGCTTTCTACTGTAATTTCTTTTGCCACTTCTCCAGATTCAACCTTCGATATATGCGAGTAGCAAGCTGGAGCACCTGATCCGCCAGTAAGTTTTTCTTTTGTAAGCTTCAAGATTACTGGTGCTACCTGTGTTGACGCGAGAATTTTTTTACTAAGATCTTTTGACAGTGTTATTTCTTTCATTCCGCTACCATCTGCTACATTTTTGTATGAAATAATGCCTGATTTTTCACAGCCAAGACCTATGTGTTTTGCACCTGCATATGAGTTACCCTGGTTCTTCATTAAATACTCCTGGAAGACGACATCATTCATTCCTGTGATATTGAAATTCACATAGGTATCCTTTTTGCAGTTAGTATCGCAAAATGGCTCGTCAACAATTTGCGTTGTTGCGTAGCCTTTTACATAGGTTACTCCATAATAATCTCCTCCATACTCCGGAGTTCCACCCTTCTTGAATTGGCCAGCTGAAATTGCCTCGTCTTTCGATGCGCTCGCGGTATTTGCATTTGGCAACACGCTGTTGGTAATTTTTACTGGAGCAGGAACAGGTGGCACCTCTTTTTTGCCACAACCTGTAAGTAAAATGACTGCAACGAGCGATAAGGTGAGAATTTTTTTCATATGGGAGGGGAATGAAGAAACAATAAATGATATAAAACACTCTAGCTGCCTAGAGGTTAGAGTATACGGGCGTTATTTGCAAAGGTTACATTATTGTCTTTGCGTAGCTTTGGCTATACACCCACTTTGCTTCGTTATTTATATCTCATTATTCTGTTTAACTGCCCATCTTGCGTGTTCCGCGATCATCTCATCGTCCGACTGTGTGAGTTTTTTGAGCTGAGGGAGAATATTTTTTAATTTGAGATTTCCGGCTACGATGCAGGCATTTCTGATGAGGCCACGGCGTTTGGCGCGCATAATAGGAGTTCCAGCAAAGAGATTTATAAACTCTTCATCGGTCTCAATGGAAAGGATTTGGGCGAGCGAAAGATTCTGCACTCCGAGAGGAATATTATTGAAGTCTTCGACGCGGGTAGAGTTTGCACGAACATTGTGTGGACAGATATCCTGACAAAGGTCGCATCCGAATAGCCAGTTACCAATTTTTGGACGAAGTTCTTCTGGAATTGCGCCGCGATTTTCAATTGTGAGATAGGAAATACAAAGATTTGAGTCGATAGTTTTATCTGGTTTTATGGCTTTTGTAGGGCAAATATCAATACACCGCGTACAACTTCCACATGCACCTTCCCACTTCGTTGGCTCATCTGGTTCCAGGTCGAGTGTCGTAAGAATTTCTGAGAGAAAAATATACGACCCATATTCACGAGTAATAATGCAGGCATTTTTTCCGATAAATCCTATGCCTGATTTTTTCGCAAAAGCTCGCTCCATAATCGGTCCGAAGTCGACGTACGATTTCGAAAGGGGAGTTAAGTGAGAATCTTTTATTCCAGAAATTTCCTCCAAAAACTTTCCAAATTCTTTCAACTTCGCGGTGATGACTTTGTGATAATCCCTTCCTTGTGCGTATTTTGCCACTCGGAAATTTTCCCCGAACGTGTGTTCTTTTTTGTAGTAATTCAGTCCGAGCATGATGATCGACTTCACTTCTGGAAGAATTTTTTCTGGAGAGTAACGTTTCTCGGAATCTTTTTTTAAATACTCCATATCGGCTGCAAAGCCTTTTTTGAGCCATTTTTCATAATACACTCCGGCGTCAGAAAGTTTCTCAGCACGCAATATCTTCACTGGGTCAAATCCAAGTGAGTGTGCAAATTCCTTAACGTCTTGAGAAAGATTTTTGGTCATAGTATGCTTACATCCTTTTCATTTTACCTGTGAAATCTGTGAGTATCCATCCCTCGTGGCTCAATTTAGGCTATGTTAGAGAATTCGTGCGACTGCTCGAGGACACTCATGATATCGTAATTTTCTCTCACCGAAATCCCGATGGAGATACAATTGGTGGTAATATCGCCCTTCGTTTAGGGCTTGAGGCCAACGGAAAGTCGGTCACCTCTGTGTGTGCCGACCCACTTCCCTCTATGTACGACATCATGCCAGGCTGTGATGTTTTTCGACAGGATTGGGATCGCTCTCATGTCGACATGTATATGAATGTTGACGGCAGTTCGACCACCCAACTTGTCTTCCCTGAACAAGATCCTTCACTTCTTGATGGGCGAGTGCCGTTTGTAAGTATCGATCACCACATCTCAAATACGCTTTTTGGAACATTGAATCTTGTGGTTCCCGACGCCTGTTCTACGACGTTTATTTTGCACCACTTGTTCCGAGCATTACAGTGGAAGATCACTCCACTTATGGCCACGCACTTACTCCTTGGACTGTATTATGACACCGGAAGTTTCATGCACTCGAATACGACGCCTGACGTTTTGCGGGCCGCATCGGAATTACAATCACTTGGCGCCGATCGACAACTCGTGATGAATGTTCTGTACCGACAACGAACTCCCGGGCAGTTAAAAATTTGGGGGACGATCTTGGAGCGAATTCAGGAAACTGATGAAGGAGTAGTTATTTCTGGCGCGACAGCTGCGGATATCACCGAATCTGGCGCAAAATCTGATGAGATTTCTGGTGTTGTGGATTATCTGAACAGTGTACAGGGTGCAAAATTTTCGATGCTCCTTTCGGAGGATCCCGCGAAAGGAATCGTGAAGGGCTCGACGCGGACTCGACGAGAAGACGCTGACCTCTCAGTATTCTGTAAGCAATTTGGAGGAGGTGGTCACAAAAAAGCCTCTGGTTTCGGTGTTCCCGGCGTATTGGAACAAGAAGACACCTTCCGTTTTGACACCCCGACAGGTCAGGATTTTTCGTTTTAACATAGATGCTTCTATATTTTTAAATTGCCCCGGAAGTGGCCTGTGTTATAATCGGCAGGTACTATTTGCCTAACTTTATTGTTATATGGCTAAAATATCTGCAGGACAGGAGATTCGCGACTTTTCTCTACAATCGAGCGATGGCAACAAGATCACTCCTCTCGAGTTCCGTGGGAAGTGGACTATTCTTTTCTTTTACCCAAAAGACGATACGTCCGGATGCACTAAAGAAGCTTGCGGTTTTCGTGATTGGATCAATGAGTACCGAAAGCGCAATGTATTGATCTATGGTGTCAGTGGTGACGATCTCGAATCACACGAAAATTTCATCTCAAAAAATAAACTTCCTTACCCATTACTCTCTGATCCTAGTCATGAGATGCTTGAGGACTTTGGCGTATGGCAGGAGAAGTCTATGTATGGCAAAACCTACATGGGAACTGCTCGAACGACGGTTGTTGTCGACCCAGATGGTCGGATTGCCAAGATTTTCGAAGATGTAAAACCGGACGACCACGCAAGAGAAGTTATCTCTTACCTGGATGTCGTTATGGCTGGTTGGGCTATCTAAACCAGCTTACGGCGGGTTCTACTTTTCCACTGTTTTCCCTTTGCATTTGGGGCATTTTTTCAGTACATTGTCACCAACATGCCAGTTACCAAAAAGCCAGCTCGATCGGCCAAAAAGGCCCCTTTGCAGCCGCGACGCCACAAGCTTCGCAAGGTTCTCGTCCTCGGTTCTGGAGCTCTCAAGATCGGAGAAGCTGGTGAGTTTGATTATTCTGGTTCGCAAGCAATCAAGGCCCTCAAAGAAGAGGGCATTTCAACGGTGCTCCTCAATCCAAATATTGCAACAATTCAGACGAGTGATGGAATGGCAGACAAGGTTTACTTCTTGCCGGTGAATCCATATTTTGCTGAAAAGATCATTGCCAAGGAGCGACCTGATGGAATTTTCTTAAGCTTCGGTGGACAGACAGCATTGAACTGCGGTGTTGAATTGTACCGAAGTGGTGTTTTAAAAAAATATAATGTTGAGGTTCTCGGTACTCCGGTGAAGACGATCGAAGTTACTGAAGATCGTGATTTGTTTAAACAAGAAATGGCGAAGGCTGGTCTTCGTTGTGCGAAGAGCGCTGCGTGCAATACTCGAGAAGAGGCACGACAGGCGGCCAAAGATATTGGATTTCCCCTCATGATTCGTGCGGCTTTTGCCCTCGGCGGAAAGGGAAGTGGTTTTGCTTATAACAAAGAGGAGCTCGAGGAGATGCTCGAGACGGCATTTGCGTTTAGCCCACAGGTTCTCGTTGAAGAAAATCTCAAGGGCTGGAAAGAAATTGAGTACGAAGTTGTTCGTGATGCATATGACAACTGTATTACGGTTTGTAATATGGAAAATTTCGACCCGCTCGGTATCCACACGGGCGAGAGCATCGTTGTCGCTCCTTCACAGACACTAACTTCGACTGAGTACCACATGTTGCGTAAACTCTCGATTCAGGCGATTCGACACTTGGGAATCGTTGGTGAATGTAATATTCAGTTCGCACTTGATCCAAAGAGTTTGGATTATTGTACGATCGAGGTGAATGCGAGATTATCCCGTTCATCAGCGCTCGCATCGAAGGCAACTGGTTATCCACTTGCTCACGTCGCTGCGAAATTAGCTCTCGGATACAGTCTTCCTGAATTAAAAAACTCTGTCACACAAGCCACAACCGCATGTTTTGAACCGGCGCTTGACTATTTGGCGTTGAAGATTCCGCGTTGGGATTTAAATAAGTTCCGAATGGTTTCTCAGGAAATTACGAGTGAGATGAAGTCGGTTGGCGAGATTATGGCACTTGGACGAAGTTTCGAAGAGGTCTTGCAAAAGGGCTTACGTATGCTCCAAATTGGTCTTCATGGACTTGTTGCGAATGAACGGCTTGGAATTGAGATGGATGAAAAAGAATTAGAAAATGCGTTAGTACATCCAACACCAAAACGTGTCTTGGCCCTTGCTATTGCGATGAAGAAGGGATGGTCAATTGAGAAAATTGCCGACCTTACCAAGATTGATCTTTGGTTCTTGAGTAAGTTACTCAATATCGTGGATATGGAAAAAACGCTTGGAAAAGAGAAAAAGACACTTCTCACGAAGGGTAATGATGTTTTGAGACAGGCGAAGAAGTATGGATTTTCTGATAAACAAATTGCCAATACTATCGGTAAACATGAGCTCGATGTTCGTGCCGCTCGTAAGAAGATGAAGATCTTCCCGGTTATAAAACAGATCGACACACTTGCTGCGGAGTATCCTGCAAAGACAAATTATTTGTATGTCACATACCATGGCAACCAGGATGATATTTCAGTAACTGTCGCGAAGAAAGGAAGGAAGATGAGTGGCAAAAAATATATCGTTCTCGGAAGTGGTCCATACTGCATCGGATCATCGGTTGAGTTCGACTGGTGCTGCGTGAATGCTACTCAAACAGTGGCTAAGCTAGGCCATGAAACGATCATGATCAATTATAATCCTGAAACGGTTTCGACGGATTATGATATGTGCGACAAGTTGTATTTTGATGAGTTGTCACTCGAGCGAGTGCTCGATATTTATGAAAAAGAAAAAGCGGATGGCGTGATCGTCTCAATGGGTGGTCAGATTCCAAATAATCTTTCGATGAAGTTGCGGCGCGCGGGAGTGAAACTTCTCGGGACGACCGCGGAAAATATCGACCGCGCGGAAAATCGACATACCTTCTCTGCGCTTCTTGATAAGCTTGGCATCGACCAACCTCAGTGGAGGGAACTTTCAAATATTGATGGAGTGGAGGGCTTTGCGCAGGATGTTGGATATCCCGTTTTGGTTCGACCTTCCTACGTTTTGTCTGGCGCCGCGATGAGTGTTGCGCAGGATGTCGTCTCTCTTCGGGCATTCCTCGGAAAAGCTGCGAAGTTAAATCGTGATGCACCCGTTGTTGTCAGCAAGTTCGAAACTGGAGCAAAAGAAGTCGAAGTTGATGCGGTTGCCTACAAGGGATCTGTCCTCATCTATGCGATTTCTGAGCACATCGAAAATGCCGGCGTTCACTCTGGTGATGCATCGATCGTCCTTCCACCACAGAAATTGTATATCGAGACGATTCGTCGAGTGAAGACGATTGCGAAAGAAATTGCAAAAGAACTTAATATCACCGGTCCGTTTAACATCCAGTTCCTCGCGAAAAACAACGACATCAAAGTTATCGAGTGCAACTTGCGAGCATCTCGTAGCTTCCCATTTGCCTCAAAAGTCACTGGATATAACTTCATCGATATTGCGACGCGTGCAATGCTTGATGACAAGACCGTCCTCGAATTACGAGTCAATAAGCCACGAACGCTCGATCTTGATTATGTCGGCGTGAAGGTTCCACAGTTCTCGTTCCCTCGTTTGAAAGGTGCCGATCCAGTTCTCGGTGTTGAAATGGCATCAACTGGTGAAGTTGCTTGTTTCGGTGACGATCTTCATGAGGCTGTTTTGAAGGCCATGATCTCTGTTGGATTCGCACTTCCAAAGAAAAATATTCTCGTCAGTATCGGACGCACAGAGGATAAGGCTGATTTTTTGCCTGCAGCAAGACAATTTACGAAACTCGGGTATACACTTTACGGGACAGAGGGCACGGCATCATTCCTCAAGGAGAATGGAATCGACATTGTTATGCTCAACAAAATCCAGTCAAAAAAATCTCCAAATCTTCTCGAGGCACTTACCTCACACAACATCGATCTTGTTATCAACATTCCAAAAAACTACAACCGCCAGGAGATTACGGATGGCTACCTGATCCGACGAAAGGCAATCGACCTCAACATCCCACTCATCACCAACACGCAAGTTGCCAAGATCATGGCAGAGGCACTTGGGAAGTATAAACTTGATGACTTGAAGATTAAGAGCTGGAAGGAGTACGGAGAAAAATAGTATACTCTGCGTATGCGCAAACCCACCTCTTCTCGCGTTTCCAAAACCATTGTTCTGTTTGGTATAACGAGTCTTTTTGCCGATATTGCGGGGGAGATGATTTTTCCGATTTTGCCGCAGTATTTCACCATGGAACTTGGGCTCAGTGTTGCCGCTCTTGGTGTTATTGAGGGTATTTCTGACGGTGCATCAAACCTTATTCAAGTTTGGTTTGGATGGTTATCTGATCGACTTAAGAGACGGAAAATTTTTGTTATTTTGGGATACGCTATTGCCGCCACTGGGAAAGTTTTTCTTGGTTTGAGCCATACGATGTTTTTTGTTTTTATGGCGCGCCTATTTGATCGTGGAGGGAAGGGAGTTCGCACAACTCCTCGCGATGCCATGCTTGCAGAATCAATCGAAAAAGAAAATCGTGGCTGGGCCTTTGGATTTCATCGAACAATGGATAGTGCCGGCGCCATTCTTGGCAATGCTCTCGTTATCGTTCTTTTGGCTATGCAATACCCTTTACGCCATATTGTGTGGATCTCAATTATTCCTGCACTTCTCGCGATTGCGTTTATCTTGCCTGTAAAGGAAGTTCGAGAAGTTGGTCCGAATGGATTTGAACTTATGCCAAAGAGAATCATGCAGCCAACTTGGGCTGACTTCACTAATGACCGTAAAAAATTTGGAAGTGAGTTTTGGAAATTTATTATTGTGAGCACCTTCTTTCATCTTGGAAAAATTAGCTATGCCTTCATGCTCCTTCGCGCTGCAAATCTTGGCATTGTTCCAGAAGCCCTTCCGTATCTATATATCGTCTTTAATATTGTCCAGACTGCATTTTCACTTCCTGTTGGAAAATTAGCAGATGGATTCGGGAAGGCCGTCCTCGTCTTTACGAGTTTCTTGCTTTTCACCCTCATGTCTTTTGGATTCATTATTGGAGGCAATGCCCTCTTTCTTGTCGCACTGTTCGCGCTCTATGGCCTCTCATTTGCATTTATTGAGGTTGGGGTGCGCTCATTTGCTGTCGAGCTCTCTCCTCATCACCTGAAGGCCACAGGTCTTGGAATTTTCTTTACTGTTACGGGAGTTACTTCTATTGCCGCGAGCTGGATCGGGGGACTTCTTTGGCAATTCAATAACGGAACAGCAACATTTTGGTACAGTGGCATCACAACAGGGGTGGCGACTATTCTCTTCATGATCTTCTTTTATCAACGAATTCTTGGCGCTTTCCAGAGATTTTTCCATTCTTTCTCGTCCTCCAGGGCTCGATAAAGTCCTAAGACGGCTTTGATTCATGCCTATTTGCCTTTTTGTGTGGCTTTTATTAGTATGAAGACCCTTTTTTGTTATCTGTATGGATCAGAATAAGATTGCGCAGTACGCGAAAGAAATTATTAAGGCTATTGGAGAAAATGCTGATCGCGAGGGATTGGCTGACACTCCACGTCGAGTCGCGGAATCTTACGAAGAACTTTTTTCCGGATATGGTAAAAATCCAGAGGATGTTTTGACGGTATTTGATGGTGAGCACTACGACGAGATGATTGTGGCCAAGAATATTGAGTTCTACTCAACGTGCGAGCACCATATGCTTACATTCTTTGGAAAGGCACACATTGGATACATTCCTGATGGAAAAATTATTGGCTTGTCGAAGTTGCCGAGAGTTGTAGAGATCTTCTCTCGACGCCTTCAAAATCAGGAAAGACTGACCTCACAAATCGCTGGAGCTATTGAAAAATTACTTGGCGCCAAGGGCGTTGGAGTGGTTCTCGAGGCGCAACACTTGTGCATGATGGCTCGTGGTGTTGAGAAGCAAAGTAGTGTCGTCACGACGTCTGCACAGCTCGGTTTATTCAAGAAAAATGACAAGACGCGAGCTGAGTTTCTGCAACTGATTGGTCGATAACGCCAGTCAATTTCATGTGGCTATTGGATGTTTTTTGCTATAATTTTCTGGCATATCTCTTTTCCTGTTCATGAGCTCATTCCTCCCAAAATCCATTCAGAATCTCATCGATGAGTTCTCTCGTTTGCCAGGCATCGGCCCAAAAACCGCTGAACGACTAGCGATTCACTTACTACACTCACCGCACTCCCGAATCAAAGATCTCGGTGAGTCCGTTTTAACCATGAAAGATGGTGTCGAGTTTTGCTCTCGCTGTTGGCACTTGGCCGATCAGGACCCTTGTATGATTTGTGCTAATCCGGAACGAAACCATGGAACGATTTGCGTTGTAGAGAACGTGTTAGACGTTGTTGCTATTGAAAAATCTCGCTCGTATCACGGCGCATACCATGTTTTACATGGAGTTCTGTCGCCGATTGATGGTATTGGCCCTGAAGATTTGAAGTTATATGACCTCGAAAAACGCGTCAAAGAAGGTGGTGTAAATGAGATTATTCTTGCCGTAAATCCAAGCGTAGAAGGGGAGACGACGGCACTGTATATTGGAAAAATGCTCAAGCCATATGATGGCGTGCGCGTCACTCGTATTGCCCGCGGACTTCCAGTTGGAGGTGAACTTGGCTACGCCGATGAAAGCACTATCTCGAGAGCGATGACGGGGAGAATGGGGGTGGAGTAGGGTTTTGCTTCCTTCACGCTTTCTGAGTTTAAGAAAATGTAATATTTAGTTTAGAATTTGGTAATGTCGAGGTGTTAGGATGGATAAATCCTAATCCTATTTTTATGAAAAATTCCAAAAAATCTTTATCCATTACTGATGAGGTTATTAGTCAGAAAATTTATATTATCCGTGGCAAGAAAGTTATGCTGGATAAAGATTTGGCTGAGCTTTATGACGTCGAGACAAAAATACTTAATAAGGCAGTAAAGCGTAATATCGAGAGGTTCCCTGCGGACTTCATGCTTCACATCACTCAATCAGAAGCCGAAAATTTGAGGTTCCAAATTGGAACCTCAAAAATAAAGGCTGGCGGAACTCGTTATTTGCCATATGCCTTTACTGAGCAGGGCATTGCAATGCTCTCCAGCGTACTTCATAGCGAACGTGCGATACAGATCAATATTCAGATTATGCGAATGTTCACGAAATTACGCGAACTACTTGAGCAGCACAAAGATTTGCGAGTTAAAATTGAGGAGCTCGAGAGAAAATATGACAAACAGTTTCAGTCTGTCTTTTTTGCAATTAAGCGATTGCTGAGCAATACCGAAAAAGAAAAATCCAAACGTAGAATTGGGTTTAATCTTTCGAAGAAATAATAAACCTCACTGGCCCAGATCCGCTTAAGTGGGAGGCATTTTTTGGAGTCTTGTAGAGCTGATTGAAGTCATTATGGAGAAGATTACTCCATAATGGATTCCAGTCTTCTGGGGAATCCCTTAATAGATCAAGAAGCTTTTCTGTGTCGGATATTTTGAGTCCACATTTGGCGATATCGAGGCGCTCATACTGATTTTTTGTTGAGGTTTTTTTAGCCATCGGAAGAAAAAGGGTCGCGTCGGGAAGCTTTGGATTTTTCCGTTTGATAGGCGTGATTTTCTCGCCAAAGTGAGAGATGAGGGCGAGTTGTGGCTCTAGGAAATAGACAACTTCCATACCGAGCTGAATAGCCATTTCTTCTAATTTTTCCGGAGAGAGGTCTGTGTCGAACATCTGATCTAAGCCAATTAACGTTGCGGCAGCGTCACTTGATCCACCGCCAAGGCCTGCCGTTATTGGTATATTTTTATGGAGAAGAATTTCTATACCTTCGTCCGTTTTAAGAACTTTTGTTTGTTCAAAAAAGAGACTTGCAGCTTTATGAACGATATTCTCTTTTCCTTTTGGGGAAGGGATCCCTGTCATTTTGAGCTGAATACCAGGAGAGTCTTTTTTGGTAATAATAACTTCATCAAAAAGTGCGATTGGCATTATGATCGACTGAATTTCATGATAGCCCGATGTGTCTTTTTTTAAGACATCGAGTGTGAGATTTATTTTTGCCGGAGTGATGATTTTTACAGAATCCATGCGTCGTGATTATGCTTGTAGTGATTATTTTTTTGGAAGACTCATGGTGACAATAGCTGCGCAATGAATCCCTTCGCCTTGTGCCCATGGTGTCGATTTTTCCCCACTGGTAGCGGTTATTCCGATTCTCGCTTCGTCGAGTTTCGTTAACTTTGAGAGTGATGATCTGAAGGCTTTTGCGAGTGGATCTATCGCTGGGCTGAGGCATTCAAAGTGAAGTCCGATGTGAATAATATTCATCTTTTTTTCTGACGCTTCATCTAAAATATACTTCACGTATTGTCGACTATCGGTGATACCTTTTTCACACATTGGATCAGAGAATGTTCCGAGAGATCCGCCGCCGATTGCCTGAGAAATGGCCGTAGCAAGAGCGTGAAGCGCTACGTCTGCATCTGAATTTCCTTTGAGTTTTGGAAGTTTCAGTACTTTTGTTCCACAAAGAATGAGTGGTTTTTTCGAGGCTGTATCGAAGTAGTGTGCATCGGTCCCAATTCCACAGACACTCTCTTTTTGAATTGAATTATTCTTCGCGAGGGATTTTTCAATGAGATATTTTGTATATTCGAGATCGTGTTGTGTTGTTATTTTTCGATTAAATGTACTGGCTGCAGTCCACGATATCTTTCCGCCATTTTTCTCTACCAGAAGCGCCTCGTCGGTAGTTTTTATTGGGATCTTGTAGGCACTTTTTATAATGTCATATCGAAATGTTTGCGGAGTTTCTGCGTGAATAATTTCCGAGCGATCAATAGTTTCCGAGACGTATTTTTTGCTCTTTTTATTCACTCTCTTGAGAGTGTCTGATGCCTCCCTAGCGACAATACATGCTCCTGTTTTTTTGGCTTCTGCGATGGTTTTTTCGATTTCTTTTTGGGTCACTAACACATTGCCCGAGTTGTGATATATAACCACAGAATTCTTGTTGAGGTTGAATTTTTTCTCGGCAAATCGGAAGGCTTTTTTCGCAGAATCAAAACGAGTCTCTCCCCCAAGACTGAGATGAACATGTGGAAACTTTTTGGATGGAAATGTCTTTTGGAGAAATTTTTTGTTGTCTTTATTGCAGGCGATGACAACTTCGTTGATCATTTTTGACATTAAAAATGGAGCCACCGTATATACAATAAGTGGCTTTCCCAAGACCTCTGTTTCGATTTTGTCGACACCCTGCATGCGCAGACTTTTTCCGGCGGCAAGAATAATGGCGATGGTTTTACTTTTCATTTACGTGGCGGTGAAGTTCAATAATTTCTTCGATATTCGGATCTGGATTGAAGTCGTGCGTCTTTACATGCTGCCTGATGTACGGCGAAATTTCGTGAAAGGCGATCTCATTTTTGAGAAATTTTTCTACCGCGGTGTCGTTCGCGTGATTCAGAATTGCCGGCATATTTCCTTGAATTTGAGCTGCACCACGAGCTAACGCGAGGCTTTCAAAAACGTCTTCGTCTGGCTTTTGAAATGTAAGTTTTCCCAACTTTGCCAAATCGAGCCGCTCGAATTTCGTCTCCTCGCGCTCCGGAAAAAATAACGCATATTGAATCGCAAAACGCATATCAGGAGGGGACATGAGCGCAGAAATATTTCCATCTTTCCACTGAACCATGGCGTGGATTATTGACTCTGGATGCACAATAACCTCGATCTGATGTGCTGGAATTTTGAAAAATGTACTCGCAACGATGAGCTCAAACCCCTTGTTCATGAGGGTCGCGGAATCAACCGTAATTTTCTGCCCCATTTTCCAAATAGGATGATTGAGTGCCTGTTCTCGAGTTACTTTCATGAGCTCTTTTTTTGACTTTCCATGGAATGGCCCACCCGAGCAGGTGAGAATAATCTTCTCCACATCTTTCTCTGACTTTCCCTCGAGACACTGAATAATACTCGTAATTTCTGAGTCGATTGGAATAACGAGCGATTGGTGTTTCATGGCAGCCTGAAGAATCATTTCGCCTGCGCTTACGAGACTTTCTTTGTTCGCAATGAGTACCGTTTTTCGATTTTGAATCGCGGTCATAGTATGAATAATTCCATCTGTTCCGCTGATCGCATTGACCACTATCTCAACATTTGGATCGCGCAACATCTCGCTAATACCTTCTTCGCCCGGCAAAAGCTCCGGAAATTTCTTGCTCAATGGATATCGCTCTATTTTGAGTTCGTTAATTTTCGACTCATCGGTGAGGCAAATTCTATCTGGTTCAAATTCCTGCACGAGCTTATTAAATAGCTCTACGTTGCTATGCGCAGCCATTCCTACGATGTGAAATCGATCTGGATTTTCTCGAATCACATCAAGAACTTGTGTTCCGATCGATCCTGTCGCGCCAAGTAAAACAATATTTTTCATGAAAATTTTCTTTGGATCTCTTAAGATATTATTTCGATGATCGAGCATCTGGATGATCTGCCTCTATCATCGCGAGAAGCTCCTTGAGTAACTTTTTTTCTTCGACGGTTTTCACGACGATTCCATTTTTATATAAAATTCCACAACCTCTTCCCGCCGCAATTCCATAGTCCGCCTCTCGTGACTCTCCCGGACCGTTCACGACACAACCCATCACGGCAATCTTGATCGGCTTTTTGATATATGCTGTTCTTTCCTCTACCTGATGCGCTAATTTTATAAGATCTACTTCGACACGTCCACATGTTGGACAGGCGATAATCGTTCGCTCTTTCGAATATAAATTCAATGATTTGAGAATTTCTTTCGCAACTTTTATCTCTTCGAGCGGATCCTCTGAAAGCGAAACTCGAATCGTATCACCAATTCCCTGATGAAGAAGTGAGCCGATACCAACTGCACTTTTCACACTTCCCGTGACAAATGTTCCGGCCTCGGTAACACCCAGATGGAGCGGATAATCGCACTTCGCACTGATGCGTTCGTATGACTCAATCATCTCTGGAACGTTACTACTCTTGAGCGCGATGACGAGATTGTGAAATTTCTGTTGTTCAAAAAATTCAATCCACCTCTCGGCAGATTCGACGAGTGCTTCTGGCGAAGGACGGCCGTATTTAGCCCATAAATCCTTTTCGAGAGAGCCGGCATTCACGCCAATACGAATTGCTTTTTTATATTTTTTTGCCGTCTCGATAACTTCCACAATCCATTCTTTCTTCCCGATATTTCCTGGATTGATTCGAATTTTATCGGCGCCATTTTTCATCGCGGCAATTGCCATACGGTAGTCGAAATGAATATCTGCGACCAGTGGAATGTGAATTTTCTTCTTAATCTCAGCGATAGCCTCCGCGTCCTTTGGAAAGGGTACGGTGACGCGAATAATTTCACAGCCAACTTTTTCAAGGGCGAGAATTTGCTTTACTGTAGCCTTCACGTCGTGGGTCTTGGTTGTACACATCGACTGAATGGCGATCGGATTTTGGCCTCCTATTGCCACTTCTCCTATATTGACTACTCGGGTCTTTTTTCTTGAATCCATGGATAAACTTAAATAGAAGCCAAAAACGTACTACGGGCGCATTGTAAATCTTGTGCGTCTTTCGTGCAAATCCTCCGCATATAGCCTCAATTCCAAGTTGACGGATTTTGGCTTTCGCTCTACAATCACTTCGCTTTGTACTCACGCAAAAGCTCCTTATTTTTTAAGCCTATTTCCTTGAGCAAACAGCCTCGTCTTAATGATCAGATCCGTTCCGCAAGTGTTCGTCTTATAGATGAAGCTGGGGAACCGCTGGGTGTTGTGCTCATTGAACGTGCAAAGGAGATGGCTCGAGAGCAGGAAGTGGACCTTGTAGAGGTTGCTCCTGGTGCGAATCCGCCTGTTTGTAAGCTGATGGACTTCGGAAAGTACATGTACCGACAGCAAAAAATGGAGCGAAAACACAAGGCTCAGCAGAAGCAAACTGAGGTGAAGGGGATTCGAATGTCCCTCCGAATTGGCACAAATGACCTCGAGGTAAAGGCAAAACAGGCCCGAAAATTCCTTGCTGACCGCAATTTAGTCAAAGTAGTCCTTATGTTTAGAGGCCGTGAGGCGGCTCACTTAGACTTAGGGCGTGCAAAGCTAGATCAGCTTTATGATATGATCAAAGATGTGGCAAAAATTGAAGATCCCGCTAAGCGACAAGGAAATCAGTTGATAATGATGCTTGCGCCAGGTGGCATACCTGTGGCAAACTTGAAGCCCGCCGGTTCCAGAGAAGGCGCAGCCCCACAGCAAGAGGGCGCTCCGAACGCGGCCTAAACTACACCCGTTATTGTTTTTTATTCGTTACCCCTCTATATGAAGGCAAAAGTCCACAGCGGCGCAAAGAAGCGATTCAAGCTTACTGGAACCGGAAAAGTAAAGTTCGGAAAAGTTGCTCACCGACACCTTATGGTCAATAAATCTAAGCGACAGAAGAGAAGCTCTCGAAAGGGTGTCATCCAGACTCACAATGGTGAACTCGCTCGAATAAAAGGTCTTCTCCGAATGAGCTAAAACCCCTTTATCTTTAATTTTTCTCTATATGCCACGCGTTAAACGAGGTGTTGCCTCCCACAAACGACACAAGAAGATGCTTAAGGCCACAAAAGGCTACCGAGGTCTTCGAAGCCGAACATTTAAACAGGCTAAAACTGCTTGGATGCAGGCCGGTGAAAATGAGTATCGAGATCGAAAGAACAAGAAGCGTGTTATGCGCGCTCTCTGGATCACTCGATTGAATGGTGCTTGCCGAGCAAACGGAATCAACTATAGCCGATTCATCGAAGGACTTACAAAGAAAGCTGTTCTCGTCGACCGAAAGGTTATGTCTGAGATTGCTCGAACAGAGCCAGAAGTCTTTGCAAAGCTTTGTGAGATTGCAAAAAGCATGGTTCCAGCTGTTAAACCACGTGCTACAAGAGCACCAAAGGCTGCAGCTACAAAGTAAGCTTTTAGACCATAGAAAGTCTCTTCTAAAGATGCTAGAGTGTCACCACCTAGCATCTTTTTTGTTTTATACGAATCCATGAAGTCTATCTTCAAATATCTCATCTTTTCGTTTTTATCCTGGTGCGCAAAGATCCGCCTAGAACGATTCCGCCGTAACGGTGCGCACATTATCGGCGTTACTGGATCAATAGGGAAGACGACCTGCAAGGAAGCTGTTGCTCATGTTTTACGAGGGCAGTTTCGCGTTCTTAGTAGTAGCAAAAGTTACAATACTGAACTTGGACTTCCTCTTACTATTCTTGAACTTAAGAGTGAATTTTCTTCAGTAATTGGATGGGCAAAAAATCTTATTATTGCTTTTTGGCGTGGAATTTTTGACAGAACAACTTACGACATTCTTGTACTGGAAATGGGCGTTGATAAGCCGGGGGACATGGATGTTCTTTTGAAAATGGTTACACCAGATGTGGGTATTTTTACAGGAGTGCATCCTGTACATTTGGCCGATGGGCAGTTCGGCTCACTTGAGGAAATTTTTGAAGAAAAATCAAAATTGATTCGTGCAGTTGGCTCGCGCGGAACAGTTATTTTAAATCAAGATGACGAACGATGTGCGCATCTTGGAAATGAGATGAGTAGAGTAAAAAATGGTCCAAAGATCATCATGTTCGGTATGAACGAAAGATCGAAACTGTATGCCGAGAAGGCGCGTGAAGAGTGGGGGAAGATTCTTTTTGATGCGCACTACGGAGAGGTGATTGGAAATTTTGAGGTACCCATTTTGGGAATTCAACATATCTCATCTTTATTACCGGCGATTGGATGTGGGCTTGTTTTTGGCATGTACATGCTAGATATTACAAATGAATTAAAAACGTTCCGACTGCCGCCCGGACGCTTGTCTCTTATTGAGGGCATGAACGCCTCGTGGATTATCGATAGTTCGTATAATGCTTCGCCTGATGCGGTCCGGGCGGCAATTCACACACTCACAACCCTCTTTCATCTTTCAGCCAACGCTACGCATCCTATTAGCCGTCGTGTTTTTGTTTTTGGAAACATGAACGAGCTTGGAACAAGTTCAGAAAAAGAACATCGCGAGATTGCAACAAGTCTCAAAGACTCTATCGACGTACTTATTACTGTAGGGAATCAGGCTCAATTTTGCGCTGACGAAACGTTGTCCCAAAATATCCTTCCACGAGAATCAATCTACTCATTTTCAACAACTGACGAAGCTATATCTTTCATGCCGTCATTTATTCAGCCAAAAGACCTTATTCTTATCAAGGGCTCTCAAAACAATGTCCGCCTAGAATGGCTTGCCAAAGCCATAATGGCACACCCTGACCAGGCCGAAAAACTCCTTGCGCGGCAAGAGTGGAAGTCGTGATATAATCCTTCTACATGAGCACATCCCTAGTACCACTCAATGCGGAACAAACACCTCTTCGGTATCGATGGAGGGTTGTTGGAAATCAGCCGCTTTTACACTCCCTTGAGGCAGATTTGATTCAAAAAAATCTTGCCCATGCGTATATTTTTTCTGGTCCCCCGGAGGTAGGGAAGAAAACTGTTGCCGTCACATTGGCCCATATTCTTCAATGTGAAAATGATTTTTGCCATGACTGCACGACCTGCAACCAAATCACAAAAGGCATTCACAGCGAGACTATTGAGTTCCGCGACGATGGGGAACAGCTTGGCATCGAGGCGATACGCGATCTTGTATTCCGGCTCAATTTAACCCCATCCGCTCCTTACAAAATCGTCATTATTGAGCGTGCTGAACGAATGACCACTGAGGCGGCGAACTGTTTACTCAAAACCCTCGAAGAACCGCCACCTCAAACTATCTTCATTCTCACTACTGATAACATCCGAGAAATTCTTCCTACTGTCATCTCCCGTTCTCGCGTTCTTCCATTCCGACTTTGCGATGAATCTCTTCTTTTGGACTTTCTTAAGGAAAAGTATATGGCCACAGAAGAGGACGTATTGCATCTTGTGGTCGAACTCTCTCTCGGAAGACCTGGTGTTGCCTTCAAGATTATCGAAGATCCCGAACTTATGCGATTCTATAAATCGCTCTACGCTGACATATCTCGATTTTTTGAGTTTAATAACGTTTTCGAGCGAATGGTATATCTTCAAGAATTTATAGAAGATAAAAATAAAATCACTATTTTTCTCGATATCTTTACCCATCTAGCGCGACGAAAATTATTACTTAAAGTAGATGGTGGTCGCAAATACATAGAACTTATTGATCAAATATCTCTCACTCAATCGGCTCTTCGTAATCATGTAAATCCGCGACTTGCCCTTGAAAATCTTATGCTCTCATTCTAATTTTTCTTTATGATTTATATACTTATAAGTCTCGCATCGCTCGCATGTCTCCTGGGTATATACTGGAAAAAGCACACTGAATTGAAACAAAGTGGCTCATGGGCTAAGCAGATGTTTCAAAAACTTCATATCAAGAGGCAGGCAGCAAATCCACACAAAACATCTCAAGCCGAGATGCTTCTCTTGACTCCCGATCAGCAAAAAACTCTCAAAGAAACACTTATGAGCGCCGAAGCCTTCTTTGAAAATGGAGATCTTGATGAGGCAGAAAAACTCTACATTCAAGTACTCTCTCTTGATGACAATCATCCTGAAGCGAACATGCGACTTGGGCTTATTTACATTAAAAAACAATTAGCAAAAAAAGCGGAGGCCATCTTCCGAAAAATTCTTGCGACGAGTCCGTACGATGCGCTCGCAACCTCAAACCTAGCGCTTGCGCTCTATCTCCAAAGAAATTACGAAGAGGCTAAGGAAATTTACCTTAAAGCGATTGCCCTTGATCCAGGCCGAGGCCCCCGGTACATAAACCTTGCTCATGTCTACCGAGAGCTCAAGGACTACGATGCGGCCGTACAAGCTATACACAAGGCATTTACCCTTGAGCCACAACAGAACGAATACCGCCTTCTTCTCGCTGAGACATATGCTGACATGAACAACCTATCTGCAGCTCGAACTATTGTTCAAAATATCCTCAAGCATGACTCTGAAGATACTGCTCTTCGTCGAAATGCCCGAACACTTCTTAAGCGCATTGACAACAAAGCAGGTAAAGAGGAAAACGCTACAAGCTAGTCTATAAAATTCTTGTCTGAAGTTTTGTTTACCGTTGGTACTGGCAACTCCAGCTTCTTTTCTACGCCAACCAAAACCTTCTCTTTCACAGCGCGATAGCTACTCTCAATTGCCTCCTTTTGCGTTAATCCGCCCGGAAGGGTGATGTACCTATACCAGAGAGTATGGAATCCAACATGAGCCTTTTCTTGCGTCTTCTGGGTACCAACAGGAATAGTATCGGTCTCCACCGTATCTGTTCCAGGAATACTATTTCTATTTGTTATCACGGGACCTTCTAATCGAACCTCTCTACCGTCCTTTGTTCCATAAAACACAAAATATGCCTCGGAACCTTCTGTGTACGCCTGAAGGAGTAGGCTTCCCGGGGTGTCATTTTTGAATCTTAAATCATGCGCGCCAGGATAGATAGTTGCGTCAATACCATGCCCTCCAATTTGAGAATAATACCCAACTGCGTATGAGTGAGGACTTCGCTCTACGATTGGAAGTCCAGCATAAAGAGCCCCTCTATAGGCCGTTGTTGAGACCTGGCATAATCCACCTCCAAATTCAGGCAACGTTCCTTCTGGCTTGATAACAAGCTCCTTGAGAAACCCGTGCGCTCCATCAACAGGGCCAAGATGAGAGTTAAACGAAAATATTTCGCCTGGGGC
>Ga0172380_10003917_pt1 | contig 19766 bp, 34 predicted proteins | sample Leawe162metaG_FD_119747 | JGI IMG/M metagenome (GOLD analysis project Ga0172380, IMG submission 119747) | Leachate microbial communities from a municipal landfill in Southern Ontario, Canada - Leachate well 162 metaG | ecosystem: Engineered > Solid waste > Landfill > Unclassified | place... | reverse complement strand
TCAGCGAACCGTTTTTATCTGGTACAAATACGTACTTACCGTTAACAATATCGATGTATCCGACATCTGGCGGTTTTTTATCATATTCATTTCTTAGGTACTCAAGCCGTCTGGTTATTTTTGACATGTCGAATACTGGTCTGCCTGACGAAAGGAAGCTTTCTTCGGGACAGGCAGGGTACTCTTGATGAAATTGGTCCAAGTCGCCTGAACATTTATTTTTTATAGCCCATCTGCGCCATTCTAATTGGTCGTTGTCAAGGTTATATTCCTTTTTGATACGTATTTCTTCATCGTCCAGTTCAAATCCGGTATAAGGCATCCTATAACCTTCATCATCAAACCACGGAACAAATAATGTAATATAACTGTTTTTTCTCAGTACCGCATCATCCCACAGGCTTTTAAAGTAGTTCATGCCGTTGGAAGTGCTTTCACAAATGACAATACTGTTCGTCTGTGGAACAGAGTTGAGCAATGATGTCATTGTTTCCTTGATGTTTCCCGGCCATTTCGCCACCTCTGATAAATGAAGGTAATTTATCGTATATGAAGAACCGGCATTTTTGTTGTCTGCTGTTTCAATTAGGAATTTACATTGCAATCCCGGGTCATTATTTGTTGAAGTTGGTTTTGATGGATCAAACTTCGGATTTTCCAGTAACAGTCCTTTGCTTAAACTAGACCGTTTTGCCGGTTTTAGAAATTGTGGTAATTCCTGATAAAACAAGTCTGACATGTTGTTTATGGTAGTTGCACTATCTGCATCATAGCTGACTATCATTGCAACTTTGCCTAAACTAAAATGTAATTCTTTAAAAAAAATAGCCTCAGTGCATGTGCTAAAACCCTGTTTACGACTTTTACATATTATTACATATAATGTAGGTCTTGTTGTTTCGTCAGGATACTGTTTTTTCCAATCCTCAACGATTTTTACAAGTCTGTCTTGGCTTTTGTTGGTTATAAACGGTTTTATTGTGCTGGTTTCCCTGTCTCGTATTTTTAGACAAGTTTTAAAGTATAATTTAGTGCCATTTATAAGTTTTTTCAGATCGTCCACTATTTCACCCCAATTTAGACATAAAAAATCAGGCGGTTTCCCGCCCTAAAAAGGAGAATTCCATAATCTTAGTATATATCGTATTTTTTCTTTTAAAGTGGCTTAAAAGTGGACTATAATGTTTGCCATTCAATTTTATACCCAGACAAAAAGGCATCTATATGTTCTAAAGCCCTTTTATTCAGCTCTTTGCACCAATCTTCACTGTAATTGCATTCCAGAGCCACATTTTTAAACTCTTTTGTGCTACCATCTTTTGTGAAATATCTTGACATGATAATACTTTTTTCATTCGGTATCAAACCGTCAATAGCACGATCAAGTTTATTAATAAAACGGTCAAGTTCCTTTGTTTCCATTTCGGTTTCTGTTATAGTGGCGTTTCTGACGACATAAACCTCTACGGTTGACACATTGTTACGGTTAGCCGGAACCGCCACATTATAATTTATGGCAGATAGTTCGCATTGTGAACCTTTCATGTCTGTTATTCTGCCATACATCATTTTTAAATCGTTTCGGAAGCCGTTTTGGTTGTGGTATCGAAGGATATTCTCTATTTGATCAATTTCCATCATATCACACCTTTCTGAAGACTGGTTTTTCGCAATGTCCACATAGACTTTCCTTTACATTCCCACTGTCTATTGCCTTTTTGCATACACTTAAGGCGTATTCGGCAGCGTCAACCGTTTGCTGGATTTCCTTTTTAGTATGCGACGCACTGATCGCTATGTAAGGCATTAAAATACCCTGCTTAACCATTTCCTGGTCGAACAAGGTCTTAAGTTCCAACAGTGCAAATTTATCATCATAGGTTTCATATACAATCAATGGGTTACACGGCATCCAGTCGTTGATTTGCATATAAGGACTCATTTTAGCGCTGTGTATTGTTACCCTTAACCTGTCGGAAAAGTCTTGTCCTGTTTCCCAAATATATTCAGGTACTTCCTGCAATTCTCTCACGCAGGCAATTGCTGCAGCTATGTCAGGAGTGTTGGAAAAATACGTACCGGATAACAGAAAGACATTTCCTTTATCCCGCAAGCCAAGGTCAAATAATTCCTTTCTACCACACAAAGCAGACACAGCATATCCATTTCCCATGGCTTTTCCAAGAGTACAAAGGTCAGGTTTGACGCCGAATAATCCTTGTACACCACCCATTCCATAACGGAAACCTGATATAACCTCATCAAGTATCATGATTATGCCGTATTTATCGCACAAATCGCGGATATACTGAAGCTTTTCACGGTTTATGTCTATAGTGGAAGGGTCAAGGATAATTGCGGCGATGTTATGTTGACCGACGTATTCCTCAAGGCTAATGTAATTGTCGTTCCAATCAGCTTCAGATGCGTTATATGGCCTGTCGTTTACGTTCATATTGTTGTAGGAATATTTTCTTACTGTTTCATCGCGCGGTATACCGTCATTTACCAGAGTTGTACCAATGAAAAAGTCTGCCGTTGAAATAAATGGGTTTTCTTCTGCAATAAGCACTAAATTCCTACCTGTGTATGCCCTAGCTAACTTTACGGCGGCATGTGTTACATCAGAACCATTCTTGCCAAGTTTGACCTCTTCAGCACATGGGATAATTGACTTTAGTAGTTCTTTCAATTCCCCTTCATACGGATTAGACCGCGTAAAGCATACGCCTTTGTCTATGGCCTTCTTTACGGCTTCGTCCACTATAGGATTGCAGTAACCTAAAATAACACTTCTGAGTGCCATGCCAAAATCGATGAATTCCCTGCCGTCATCTGATGTGACGTGACAACCGGATCCTTTTATGAAGACTTGCGGGCAATTGCTGCTAAAACAATCATCACTTCTACTATATGTTGCGTAATGTTTCATTTGTGACCTCGCTTTCTGAGTGCAACAATGAATAGATTATTTTTGAAGTCTTTTCAATTGCCCGTTCATGCTGCTTTTGACAATATTCTTTTGCAAATTCATCCTTACACTGCGCGTCAAAAATGTCGTAGGCATCTCTAAAAATCAAGTGTAGCAGTTCATGAATTAGTGACTTTTCTTGTTCAATATCAGAATTCTGCTTTTTGAGTTTGATACAAGCTTTATAATCGTTAAAAATCAGCAAAGTGCGAGCACAATCAGTAATCGTTTCATCTTCTTGAACGTCGATTTCCCAATCTTGCAGTTTAAATGTTTTTACCATTGCTTCAATCTGTTCTTTTGTTGGCATATGACCTCCTAAAATTTCTATCTTTGAAAATTGGCATTAAAAAAACAGCCTGTTAAGTTGCTGTGTTCAAACTATACTTCTGTTGCGTATTATTTATATAATCCATTTAACCCTGTTAAGATACTTTCTATAACATCTTTGAGTATACTTACAATATCCGCATTTGGTATACGTCTCACTGTCTACATTTTTACATAAGAGGATTCTTTTGTTAATTATAAGTTTTAGATTTACATGCTTTACCACCATTCTCAGCTTTCTCTTTAACTTTTTAATCATATAACCATTAAGTATCCTCCTTCGCCTACTTTTTATATTGTGTGCTATCTCTCCACCTTTCTCAACATTTCCATAACAGCCTTTTCGTCCTCGCGGCTGAATAAATATTGTTCCTTGCCCTGTATTGCTGCAATCCAGTTTGCAAGTTCTTTTTGATACATTTCTTCGCAAATATTAGAGTTATACCCTTCTGCAGCCGTACCTTTGTCAAAAGAAATTATGCCATTTTGTTCGTTTGTTCCACGTATAAATACATAATCGTCATTCCAATTCCATTCAATAAAGCCACGTTCGCAAACAACGCGCAATTCTCTTATTGCTGGCCTTGAAACAATATCTACCAGCATAGTGCCGGTTACTGTCGCAAATTTCACCGACGCAGAATATACATCATCCGCTGATATGTCCGGGTCGTTCAGTTTTTTGTCAATGAATCCAGTGCAGTCAATCGGGGATCCGAATAAGTAAGACAACCATGATAATTCAAAGGGTAATATCTCTTTACAACCTCCTGTTTCCTTTTTCATGGCGTAATACGTTTTTTTGTCACAACCGGGGTGCCAATCCTCGATATGATTTCCGCAATGATGAGTAAAGGTATAGATTTTACCTAACGTACCATTACCAATGAGTTCCTTTATCTTCTGTATTGCTGGATGGAAACGCATAGTAGATGAACTGTAGTATGTTCCTGTATATTCCGTTATATCAGCCTCACAAAAACATGGAATTTTTAGCACATTTGCTAAATCAATGTAAATTTGTTTTGTCAAAGGAGGACTGCATACAAGTAATGCATCGGGTTTTAATACCGTAACTACATCGTCATATTTGCTATCATCCATTGTGTCCCATGTGAAATACTCATCGTATCCCAAGACTTCCAAACAACGTTGCCTTCTCTTACTCATTGAACCTCGTCCAATAATTCCAAACCTCATATCTCTACCTCAATTAACCTTTCTGTTTCATCAAGTTCATTCAGACAGTCCCCGTTCCAGTTGTATACCGCACTGTGACCATTCACATTTATGCCGGCAACAAAACATTTTTCCTCAATAGCCCTTGCCTTCAGCAGCGCGTCCCAGTGGTGTATACGTTTAAGGGGCCAGTCAGCAGGGACAATTATCAAATCAGGCTTTTCCATTTGTGCAAACAGTTCAGGGAAGCGCAGGTCATAACAAATAACCACATAGGTTTTCATGCCATTTATGTAGGTGTGTGGTAATTTTACCCCTGCGGTCCTGTCATCATCATATTCTGGGAATAGGTGGCTCTTTCGATAAACAAAATCACCTATGCGGTATGTATTGAACTTTAGTCCGGAAAGGTTTTCTTCATATCCGTATCCCGTCAGGCTGTTTATACATGTTGGTGTGACAAGTTCGGGCCAGAATATGGGGTGATTTTCAACGACCTCCCAGTTGTTACTGGGTTTTACCTGTGCTAATGTGATTTTCATTATACAGACTCCTTTATTTGTTCAAAATCAGGACAATCACCGCTTATATTTATATTAGAACATGATTTAAAAGTCAGGCATTCTCTGCCCGTAACATACTCTTTTAACCATACTTCTGTTAAATTGCAATGCGGATTCGGTGTGTGTCTGTTGCTTATATTTTTGCAAATTATACAAAGTTTCAAGTTGTTGTTTGCAAAATTACTATCACGTATACAAAGTTTGCTTTGCTCCATCAAATCACATCCGCCGCCGAATCTATCCATTCCTGAAATTCTAAAATCACAGCCAAAGCATTCCGTTTTCAGTTTCATTTGCTCAGTTCCTCAACTTTCGTATGAGTGTAGTCGCAAGCCTCTAACTTTTGTGGCAAATGCCTTTTGCATAAGTGTCTTTTATTGCCGTCTATTAGTGTTACCCTGAATTTTGCTTTACTATTGCAACCTGGATACCAATCGCATAAGTCGTCAGAGTGTTTTTCCTGCTTTGCATATTTCTCAGTTACATCAATCCATTTTGCGTTTTCTAAACTCATTTTGATAATTCCTCCATTCTTTCCCAGTACTTCTTATTCAGGTACAAATTTGACTTTGCAATGTCTGGATGCTTGAGTAACCAGTTGCATATCCCTCCGACGATCATATTTCGCTTGCATTGTGTCAGAACTGCCATAATTACGTCAAAATCTAGGTCATAATCCATTGTCAAGCGATAGTTGTAGTCGTATTTGAACGGTATCTCCACGTACTGTCCTTTAAAAAGCTGTGCCCCCCACCCTGTATCTGTGTTAAAGTTGACTTCTGCCAGTTTACTTACGGGATAAGCTATCACGTTAAGTCCCAACGGCAGTCCGACCGTGCGTATCGGTGAAAGTTCCTTCAATTGCTGAACGCAGTAGTAGACAGATTGAACGGTTTCGGGGCAAATCAGCGGATCATCACCGTCGATATTGATGATAAAGTCTAATTCGTGTTTCAAAGCGCAATCAAGGTGCCTTTTTATGATATTTTGCCTTTCTCCACTGAAAAAGCCGATATTGTTTCTATCGGCTATGGCTTTCATGTGCAAATTATCTTCCGGGGTATCCGGTGTACACATTATTATTGGTATATTGGAGTGTTTCAGCCGTTTTATCAGTATATCAGTCAATGTTTCTCCGTTTATGGTCAGTAAGTGCTTGCCTGGCAGGCGAGTTGAACCGTAACGGGTGGTTAAAAAGATGCAAGTTTTCATATAACGCCTCGCAGTTCATCGTAGTTATTTATAAGCAAATCATTTCCTTGCTGTAAGGTTTTGAGTTCGTGCAAATTGTCTACATATTTAACTGATCTTTTGGCTAATTTACGGTAATTTGTCCCAAGCGGTAAACTGTGAAGGAATATCCTTGTTGTTGTCCCTAAATTATTTACATTAACTTCAAAATAATTATCTACATCGCCCTGATAACAGACTATAATTTCGTAGTTTTTTATGTTAAGTTTTATCTTTTGCCAGCATTCCTGTTCCCATGAATTGATATTGTTTGTTAACAAGGAGCAGATAAGATCAATATACTTTCGTTCCATCAGTTTAGCTTCTTCTTTTATGCTTACTTTTGGTGTATATTTTTCATCCGGTTTGTTTGCCGCTTGCCATTCCTGTATTTCTTTAATGGCTTCCAAAGTTTCAGTTTTCATATCTCTATCCTTTCAAACATCAAGTTTGTTCTACTTCTTTTATGATTAAATTAAAACTTTTCACCAGATTCATTACTTTTTTTGCCTTTTTATCTCCTATTTTCGTTTCAGGTCCGGTATATTTTAGTGGTTGTTTAAATGGTGAAAATATAGCACATACCATGCAATCGGTTAAACTAACTAAACTTACACGTTTCTCAGCCGTACATGTTTTACACCATTGTTTTCTTGCTTCTCCTGAGTCAATTTCTTTACGAATCTCGCTTAAGATATTATCCAACCTTATTATGTTGTCAAAAAATAAATCAATATCGTTGCCCTCTAATTCTTTTATGCTGTCTAGCCGTATTTTTAGTGCATAATCTATACCGTCATACATGGTATTCCCTCCAATATCTTCACGATTCTTTCCGAACTCTTACCGTCCCCATATGGGTTCTCGCACTTTCCTACCGTCGCATTCCATTCCCTTGCACGGCCCATGGCGGTCAAAATAGCGTCTGTTTCGCACGGGCAGGAAAATACATTATCCGGTTTGATACGTCCATCCTGGCGGCTACCAACAGTCACAGACGGCAAGTAGAATGATGCAGATTCAATGATGCCACTGGATGAATTACCCACCATAATTTCTGCATATTGTAGCAGGGATAAGTAGGTGAGGTGGTCAAGGTTATCAACTAAGTTCCATTCATAAGATTTGCAGGCATATTCAATCCATTCGTTTATGATTTCATATTTAGGGTCAATGTTTGGTTTTATCCATAGTACTTGCACATCGTTTTTATAAAGCGCCGTTATTAACTCCCTGATGTATTCTCCTGTTTTGTTTAGTTCCTTTGTTACAGGGTGAAAACACGCCATAATAAACGGCTGGTTTAAGTTGATTGAAACGTGTTGCTGTAGTTTGTCCTTTGAAAGTAACTTTGCACGGGTAAGCCAATCAAGACCGGAAGAGCCGACGTTGTAAATGTTTATTTTTTGGTTAGGATAGTATTTATCCCAGTCATCAACCGATAGCCACATATCATATGCCTCACACCAATCCCAAATACATGGATTTGGTAAATGCGGATTTGCTTCAAGGTAGTTGATTAAAGGCTTACTACCTAACATTAAACCAACTTTTTCGGCGTAATCTTTTGTTGCTGTAAAGTGATATGTAGCCATTTGGGTAATTGAATTGCGAAGCTCATTGTCGAACGCTCCGGTTGTAGTCTCACCGCCATGTATATGCGCTATGGGAATGCTTAATAATAATGCTGCTGTGGCTGCTGCATGGACTTCAAAGCGATCTCCTAAAACTACAACCATGTCCGGCCTTGTGTCCGACATTATTTTGTGGCAGTCTGAATAAAACTGTCCGTAATCTTTGATTGATGATATCGGGCTGGTAAGATAGGTGCAGCCAAATTCATTCAGTATATTGTTGACCTCATGATGATTGATTGGAAGGATAATTTGCAGGGATAGTTTTGCGCTGGACTGAATATCTTTCATTATCCAGTAGAGGTAGCCAAAATCAGCCCGACAGGTAGTTATGACAGCTATTGTTTTCATGTTTCCTCCAATGCATCTTTCAAAACTCGGCATACTTCTACAACCTCATCCTCCGACATATCGCTCCAGTACGGAAGGGCTAATGTCCTGCTTGCAACCTCTTCGGCCACCGGGAACATACCCTCACGATATCCCATGTCTCTGTAAGGTTTTTGCAGGTGAATACATGGAAAGTAAGGCTTAACCTCTATCCCGTGATCAAGCAGATACCGCATTACTTTATCCCGATTTGGGACTTCGATGGTAAAAACGAATGGGCATACATCATTTGTCGTATACTCCTGCCAATTTACCAGGCCGCTACAGAACAATTCACTAAGTTCGGCGGTATACTGTAAGGCTACCCACTGCCGTTTACGCTTGATCTCGTCCCAATGGTTAAACTGCACCAGCCCTATAGCAGCCTGCAAATCTGTCATGCGAAAATTCCAGCCTATCATAGATGAGTCAAGCCATTGATCGCCTTTTTTTCGCCCTTGGTTACGCATTGCCTGGCAGTACTCAGCTATATCCTGATTATCAGTTACAATTATGCCGCCTTCGCCCATTGTCAAAGCTTTGTTTGGGTAGAATGCGTATACTGCTGCGTCGAAAGGACGGTCCATTTTGTTGCCGAATGACTCGCAGGAATCAAGGATGATTGGTAGTCCGTGTATCCTGTTTGTGTCGAACGGGTTTGCGAATGTATCCACGGGCAGTATAGCTTTGACCTTATCACTTAGCTGTGTACGAATTAATGAGGGGACGCTTAGATTATATGTACTCCTGTCTATGTCTATAAACACAGGAGTCGCGCCGACATGGACTATGACGTTTGAACTGGCTATGAATGAAAACGGTGTGGTGATAACCTCGTCACCCGGACCTATGCCGATAGACTTAAGGCACAGGAACAACCCAGCTGTCCCGGATGATACAGCTATGGCATACTTGGTGCCGCAATAATCAGCTATATGCTGCTCAAACTCCTCAATAATAGGGCCCATTGCGATATGGCCAGAACGCAACACTTTTTCTGTGGCAGATAATACTTCATCGATGTAGGGTAGGTAGGATGGTTTGGAAAGTGGGATTTTATACATGGCTATTCTCCTTTAATCTTCTGGATCGTCTTTGTGGCAGGCATAGTTGAAAAATAAGATTGTGGCTAGTAGGATAAGATAGATAAGTAATAACATGGTGTGCTCCTTATGCTGGCAGGTTTATTTTGCTAGTCTAAATTTGACACCTATCTAGTCTAAATTTGACACTAGCTTTGTATGATAAAGCCTGCTTGCTTGTCTAAATTTGATACTAGTGAATTTTACTTACAATGGCCTTGTATAAGCATTTTGAACTTGTTTTTTATACTTTTGAAACTTTCCCAAAGCTAGTCTAAATTTGACACCCAATATTATATAATACCATGGGGTATAGACTTCTTACTCCTCCACTCCCCGGATAGTTTGAACACGTTTTTTGTTCTACAAAATTGGTTGTGTTGCTCATATTCAATGAAACCCGCTTCTATAAGTTCATCTTTTACACGTAGAAATGTTGATTTACTTGTATATTTGAGGGCTAAACTTACAGGATATTCAAAAGTATCACTTCCGCATGAATACAATTTCATATAGTTGTAGACTGTTTTTGCACTGTCTGATAATTCCAAATAAGCTTTACTAAGCATCATGTCGGCGGTTAGCCTTACATGCTTATCCTTTGCCTTCTTGCCCTCATATGACTTAAAGGGCGCGTTTTTTCTGCTCATGTTTATCCCTCCCTAAAAGGACAACAAAAGGAAAGGCTATCATCGTTAGGGCAACAATAACCTTTTACGCCCGGCCAGGCAACCTATGTTATTTTATTTTTCCTCACAATAAAGAGGCATAAGAAAAGGCAGGTGTGAGGTCGCCTGCCTGGCAGTAGCTAACTGTCTTATGCCATTATCTGAAGCCAATGGCTTTCATTCCATAAAAAAAGAAGCTTCCAAGCTTCCTGTGTCTGTTATGGGATCACCCTGCAATGCTTAACAAGTCTGGTATTGTAATCGCCTTGTTGGCTTCTCCAATGCTTTTGATTATCCTATCAGTGTAATTACCCGCTTTGATATATTCGAGGTTCTTATCAGACAATTCAAACCATTCTCCATGTCCTTCGACTCTTGCAAACATGCCTTGAAATAATTTCTCGGTTATATGCATATTATTAGTTTTTATTGTGTGAAATAATGATACTTCAAACGGGTTACATACTCTTATAGAATTAAAGCGGCTGTATACATTTTCTGTGGCGCCGATCTTGAACCATTTATCGCATTGGATGAAATAAACATATCCTTTGGCTTTCATATGATTCCTCACAATCTTATTAACAGGTTATAATACTTGATAAGTTTCAATTCTGAAATGTTATGTCACTAGACGCGAAATTCTGGTGTGGTGTAATCCATTTTGTTGATACCACTGCGTTACAGGGTTCGGGTGAAATTTCGCGTAATATTTCACGGCGTAAACACAATATGTTGTATGCTGAAATGTCAAGATCGGTAAAATTGCATGAAAAAAGGAGCCTTGTTAAGACTCCTGAAATGTTGTTATGTCTACTTCTTGAAAAATGTTTTGAACTCTCTCTGCTGTTTCGGTTTTTCTTGTGGTATTGGTCTCTTTTCAAATGTCTGAATTATATTGACGAGTTTATCTTCTACCCTTTCTCGTTTTTGTTCTGTGGCTTTTTGGTTTTTAACCCACAATTTTAATTCAGACATTTTTTCTTGTCTTTCTTTCCCTTTCAAATTTCGTATATGAGCATACCGTCTTTGATATTCGCGAGCATAAAGTTTTAAACAGTCATTTTCTGAAATCTTTTTCTTGTAAGCTAATTTTACGCCGCCAGCTTCTTGACACGTATCGCAATACTTTGTATCAGGTCTACCATCGGGAATAAAAGGTTTTCCGCATAGACCGCATTTCCTTTTTAAGCTCTCAATGTACAATTTATACTTTTCTTTTGTCGCGGTTTCTCCGTTTACCAAGTTGATAAGTTCCACTAATTCAACCGCAATCTTTTTAGCCATACATTACACCTCCACATATTATATATCTATTGTAACATAAATACATAATATGTACAATCGTAATCTATGCTTTGTATAGCAAATAGATCACTCACCCGAACTAAGGGCATTTTTCAGGAGTTGCTCAAAGGTGACGGTACCTTGCAGCTCAACCTTATCCGTGAACATTCCCAGGTATCTAGCCATGCTATCCAGTGCGCTCTTTTTATCTGTGAGTTTATACTTTTTGACATATCCCACAAATGTACGATCTATACCGGTTCCCTCGTATACTTCCTGCATATCCAGACCAGCCACAGATGCCGCTGTTTCGTCGTCAAGCTCAGTTATATCCTTGGGCTTACCATCATCATGGAATAGCTTTCTAGGGTCAAAAAAGCCTATTTTAGCATACTCTGATACTACCTTCTCAACGGTTACCATATTACGTAATCTAAGCTCATTAGTCAGTTCGTCAATCCTTGATACGACCTTGAGGTCAGCTGCTAACACACAGGCACACTCGTCAACGCTCTTGTCTGTCATGTTTTCGCAGCTATACGCCTGCTTATACGCCTCTCTTTGGCTCAATCCTGCAAATAAACCTTGTGCATACTTTTCTTGCTTTATAGTCAATTTATCAGTTGCCATTATATATCACCCCTCTGTAGGCTCTTTAACTGCTATCTCATTCATGTTATCACCTGCTTATGTTAATGATGTGTAACATAATAGCTGCAATCCATATTAAACTTATACTAATCCATTTAATGTTTTGTCTCTTATCTGCTGGCATAATATCAACTCCCTTAAAGTATTTATCCACAAAGAAAGGAGCCTATTTTCTAAGCTCCTTAATGATTAATTCTATTCTGTTCCTGCATCGTATCTTTACCAATATATTTCTCATGTGTGTTTCTACTGTTCGCTCGCTTATCCCTAGTTCTTGCCCTATCTCCTTGTTGCGCTTGCCTTCAACCACTAGGTTGTATATTTTTAATTCTGTTGGTGTAAACATCTTACACCGCCTTATACTCTTGTATTTCGCTATAAGGGTATTTCATCCAGTCCCAGCCGAGGTCGTTTAATATTCTTACTGTTGTTGGATTTGCACTTAACACTTTCCCCCAACTTCCACGGATTTTTACAAGATCACCCTTTTTAACGTTGCTTTTATTATATCCGATTCCACCTAATTCAGCTAGACAATTTTCAAAGAAACTTAGTTTATCTTGTTCGTATTCGTATTTATCAAGTCTTTCTTGTATACATTCTTCAAGCCTTTCTGCTGTCAACGGTTCGTCTGTGCGCCAGCTTTTTATTACTTCGCCGTTTTGTATTCTATATATTTGTTCTTCGTAACTTACAATGTGCCCCTGAAAAGCCTTAATTGATTTATTACATTCCTTGATCCTATTATCGAGATAAACCTTATCTTTCAGTTTTGCGTTGTCTGCTGTGGCTCTAGCAGTTGCTGCCCTGTCCTGGTAGTATTCGCTTTTCTCATATTCCTCAAAACCACGCTCATATCTTGCCATGACTTTATTTTTGTGATTTGCGAAAGCCTTACTCCCGGAATGACCTGCAATGATCGGCTGAGTTAACCATGCCCAGTCTTTACGACATTCGTTAAATTGTGCTTGTAAGCTTACTGCTCTTTTCTCTGCATTGTCGCTGTATTCCTCAAACTGTTCCGCTCTTGCTTCTGCCTTTTCTGCTTTAACTTCTAGCTGTTCAGCATACGAGAGTCTTTCTCCTATCTTGCCACCATCTTCGAGTCCTAATTTCTTTGCCACCTGTTCAGCTCTCCAATGGTTGTTTGTTGATCTGCTTACCCATGCTCCAGCTTTACCTGAGAATAAAAACGTTGACTTAATTTCTGATTTTAAACTTTCGCTTAATGCCTGATATTCCACTTTGCTAAAATGTAGTTCTAATTTACCTGTTTCCTGGTTCGAAATGTACTCCCCCATAATAAACCTCCAATTGTTCAGGGGCGTTTGCCCTGCTGACATTTTTAGTTTACTGCGAATCTAAGTGGTAGTACATAGGCCATTAGTCCTATCTTTTGCAAACTGTCGTAACTCCCTCTTATATCCTTATCCAATCACCTTACCATTACCGCGTTAGTTGTATATTTACCGCATTCATCGCAAAATCCATCTCCTGTATCATGCCATTTATTACCGCACTTGCATGTAAATTTATATGGTAGATGTGATTTAAGATTATGGAGTTGGATTGTTGTATTGCTATATATACAAGGCATATCTTTTAATATGCCGGCCTTTAATCCGTCTATTGTATCATACATCCTTACTCACCTATCCTTTATAGACTATTTTATGGACATTTGCATATATTTTAAAATATGCATTGACATTGCAATTGCATTGATGTATAATTAAATTGTCGGCAGGGCAAACAGCCCACGAACAATCTTGGAGGATATCATGAGTAAATTATTAGAGGGATTAAAACATTATGGGGATATCACAGTAACACAGCGCACGGCTACAGGGCACGATGACAGCGAGAAAACAACATTATATATTACTAAAAGTATATTGGGCGCAGAGGACATTGGAGTTGTTACTAGGGAAAAAGCTCTTGAATTAGCACAATATAACAGCTCTGAAATTTTAGGTACAATTACAATTGTTCACTCGTTTTTACTCGCAGGTACTTGGAGCGAAAATCTCAGCAGATTTATCCACCTTGCACAATCAAAACTAGAAAATGACGGCGTGTTAGTGCAAAATGATTATGGCACATATTTTATGGCAGAGTAAAAGGCTGAATAAATCAGCCTTTTCCCAAATGATAATATTAAAATTTCAATCCACCGCGTTACGGTTATAAACCGCCGGACATTTATTATAATATAATACATATACCAATTTGTCAATATAAGGAGGTCAATCCATGAAGGACACTCAACTTACTATCAGAATTAACTCAGAACTTAAATCCCAGGCTCAGCAACTGGCAGAATCTCAAAGCCGAACGCTCGGCAATCTGATTGAATATCTGCTTAAGCAGGAAATAGAGAAGGCCTCCAAGTGAGGGCTTTTTTATTTGTCCTGCTATAATAGTTTATTTATTTCATAAAAATATTTTAAATACCTCTTGACAAACGTGTACATGCTATGATATAATTTGAGCATAAACTAATTGATGGAGGCGGCAAAATGAGTGAAGTAATCGTAAATTGCTATTATAAAAGAGGCTACAGTAGTAACGTAGTTACAATTAAGGAAAATGGTATCGTCGAAGTACACGCCTCGCTATATAGTCCCCATGCCACAGATGGCTATAACCTTATTTTATCGGACGTATCAGACGCCATAAAAGCCGCTTTTAATGCAGAATCAAACGATTACTTTTGGAGATTTACCAATAATAAAAACGAGATCGCATTAATCAAGTCCGGAACTATTCGCTGCTCAAAGAATTTTGCCGCCAATGAACTTGAAAATGGACTTTCCGTGGCTATTCACAGGGGATACAGTTGCCAGGGCTACAATTATGGGTACAAAATTACCGGCACAATTATTAATTACGGCTCAGATGGCGAACCCGTGCTTGATATCAAATCCCTTAAGCCACTATCTAAAATGCTGACCAATGCCGCCATTAATACTGAATATCAAATCGAAAAAAGCGCACGTTTATCGGAAAACCTCCCTAAACACAATTGGACTTTAGAACAATATCGCACAGCTATTGATTGTGACGTTACACGGCGCGTGACCTTTAATATTAAAGAAACGGAGGAATAAATCTATGGCTATCAGGGGAAGGCAAAAACTCAAGGATGATGACATCCACGTTAAAACCACTAAAGAACTTAAGGAATCCGCAGTCGCACTCGCCGAAAAAGAGGGTCGAACCTTATCAAATTGGCTAGAAAAATTAATAAGGCAGGAAATAGATAAGGCCTCCAAATAGGAGGTCTTTTTTATTTGTCCTGCTGCCTTATAAACTGTTCTCCAAGGTTGCATTTCCAAATAGGCTTTAGTAATATATCAAGGTACTTTTCTATTGTCATGATCTTAACTCCTTTATCTGTATAATAAAAGGAGCTTACTAGGCTCCTATAAACTGCGTTGTGTAATTTTGTTTACCTCTATATAATTTCCTGCATTAAACTGTAGTTTCTTATAACAATCAGGGCAAACATGTCGGGTAGCTTCGTTGTTTTGATTTTCACTAAGGTAATGAACTACATGTACTTTATGTACAGAACATTTACATTCCCAGCACTTCATATCCCTTTCCCTTCCCTGAAGGGGCTTTTATACCCCTCTAAACTGCGATTTCAGAATGATAGATGTTAAATAATCCACTCGGGAATGTCGCGGTTTTATCATATTCCTTTTCTTCTGTTGTCCGACCCTTCAGTTGTTCATATGCATCAATCTTCCATGTTTTGCCGTTTGATGTTTCAACCTGAAACCTTGCTGACCTTATGATGTGGTTTACATTCCATCTGGTTACATTAAAACTTGTTATAACAGGCTTTCCTTCGCTGTATTTATACGGAATACTTGCTGTCAAAATTTCTGTAATGTGCTCTATGGACGGCTTACTTTTGCTTTTCGGATTTGCATATCTAACAAGTTCAGCGGCTCTTTGTTTGCTTTCCTTAACCATTTTCAGCATTTCTCTTGTCATATCCATACCCCTTTCAATCATTTCTTGACTTTATTGTACACTACATGTCACTTACTTGTCAACTACTTTCGTAAAATATTTTATTGCAGTAGTTTACATGTCGGTGTATAATAGTGTAAAGGAGTTGATTATATGCCGTTATCACCAGGCAACAAACAAATATCTGTTGTTCTCCCCCAAATAATCGTTGATCTACTCGACAAAGAAGCCGCCGATCACTTTTTCACACGCAGCCAGCAGGCCAGCCGTATTATTATTGATTATCTTGTCGATCATCACAAAAAAGAGGATTCTAAATAAGTTGAGCCCTGCATTTAGCAGGGCTCTTGAAAGGGGAATGTATTTTTGTGAGGAGGAAAATGTACTATTCAGTTTTTCTCATGTTATAAGTATAAACCTTTGAACTGCGTGAAACTGCTAATTTTCTGCTAATTTTCTGTGAGTTTTCTGCTAATTTTAACATGGATTCATATTGTAGATAAAATGGATTCAATATTTCAATGAGCTTTGTTAATGCTTCACCATTTATCTGCCTTATTCTTCCCTCTGTGATATCGTTTTTCTGTGGAAACTGCTTGTTAAAACTTATTTCGATATTCCTCCAGCTGAGTCTATCAAAGTACTTTACCCCCGCTACATATCTTTCCCACGGAGTCAGTCCCTCCAGTGCTTTTTCTATCTGTTCGATCTCTAATTTGGGCCAGAACAGCCTTGATTTGTCTGACTTTATAAGTTCCTTCACGTCTTCCCTGCTGCACTCCATTGTCATTACAGCGCGTTCTGTTGGTGATCCGCTCCTGTTGGGTGAGTGTGGCATTCCCGGCTCCTGGGGTTCGGATATTTCAAAGCAATCATCATCAAAGTCTGCAAGCATACGTTCATAGGCTTCTATGCGTATCTCTATTGTTTCTACAATGGACTTGCGTTTTTTATAATTCTTTAGTGCTTGTTCTATGTTCATTGGCTCACCTCACGCGCTTTAGTTTTATACCTTTTAGGTCTATTGGGATGTGCGCATATTTTATGGTCGGATACGTCGGAGTTTATATAATAATCACACTGAGCACATTGCTTATCTATGCAATTATCGTTTAAAAATTTTGCGAGTAACTTATGTTGCCTTAGTGATCTCATAGACTCACTCTCCTATCATATACTCCGTAATAACCTTTACCGCCTCACCCCAGCTATAGCACACATCTACCTTGTATCCTTGTTTTTGTAACTGTCCAATCCACCATATTTGATTTGCGGATGGCTTATTTTTGTCAATTTTCATTTCGATGTACAACCCGTGAAATTCGCCGCGCGGAGCAGGAAGACAGATGTCTGGAACGCCTGACTTGACACCTTCCTTTTTCAGTCGCGCCGCCGTTGTAATGTTGCGCTTGCCACCGTTCGGTACGGCAAAAAGTAGTTTCAGTTCCGGCGTTTTCTTTGCGGCAATTGCAGCCCATTGGAATAAGGCTTGCTGTTCGGTGGATTCACTCATTTCAATCCCTCCGGCCATTCCTGAATTCGAAACTGTTGATATAATGGGCTCTTGACGAATACCGGCACCCCTGCCGCCCTGCATTGGTCAATAATACTCTGTACCCATTCGTCTTTAGGCGGCTTATTTGGATTGGTCTGCTGTCCGATGATAACCCACTTAAAAGAATAAAGGTAATATTTTAAGTATTCTACATCACCTAATAGCGGCTCAATTGATAAAAAATGATTTGCCCTGTGTATTCCATCAATGCTCCACGGATCGCCAGTACAAAGCTTGCTTGAATCCTCTTTATTTGTTATTGTTCTGCCTATCCACCAATTATCCTGATATCTAAAGTCGCTTGCTTTTAAAAAGTTTTTCGTCAAAAACAAATACTTGTGCTGTGGAGCTGCCTCGCAAGCCTTAAACACTTCCTGAATCCACTCATCCGGCGTTTCATCATGGAATAGATCCCCCATGCTTTGGACAAATATTTTTCTTGGATTTTTCCATTGTTTCAATTTTTCCAATTGCTCAAAGTGCGTATGCGGTATAAATTTTTTGCACAACTCACACTTCCTCATGCCTCGCTTTGCTAATCTATGAGCATAACAGTATGGACATATTTTGGGGTTTTCTTTTGTTCCACCCGGACCATAACAGCCGTGTCCTAACGGATTTATTGTTTCATCGCACCATTCTATTCCCGTCGGCATTACGACACCCTCTTTCTGTTTGGATTTCCTCTGCCATGTGGCTTTTTCCATGCATGGCTTGGCGATATATATTTTCTTTCTCTGCCTCGGTTATCGAATTTATTAAACTTCGTTCTGCATCCACAAGCGCATTCGATAATTTCTATAGGGATTTCTAAAGGTGGCCTGTGAAAATGGTTATGCCTATTTACGTTCATGAGCACAAGATTATCGGGCGCATTGTCATGCTTCATCTCATTGTCATGATGTACTCTTTCGTCTGGCTTGAGTTTTCTTCCGAGTTTATTTTCTACAATGTGCCTGTGTTCTTGAATTTTCTTTCCAGTTCCAGGTATCTGAATCCATTTATAACCCTTTTTATCAAAATGTCCGTTGCTGTGTTTATGTCCTCTGCAAAATCTTCTAGGTCTATTCTTTTTATCAAATGCAGGAATATAATTTCCACAGCCGCACGCGCACTTGATTAATTCAATCTTGTCTTTACCTTGTTTGTTCATTTCTCCCCACCTCCTGCCAGTGCCTGTTCGGCGGCTTCACGGGTGAGAAATACGGTTTTGCAAAAGTGATAATATTGAAAATCTGCAAGTCTATCGTCGGAAGAAAATAACCGCACAAACGATATACCGTTTTCTTTTACAGTGAACTCCACGATTTTACAATGGACAATTTCTCGTTTGGTAACAGCATACACCGTATCCCCTACCTTGCACGGCAGCACCACAAGCCGTCCCTCTGCCTTAGCCTTGGCAAACTCCGTCAAGTCAGTTAAAAGATGATGGGCTGTAATGCCACAGGCCCATGTTTGTTGTGTTCCGTCGCCAAGTATTTTGCTTTCAGAAATTTCACTTAATGTTTTCTGGCAATCCTCTATTCGTTGTAAATATGATTCATGCGACATTTTATCTGACATGTTCCTGTCCTCCTACTTTATCTATCTGCTCTAGGGCTTGTTCACGTAAACTGTTTATACAAGAAAATTCGCGCTGCATACCTTGATATTCAGCACATCCTATATCTAAACTTTTTAATCTCGCCCACTCTGCAAATATTTCCCTGATATATGCTGGATGTATTTCTGCAAATTGTTTTTTCTGGTAGGTGGTGGGTGTAGTGGAGAGAGTTGATTCCAATCTGTCTATTATACACGATTCCCCACCACGCTTAAGGTGGTATAGGACATATTTTATTGCCTCTGTCATTGCCCTATTCTGTGCCTGTAGTTGCTCATTCTCCTGCTGCAAATCTATAGCAGCCTCGGTTTGCTCGTTGGCAATGTGCTTAATGGTTTCGAGCTCAGCTCGGAGTTTTGTTGTCTCCTGCTGTAAGGCTTCTATGGTGTCAAACACAGATCGCCCATTAATTAATATGTCATTTTCTTTCAGTATTTTGATATTTTCATCTGTCAGTTTCATCCCTCACCCCTCCTTATTCCTTCCAAAATCCATCAAATCCCTTTATATAATCTTTCAGTGCCCGGTTTTCCGTGATGAGTTGTTCATTTTCGCGGGTCAAACTCTTAATTTCTGTAACCAGTTCCTTGTTAATGTCAATTTTCAATGGCAAGGCCTCTATTTGCCTTTTTAAGACATTATTTTGCTGATTATGTA
>Ga0172380_10003916_pt1 | contig 19773 bp, 19 predicted proteins | sample Leawe162metaG_FD_119747 | JGI IMG/M metagenome (GOLD analysis project Ga0172380, IMG submission 119747) | Leachate microbial communities from a municipal landfill in Southern Ontario, Canada - Leachate well 162 metaG | ecosystem: Engineered > Solid waste > Landfill > Unclassified | place... | reverse complement strand
GGAGGGCGAACCTCCGTGTGAGCCCATTTATTACGGCTCAGACGGAGCTTCGCCCTCCCTCGCGTTATCGACAGGTCGTCGAACCTCTCCCCTCTCATTTCTTCCCTTACGCGCGGATTTGGGAATAGCGCATGATTTTTCATGCATTCTTTGGTGCGCCCAATCCTGTGCCGGATAAAACCCCATCTGTGAACCGCTGCATTTGTGAAAGATCCGTCACAATTGACACGGGTCATAACCCTCCTGCCAATCCTGGGCGACCCGCCGCAAGGCCAACCTCCGTGTGAGCCCCTATATTACGGCTCAGACGGAGCTTCGCCCTCCCAGGACGGAGCTTCGCCCTTCCTTGGGTTATCGGTATGTCGTCGATACGTTTTCTTCGCGTTTCTTTCCCTGGGAGCCGCAAGGGTCTCTACAACGGCCCGTCTTTTTGGCCGGAAATTTTTTTGAGGAACCCGCGACACCAGCCGGGTTGTGGGGGTGGCGGCGGTTCCTCGCGCACGATGGAGGATTCCCGGCGTTCCGCCCACGACCACAGGTCGTCTCCGGTTTCCCGGGTTTTTCTTTTTCGCGCGGCTGTTTTCATGTGCGGTTGTGGTTGATGCGGATCAGGGCGCGGAAGACTCCCTGGATCACGAGTTCCTGTGCGGGAATGAGGTCCGCATACTTCGGGTTCTCCGCCCGGAGAAACGGGCGGTTATTCTGCACGAGATACCTTTTGAGCGTCGTTTCCCCATCGATGAGCGCGGCGACGATGTCGCGGTGCCGGGGTTCGGCGAGCTCGAGAATGACGACGTCCCGGTCGAGGATGCAGGCATCGACCATCGAGTCCCCGCGCACCTCCAAAGCGAACGCGCGCGAGTTTTTCGGGAGGCGGATGCTGTCGGCGTCGACGGTGATGCAGCGGTCCGGTTGCTCGACGGCATCGGTCGGAAGGCCCGCCGGGATCGCCCCGAGCAGGGGGATGTTCAACCAGCGCGGCGTATGCGGGTCGTTGAGGGTCATGGAGCGCGCCCGCCCGCCGGCGCGGTTCAGAAACCCCTTGTTTTCAAGTGCCATGATGTGACGGGTCGCGGCAAACGGGCTCGAGAACCCGAACTGCTGCTGGATCTCCCGCACGGTGGGCATGGCAAACCCCTCCGCCCTCCGCTCCCGGATATACTCCAGAACCGCCGATTGCTTGCCAGTGAGCCGCATGGTGTCCATATGAACACTTGCGCCGTCTGACGTCAAACGAATTTTTGGGTTATTTGCGGGCGCCGTAGGCGTTGTTGCGGTCCGCGACAAAGAGGTCTTCGCCGCGGCGCTGGAGGACGAAGGTGTTGTTGTCTCCGAACTTCGTCCACGGCCCGGGGGGGACATCGCGCGCTTCCACAAATTTCCAATCGGTGACATCTTTGCTGCCCATGCCGAGGTAATCGCGCACGGCGGGGGAAATATCGAGGCCGGCATTCTGGTTGAGGTTCGGGAGCGGTCGCTCGTTGGCGAAGACATACTGCCAGTGGTCGGTCCGGAAGGGGCCGCAATCCTCCCATTGGGCGTAGGCGATCCGGTTCCGGAAGCGGACGGCGATCCACCTCCCCTTGCAAACCGATTTTCCCGGACGCTCGAAAGCCTGCTTGAACCAGGGGATGGCTTTGCGGGACTCCGGTTTCGTGGTGCCGCGCGTCACATCGTTGTAGGGAAGCGCGACATAGAACGGGTTTTGCCGGGGGAGAAATCCCTTGGGGACAAAATTTCTCCGCGCATCGGGCTCGGGATTGTCGTAGCCGCCGTAATTGGCCGCCCACCTGGCGTCCCAAGAGCTCTTGTAATTCGGGACGGGATTGCGGGCGGTCGGGCGTTCCCCCACCCAGAAGACCGTCGTCACGATGCCTTTTTTCCAGGGGAACCGGTTGAAGCCGGAACGGAAATTCGTGGGGGCAACGACCTGGGGCTCCACCTTGAGAATGACATTTTCCCTCAACGACATCGCATATTTTTGAAAATCGGAGCCGCTCTCGCCCCGGGAAAGGAGCGGGAGCATGGCCAACCCTGCCAGAATTGCGGCTGTCAATCGTCGTTTCGTCATTCGCTGCAAAGGAAGCGGCAGTATCGCCCCGAAGGGGCCTCGCGGCAAATGAAAAAACCCGGGGGTTCCGTGGGGGGGGAAGGACCTTTTTCCAGTCACTTTCTGATCCTCCATCGCCCGTCGCCGACGCTGAGGACCTGGATGCGGACCGGGCAGAGTCCGGCCTCGCGGAAACCCAACTGTTTGGCGACCCCGGTTGTCACATCCAGTTCCCTCCCTTCGACAAACGGTCCCCGGTCGTTCACCCGGACCACGGTCGACCGGCCGTTGCGGAGGTTGGTGACACGTGCTTTGCAAGGGAGCGGCAGGGTTTTGTGGGCGGCGGAATGCGACCAAGGGTATTGGTTTTCCCCGAGGGAGGTTTTCCCGGGAAAGAGGACGAGGAAGCTCTCGTCGTAGTGGGATGCGAGCCCTTCGACGACATGGCCGACCGCCTCGCGCGGAGCCATCGGCGTGTAGGTGACGCCGCGAACGGCATACGGCTTGAATTTGTAGCCTTCGTAGCTGCTGCCGCATGCGGCGAGGAGGAGGCAGGTGAGGCAAAGGAGGATTTTCATAATGGCGGGAGGTTTTTTCGGATGGGGAAGGCGTTGGTTTCGATGCGGCGATTCAAGGGCCGCCACTTCGGGAGTCCGAGGATAGGCGAAAACCAAAAATCCCGCGCGAAAAAAATAGAGGGCGAAAAACATGGCTTTCCCGGATCACCTCTCCTCCCCCGGCCCCTCGATGGCTTCGCAAACATCGCGCCAGCCGGGGAAGTTCCAGGTATTCGGGAACCCTATGCACTGGCGCGGCTTCACCGGCTGGATCCGGCAGTCCCGCCCCTCGAGAAAGACGCAGGCCCCGTCCGGTTGGTCGACGAGGGCGAGGCCGTCCCGCGATGGCCGCAGGCGGGTGTAGTTTTCGACAAAATCCCGTTCGCCCATGCCCAGGTGGGCGGAGATTGCGGTGATGTCCTCGTCGCTCACCTTGACAAATCCCGGCCACCGGCAGCAATTCGTGCAGCGCTGGCAGAGGAAGCGGTTCATGGGACCCAACCAACACGAGAACGCCCGGCGTGACAAGACCCAGGCGCGCATCGCGGGTGTCGGTTTTCCTACCCCGGAATGGACAGGCACCGGAAATTCCGACAGGATTTGCCATGCTCAGACATCCTGACCTCTCCCGGAACAAACCGGCGGTCCCGGCGGTCCCGCCCCACCAAATGACCGTCTCAGGAGCTTTCCTCGCAGGTCAGGATGCCTGATGCTGGATTCCTCGTGGCAATGGGCCTGCGCGTATGGGGCGGCGGTCTGCATCGGGCTGAGCAAAACCGGGTTCGGCGGTGTCGGCATGGTCGCGGTTTTGCTGATGGCCCAGGTGATGCCTGCGAGGGAGTCCACGGGGGCCGTGCTCCCGCTGCTGATCGTTGCCGACCTGTTCGCGGTCTGCGCATTCCGGCGCTTTACGGTCCGGAGGCACCTCGTGAAAATGCTGCCCCCGGCGGTTGTGGGGATCGTTTCGGGGTGGCTTCTGATGCCGCGCATTCCGGCGGGAATATTCGGCCCGCTGATCGGCTGGATGGTCGTGGGGCTGGTGCTTCTGACGATCGCCCAGAAGCTTTCCGGCAGGCTTTCGGCGGGTGCTGCGGAACACCCTTCGATCGCCTGGCCGCTGGGCTGGACGGCTGGCGTGACGACGATGCTCGCGAATGCCGCCGGGGCGGTGATGACGGTTTACCTGCTCGCCTGCCGCCTGCCGAAATACGAATTTGTCGGGACCGCCGCTTGGTTTTTTTTCATCGTGAACGCGGTCAAGGTCCCCTTCAGCGCCTCGCTCGGGCTGATCAACCCCTCCTCGCTCTGGCTGAACCTCCTCCTTGTCCCGGGGATCCTCGCTGGCGTTGCGGGCGGACGGGCCCTCCTCGGGAAGATCAACCAGCAGGTTTTCGAATGGCTGATGGTCGCATTTTCTCTGGCGGGCGGGCTCCGGCTGATTTTGGCCGGATGAGGAGGGGGCCGCTTTTTGCTGGCACGCGGCCCCGCTCCGCGCCAAAATCCCCCCCATGCAAATCCACCTGAGTCCCCGCAACATCGCCCTGACGGCGGCGATCCATGCGTTCATCGCCGAAAAAATCGCCCACTTGGAGGAGCACGGCGAGCAGATCCTGGCCGCGCACGTCGTCCTCCTCCACGACCAGAACAAAAAGAAACCGTTCGTGGTGAAAGTCCACCTGGCGATCCCGGGCCCCGACATTTTTTGCGAGGATGCGGAGGCGGACCTTTACGCGGCGATCGACAAGGTCGTCCACATGCTTGCCGGGCAGCTCAGCAAGCGGAAAACCCGGCGGAAAGACCACAAGAAACATCTGACCCAGCTCGAGCGGGAAGCCGCCAAGCGGGGGTTCAAGCGGCGCTGAAGCCCGGTGGAAGACTACAAGGTCAAGCTCGACGTCTTCGAAGGGCCGCTCGATCTGTTGCTCTATCTCATCAAGCGGGATGAGGTGGACATCTACGACATTTCGATCGAGCGCATCACGAAGCAATACCTCAGCTACATGGAGGCGTTCCATGTGCTCAACATCGATCTCGCCGGGGAGTTCATCGTGATGGCCGCCAACCTGCTCTACATCAAGAGCCGGACGCTTCTTCCCGTTGACCAGCAGATGGCGGAGGAAGACGCCGGGGAAGACGACCCGCGCTGGGAGCTCATCCGCCAGCTCATTGAATACAAGAAATTCAAGGAGGCGGCCGCCCGGCTCCGCGACAAGGAGGCCCTCATGGAGAACCTCTTCCCGAGGGTCCCGGCTGTGCCGGATCTCGCCCCCGCAGAAAACCTCCTCGTCGAGGAAGTCGGGATCTTCGACCTCATCCACGCATTCCAAAAAATCCTCAAACGCCTCGAAAAGCAGCCGGAAAACCTGCGCGAAATCTTCGAGGAAAATTTCACGGTCTCCGAAAAGATCGACCACCTCCTGATGGTCACGTCGGGCGGGGTCGCCGTGCGGTTCGAGGAGCTCTTCGCTGATGTGGCCAGCCGCGCCGAGATCGTCGTCACGTTTCTGGCCATGCTCGAGCTCATCCGCATGAAACAGCTCTGCGTCCGCCAGGAAGCCCATTTTGGCGAGATCTGGATCGACCGGGCCGCGCATTCCACCCCTTTGTTTTCAAGAGCATGAGCGACGAATCCTCCCTTCCACTGCACCGGGTCGTCGAAGCCGTCCTCTTCGCCTCGCAAAAACCCGTTTCCTTCAAGGAGCTCGCCGCCATTTTCAAAGGGGCGGCCGAGGGGGCCAAGGAAAATCCGCAGGTGGCCTGCTTCGGCAAAGTGAAGCCGGAGGAAATCGCGGAGGCGATCCGGCGGATCGAGTCCGAATGCCTGGAGACCGGGCGGTCCTTTGAGGTCCGCGAGAGCGCGGCGGGGTGGCAGCTCGTGACACGGGCGGAGTTTTCCCCCTGGCTCAGGCAGCTTTTTCCGGAGAACCGTTCGGCGAAGCTCAGCGCGCCGGCCCTGGAGACGCTCGCGATCGTGGCCTACCGCCAGCCGATCACGCGGGCGGATTTGGAAGCCGTGCGGGGGGTCGCGGTGGACGGCGTGCTGCAAACCCTGCTCGACCGCGGGCTGGTCCGGATCGCGGGGCGCGCCGAGGTCCCTGGGCGCCCGCTCCTCTACGAGACCACGCAATATTTCATGGAGCACTTTGGCCTCAAAGATCTCGACGATCTGCCGAATGCCTCGGAACTCCGGCGGATTCCGCTTCCCACCGCCACCCCGCCCCCCGAGGAAAAGCCGCCCGAACTCCCGCTGGGCGACGTGCCCGCCCAACAGCAGCCGGAAACCGAAAAAGCGGTCGCGGAAGCACTCGAAGCCGCAGAGGACCGTGTGCAACCGACGGATTTCGAAGCGGAAATTCCTGCGGAAACCGCCGACGAGGAAACGAAATGAGCGCGTTGGCCGGACTCCGCAACAGGATCGATGCGCTTGACGGCGAGCTGTTGAAGCTCCTCAACGAGCGGACGCGCATCGCCCGGGAAATCGGGGTGATCAAAAACCGCGAGAGCCTTCCGATCTATTCCCCGGACCGCGAGATGAAACTGCTGCGGAGCCTCGTCGACCGCAGCGAGGGCCCACTGCGACCGGAGGCGATCCGCGCGATTTACCGCGAGATCATGTCCGCCGCCCTCGCCGTCGAGAAGGACGTCGCGATCGCCTGCGTCGGCCCGATCGGCAGTTCCTCCTACCAGGCGGCCCTCGGCAAATTTGGGTCGAGCGTGCGCTACACGTTCTCCGCCGAGATCGCGGGGGTTTTCGAGGAAGTGGCGGCGGAACGCGCGGATTGCGGGGTCGTGCCGCTCGAAGACCCGGCGCACGGGCTGGTCAACCTGACGCTCGACGCTCTGGCGGAAAACGAGTTGTCCGTCTGCGCCGAGATCATCCCGGATCCCGCATCCGAAGACGCGCGCTCGACGGCCCGTTACCTTGTCCTGGGCAAGCAGCCCAATGCCGCGTCGGGAAACGACCACACGATGCTCATGCTCCGGATCGAGGACAAACCCGGGGCGCTCGTCTCCGCCCTCGAACCCTTCAAGGAACTCGGGATCAACCTCGACCACTTCGCCAGCCGCCCCGCCATGAAGGGCAGCGACGACATCTTCTTCTTCCTCGAGGCCGACGGCCATACCAAGGAACTCCAGTTGGCCGACCTCTTCCGCGAACTCTCCAAGAATTGCCGCGCGATCAAAGTCCTCGGCAGCTACCCGAAAAAAGAAGCGCAGGCAATTCGTGCAGGGCGTTGATGGTGTGATTCGGAGAGACATCCGCAAATTCCTCCGAGCCCGGAACTTTGAGCCAGACGGTGACGGCAATTCCGGTCGCCATTGCTCCGGCGATGTCGCGGGAGAGGCTGTTGCCGACCATCATTGCGGCTTCGGGCGGGGTTCCAAGTTCCCGGAGAAGGATGTGGAAGATGCCGGGTTCCGGTTTCCCGACCCCGTGTTCACCGGAGACGGTAATCGCGTCAAAAAAACGGGCCAGTCCGCTGGCTGCGAGTTTTTCGCGTTGGAGATCGGGTGCTCCGTTGGTGAGGAGCCCGATTTTGTGGTTGGGCTTCAGCCGGGTCAGGGTTTCCTTGGCGTCCGGCATCAGCCGCCGGAGCCTGCGGCGGGACGAGGCGAATTCTCCGGCCAGCACCCCATCGTCGTCCGACAGCCCCTGCCTGCGGAGGATGCCTTCGAACAGGGTGCGGCGGAAGCCGGACGACCAATCCCGCAGGATGGCCAGATCGGGCGATTCGCCGGTGAAGTTTCCCCACAGGCATTCCTCGGCGGTGATGCCGATCGCGTCGCAGTAGGCCAAGCAGGGGTTGTCACGCCAAAGGGACTGCGACAGGTTCTTCGCGTCGGCGAGAAACCGCGCGACCTCCGCGCCGTGGAGCTTCGCCGCCAGAGCGGCGGTCTTCTCCATCGCGGATTCCGAGATGGCTTCATCCACAATCAGCGTGTCGTCGAGGTCGAACAGAATCGCTTGGACCGGCATCCCCATCCCCTCTCAGAGCGCCCGCCCGCTGTCCATCTTGTAAAAGAAAAATCTCTGCATTCCGCATTTCGCATTGTTCCCAAAGCAACGCCTGCGGCGACATGACCAGCCTCACCGACGGACGAGGAAAAACAACCTCCTTCACCTTCGACAAGCGCCGTCTGCCCAAGACCCGCACCGAATGGCCATGTCTGGATTGTCTATCAAACAGGGCCGGTGATCGCAAGTGGGGGAAGTGTTCCCCATTTCCCGGGAGGGCGAACCTCCGTGTGAGCCGAAAAATATCCGGGCTCGGTCGGAGCCTCGCCCTCCCGGTATTGCCGGTGCCCCGGCCTGCGCGTCCTCAATCCCGCGCGAGCATTTCGCGCAGCGAGGCAAACGAGGCGGCGATGTCGTGTTCGGCGACCGGCTTGTTCACGATTTCCTCGTAGCTTTCGACCAGCACGCCTTCGCCTTCGATTTCTTTGAGGAACGGGCTCGGGCGGCAAGACATGGCGGAGCCGAATTTCGTGCGATGGAGGCAGTGGGTGATGGTGAGCGATTTCATCGCGCGGGTGATGCCGACGTAGAAGAGCCGGCGTTCCTCATCGACCGTGCCCTCGGATTTTGAGCGCTCGTGGGGGAGGAGCCCGTCCTCCGCGCCGAGGAGGAAAACGTGCGGGAATTCGAGACCTTTGGCGGCATGCAGCGTGATGAGAGTGACGCCTTTTGCCTCCTCCTTTTTGTCCTCGTCGCGCTCGCGGTCGAGCATCATCTCGTCCAGGAAACCCTGGAGCCCGGAGTTGGAACGCTTCTGATGGTCGGTGAGCGCGCGGAGGACTTCCCTGGCCCCGCCCTCCCGGTTGAGGGCTTCCTCCGGAGTCTTGCACGAACGCTTGAGATCCTCAAAAAATCCCGACTCCACAAGGAACTGGGAGACGAGGTGGGCCGCGTCCGCGCCCGGGGTGAGGAGGTGGATGCGCCGCGCCGCGATCTCCTCGCCGAACGTGCGGATCGCACCGGCGGTCTTGCGCGAGACCTGCTCGGCGAACTCCGGAGCGGTGAGCGTGTCGAAGAGGCTTTTGTGGGCTTTCGCGCTGTGTTCGAGGGCGATCTCGACGGTCGTCGCGCCGATCCCGCGCGGCGGCGTGTTGATGATGCGCAGGAGGGCGACATCGTCGGACGGGTTGATCAGGCAGGCCATCGTGGCCAGCACGTCCTTGACTTCGCGGCGGTCGAAGAAGCTCTTGCCCCCGACAAGGCGGTAGGGGATCCGGAGCCTGCGGAGGCATTCCTCGAGCAGGCGCGACTGCGCGTTCATCCGGTAGGCGATGGCGAAGTGTTCCCAGGGAATGTTGTTCGCGGTCCGCAGGGCCCCGATTTCATTGACCACGAACTCGGCCTCTTTCTTGTCGTCGGGGACGGAAACCACGTGGACCGGATCGCCTCCCTCCTGCGGGCTCCAGAGGTTTTTTCCGCGGCGGCGGGGGTTGTTTCTGATCAGGCGGTTGGCGGCCCCGAGGATTGCGTTCGTGCTGCGGTAGTTTTGTTCGAGGCGGATGATCTCCGGGTCGCGGAAGTGCTTTTCGAATTCCAGGATGTTCGAGACCTCGGCCCCGCGCCAGCCGTAGATGCTTTGGTCGTCGTCCCCGACCACGCAGACGTTCGGCGGGTCATCGGAGGCCAGCAGGCTCACGAGCCGGAGCTGCAGGTTGTTCGTGTCCTGGAACTCGTCGACGAGCATGTGGCGGAACCTCGAGCGCCATTTCTCGCGGACGCCGGGGTGTTCGTCGAACAGCTTCACCGCCTGGACGAGAAGGTCGTCGAAATCCATCGCGTTGAGCGCGCGGAGCTCGCGGTTGTAGCGGTTGAAGACAGCCCCGATCGGGGTCTCGTCATCCGCGTTCCAGCCGTTGTTCTTCCCCTTGCTGATCATGATCTGCGCGAGACCGGGATCGACTTTTTCGTCCGCCGAGGTCACGCGGTTGATCACCTTTTTGATGAGCCCGAGCTGGTCGCCCTGGTCGAAGATGCTGAAGTTGTTTTTGTAGCCGAGCTTGTCGGCGTCCGCGCGCAGGACCCTCACGCAGAGCGCGTGGAACGTGCTCGCGGTGATCTCCGAGGCTTTCTCGGAATCCAGCATCCCGGCGATGCGCTCCTTCATTTCGCGGGCGGCCTTGTTGGTGAACGTGACCGCCAGGATGCCCGACGGCGGGATTCCCTGCGAGACGAGCCATGCGATCCGGGCGACGATCGTCCGGGTTTTCCCGGTGCCCGCGCCGGCGAGGATCAGGAGCGGCCCTGATTCGTGGGTGGCGGCGCGATGCTGTTCGGGATTGAGGTCCCATAGCCGGAATCTGCTCACGGCAACTCCCCCGAGGCGAACCGGGCCACGACCGCCGGATAGAGCTTGTGCTCCTCGACCTGGATCCGCGCGTGGAGCGACTCCGCCGTGTCGCCGGGAAAAACGGGCACCTCCGCCCGGGCGATGACCTCGCCGGTGTCCATGCCGGAATCCACGAAATGCACGGTGCAGCCGGTTTTTTCGACACCGGCTTCCAGGGCCTGCCGCCACGCTTCGATCCCCGGAAATGCCGGCAGGATCGAAGGGTGGATGTTGATCAGGCGGCGCGGGAAGCCGTCCAAAAGCGGGGCCTTCACCATGCGCATGTAGCCGGCCAGCACGACCAGATCCGCCCCCGCCTCCCGGAGCCTGAGCGCGACGTCGGCTTCAACCTCGGGGGAAAGCCTCGTGCGGAACTTCGGCTCGTGGATCACATGCGCGGGAATCCCCGCCTCGCGGGCGAGGTCGAGGATTCCGGCAGTTTCCACGTCAGACAGGACGAGCACGGGATCCGCATTGAGGCGTCCGGATTGGATTTCCGACAGGATCGCGCGGAAATTCGATCCTTTTCCCGATCCCAAAACACCGATTTTCAAGTGTCGCATGGCACCGGGGATCATGCACTCCCCCCCGCTCATGGCAAGCAGGGGGTCTGGGGAAATCAAGAAGCCGCGGCGTTGCGCCCGACGCAATTCAGGTCTTCGAACGACGTGACGAGGCGCCTGGTGAAGGAGGCTTCGCCGGCACCGAGCCAGACGCGCGGGTCGTAGTATTTTTTGTTCGGGGCATCCGGTCCGGTCGGGTTGCCGATCTGGGCTTGCAGGAAGTCGTGGTTCTTCGCCTCGTAGCCGCGCACCCCGTCCCAGAACGCCCATTGGAGATCGGTGTCGAGGTTCATTTTGACGGCCCCGTAGCTGAGGGCTTCGCGGATTTCCTCGCGGGAGGAACCGGAGCCGCCGTGGAAGACGAAATTGACCGGCTTCGGGCCTGTGCCGAATTTCTTCTGGATGAAGTCCTGCGAGTTTTTCAGGATGGCGGGCTTCAGCTTGACGTTGCCGGGCTTGTAGACGCCGTGGACGTTTCCGAAGGCGGCCGCGATCGTGAAGTTCGGGCTGATTTTCAGGAGCGCCTCATAGGCGAGGGCGACTTCTTCGGGCTGGGTGTAGAGGCGGGATTCGTCGACGCCGGAATTGTCCACGCCGTCCTCCTCGCCGCCGGTGACCCCGAGCTCGATTTCGAGCGTCATGCCGAGCTTGCTCATGCGGGCCAGGTATTTCGAGCAAATCCCGATGTTTTCCGCAATCGGCTCTTCCGAAAGATCCAGCATGTGCGAGCTGTAAAGCGGCGCGCCGGTTTTGGCGAACTGCTCTTCGCTGGCGGCCAGCATGCCGTCCACCCAGGGGAGAAGTTTTTTCGCGCAATGGTCGGTGTTCAGGATGAGCGGGACCCCGTAGGCTTTGGCGGCGGCGTCCGCGTAGCGGGCACCGGCGATGCCGCCGAGGATCGGGCCGAGCTGGTTCTCCTTGCTGACTCCCTTGCCGATGAAAAATTGTGCTCCGCCGTTCGAATACTGGATCATCATCGGGGAGTTGACCTCGCGGCCTGCGGCGAGTGCGGCGTTGACCGAGTTCGTGTTGATGCAGTTCACGGCTGGCAGGGCGAACTCGTTCGCCTTCGCATAGTCCAGCACTTCTTTCACTTCATCGCCGAACAGGACGCCGGCCCGGAATTTTTTGTTTTCGCTCATAATTTCAATAGGTTGTTTTTTTTGCCCCCCCAAAATGGTCGGCAGTTGCTCCTACCATAGCGGCAGCTTTTGAACAGCAGGAAACATTCCGATATGCGCAGGAGCATGACCGGAGTCAAAACGGGGGGCTGCTAGACCCGGAAAATGGCCCCGAGTTTCTTCCCGAGGATCAGGCTCGATCCGATGATGGTGACCGCGAGGAACGCCATGGCCCAGACGCCGAGCGCGCTGGCGACGAACCGCCCTTCCCCCAGGAGTTGGTAGAGTTCGTAGATGGCCTTCGTGATCGGGAAGTCCTGCTGTTTCTGGGCGAGGATCAGCGAGTCGCTGACCTCGAGCATCGCGAACGAAAATGCGAGCAACCCGCCGGCCATGAGATTCGCCGCGATGAGCGGGATGGTGATTTTCCGGAGCGCCCGGAGCGGCGGGCATCCGAGGTTCTGCGCGGCCTCCTCGAGCGTCACGCTGGTTTGCTGGAATCCTGCGGCGGCCGAGCGGACGACGTATGGCAGGCGGCGGACCGAGTAGGCGATGACGATGATGGCGAGAGGGTCGACCGCCGGATTCATGAACGAGAAAATTTTCCCCTCCTGGGTCATGGCCAGGTAGCCGAAAGCCAGGACGAGGCCGGGAACCGCGAGCGGGAGCATCGACATGGCATCGAGGACCTGGCGGCCGACGAGCTTGGTGCGGACGACGACATAGGCGATGGCGATGCCGAGCAACAGGTCGAGGATGGTCGCCAGGGCGGCGTATTTCAGGCTGTTCCTGATCGAGGGGAGGGTGAGGTTGTGGCCGAGGGCGGCCTCGAAATGGGAGAGCGTCCAGCCGGAGGGCAGGATCGTGCCATACCAGTCTTTCGAAAATGCCACGAGGATCACCCCGAAATGCGGCAGGACCGCAAGGAACGTGATGGCGGCGAAGAACCCCGTGCAGAGCAACCCGCCAACCCACCCGATCCGGCGAGGCCCGCCCTGGCTGGTCGCTTTCGCCATCATCGCGTGGCTGTCGCGCCCGAAGAGAAATTTCCCCGAGGCGTAGAGGAAAACCGTGCAGGCCAGCAGGACCGCCACCAGCGCGAACGGGAACGGGTTCCCCCCGATGTCCTTGATCCCGGAAAAAATCTGCACCGATGTGACGCGGGTGAATTCGAACATGAGCGGCACGCCGAGCTCGGTGAACGACCAGATGAAGATGATGGTGCCGCCTGCAAAAAGCCCCGGCATGATGAGCGGCAGGGTGATTTTGCGGAACCTCCGGAAGCCGGTGCAGCCGAGGTTTTCCGCCGCCTCCTCCATCGCCGGATCCACGTTGGCCAAGGCGGCCAGCACGTTCAGGTAGAGGATCGGATACAGGTGCAGCGCGTTCATGGCGATCACGCCCCAGAGTCGGCTTTCGCCCAGCCAATCCACCGGATGGGCCGGATCCATGAGCCCGAGCGACTCCAGGAGCGCGTTGAACGCGCCCTGTTGCCCGAGGATCTGCTTCACCCCGATCGCTCCGACAAACGGCGGCAGGATCATCGGGATCAGGATGAGCGCCCCGAGCAGGGATTTTCCGGGAAAGAGATACCGGTCGCCGATCACGGCGAGCGGCAACGCGATGGCGGCCGCGAGCAATGTCGTGAAGAGGCCCATGAGGAAAGAATTCCAGAGCCCCTCCAGGTAGATCGGGTTGCGGAAAACCTCCGCGATGTAGGCGGATGTGAATTTCCCATCCGCCCCGACAAACGCCCCCTGCATGGTCCCGAAAATCGGCCAGACAAAAAACAGGGCGAAGAACGCGGACGTGAGAAGGAAGACGAGTTTGGCGAGGGAGTTCGACATTATTTCCCCTCCTTCGCGAGACGCTCGGCCTCGCGGTATTGCGCGCGGAATTTTGCGCCGAGTTCCTTGGCGAGGCGGACTTCGTCGATCCGGTTTTGCGACGAGAGCGCGGGCTGGATCGATTTCTTGGCGGCCTCGTAATCCACCGCGCCCAGGTCCGCGAATTTCTTGAGGGCCTCGCGGGGGAACCGCGCCGCGATGAGCGCCTGCCAGGCGGAGGCCTGTTCGTCGTGTGGGTCCATGCACATCACCCGGATGATGAAACTCATGCTCTTGAAGAGCGACCCGGTCCACGCGGGATGGTAGGTAAAGAGTTCGGCCTCCTGGTAGGGCATCACGCCGGGATCGGAACGGAAGGCGGCGAATTCGGGGGCGTAGAGTTCCCTGCGCACCGGCAGCCGCCGGAGCGCGTAGCGTTCCGGCCCGCCCGGCACCCCGACTTTGAAATTCCACAATTTCTGCCCCTCCAGCGAGAGCACGAACGCGATGAATTCCCCGGCGACCGCGCGGTTCGGCGCCCCGCGGAGCAGGCCGATGGGATCCACTCCGACCGAGGATCCGCCCGCCGGTGTGAAATACCGGAGCCTCGATGGCGCATTCCCGATTTTTACCGATTCGCTTTGGTAGCGCCCGAAAAAGTCGATGCACATGCCGACCGCCGCGTCTCCTGACGACACGTCGATGGGAACCTTGCTGCCGGCATCGGTGAAGTAGCGCGCGTTGGCGGAGGCGATCTGGATGATCCCGAGGCCGCGCTTCCAGCCCACGGCAAGAATGGCGGGATCCTCGGAGGCGGCTTCGCGGACGATCTCCTGCATCTGCTGTTGGATCACCATTTCATACGCCTTGGCGGCCGACCCGCTTTTCGTGGGATCCGCGAGGGCGATCTGTTTGAAAAGCCGGGAGTTCGTGAGGTCGTTCCAGGAGGCCGGGAGTTCCCGCACGCCCAGCCGTCGCAACGAGTCGCTGTTGTAGCAGATCCCGAACGAGGAGAGGCAGGTCCCGATCCAGCGCGCCCCGGCGTCGTAGAACGGCTCGCCGGACACCATCTCGGGAATCGAAGAGGCTCCGAACCAGCCCGGATGGTCGCGGATCACATCGCAGGGGACGAGCCGTCCGGCCGCGGCCTGCTGCTCGAAATCATAGGCCCCCCCCCCGAAGAAAAGATCGATGCCGATGCCCCGGGTGGAATCGAGGAATGCCCGCCGTGCCGCCTGCGCGGGAGTGTCGATGGACGGCGCTTCCGCAGGCTTGATTTTCGGGTTGTCAAACGCCCCGCCCACGTCAGGGGTCCAAGTTTTTCCGGACGTTTCCCATTCGTGCTGGAAGGCCGCATAGTATTCGCCCTTCAGGTAGCGGGCGATCTCGCTTGTCCCGCCGGGGAGCCTCCAGTCGATGCGCACCGAGCGCCCGGTTTTCTTTTTGTAGTGGTCGGCGAACGCGACGGTGAACTCGTGGCGGATCGCCTCGTTGTTGGGCGTGACGATCACCAGCGTGTCGTCGGCGTCGGCCAGAAGGTTCCCTTCGGGCTTGAGCGCGAAGGGCACGGCGATCACCGCCGCCATCGCCACGAGAACCCCGAGGATCCTAATGTTCATCGGCGTCTCCCGCCCCGTCGATGCGAAACCCGTGCGACATTTCCATCCACCTGATACCCCGGCCTCCAAAAAGCTCAAGGGAGTTCTGAGAAACTTCGGATTTTCTGCTTCCGGTGACGTTTCCGCCATTCCGGCCAGCCGCCTTCGAAGACCTGGGCGCTCCCGCAGCCCGACTGCGAGAACCGCCAGCGAAACCGGCCCCGGACCCGAAAACAACAAACCGCCCGCCAAACGGGAATTGATCTTCGGTGCCTGTTGTCGTTCAATGCCTGGCGTGGACAGAAGCACCAGGCAAAAGCGGGCCATTGAGGCCGTCCTCCGCAACCACGCCAACCCGCTCTCGCCGTCAGAAATTTTGGAACTCGCCTTGAAGGAGGTCCCCTCGATCGGGATCGCCACAGTCTATCGCGCGTTGAAGTCGCTCTCGAAGGACAGGCGGGTCGTATCGGTCGAAATTCCTGGGGAGCCCCCGCGGTATGAACGGGCAGACAAGGGCCACCACCACCATTTTTTGTGCCGGACGTGCGGCGAGGTTTTCGATCTCCAGACCTGCCTGGATGGCATCAAGAAAATGGCACCGCCGGGATTCCGTGTCGAGGACCACGAAATCATCCTTTATGGAGCCTGCAAGGATTGTGCCCCGAAAAGCAAACCGGACGGGCGGGGAAAAGCGGCCCGTTCGGGTTGAGCCGATTTTTTACCCGCATTCTGCCTGCCGGGGCTGCGGGTCAGGCCCGGTTGATGACGAGGCGGTGTGGGAGATGAGATATTGTGTGGCGGCCAACCGCAAAGCCGTGTAAATGGCGGCTTCCCATGAAAATTTCGCGCGCGCCTGTTTGTCTTGGTCTCCTGCTCGCATGCGGCTGGGCATCCGGCTGCAAGGACGAGGACGAGATCAAGGTCTACCGCGTTTCCAAGCCGGAGCCGGAGCCGCAGCAGCAGCAAAGCCCGGCACCCGCAAACGGTGAAATGGGCGGCATGCCGCAGACGGGCGCACCCGCGTCCGCTGACGCGCCAAACGCCCGGCCATCCCAGGTTGCCGGAAACCCTCCGCCAACCTGGGAAGCCCAGCCGCTCTCGTCCATGAGGCAGGCGAGCTTTCTCGTCAAAGGCGACAACGGGACGATGGCGGACATCTCGCTGGTCTCCCTCGCCGGGCCTGCGGGAGGTGCCTTGGACAATGTCAACCGCTGGCTGGCCCAGCTCGGCCGACCGCCGATCACCGGAGAGCAGCTCTCGCAAATGGCCCGGCATGTGCCCTCGCCGCTCGGCGACGCGATGGTCGTCGATCTTGAAGGCTTGCCCCAGGGGGCCGACGCGGCCAAGGACGGACGGATCGTCGCGGGCATCGTCGCGGGCGACAACCGGACGTTCTTTTTTAAAATGCGCGGGAACTCCGCGCTCGCCGGATCGCAGAAGGAGGCATTTGTCCGGTGGATCGGCACCGTGCGGATGGCCGGCGGGGAACACCCTCACCCGTGACCGCCATGCCGCGCCGGATTTTCGATTTCCTCTCGTCGCTCAAGCTCACCGTCACCTGCCTTTCCCTGGCGATCATCCTCGTTTTTGTCGGCACCTTGGCGCAGGTGGATTCCGGCATTTACGAAGTGCAGCGGCGCTATTTTCAAAGCCTGGTCGTCTGGTGGCCCGCCACGCCGGGAGCCTTCAGCCTGCCCGTGTTCCCAGGTGGGCATCTTCTCGGGGCCGTGTTGCTTCTCAACCTGGTCGCCGCCCACGCGCGCCGGTTCCGGTGGACATGGAAAAAATTCGGCATCCACCTCACGCACGCCGGGCTGATCATCCTTCTCGTGGGCGGGCTTTTCACCGATCTGTTCTCGGTCGAGAGCTTCCTGCGGCTGGCCCCGGGTGAAACGAAGAACTATTCCGAGGACCCGCGGGCCGTGGAGCTCGCGGTGATCGACGGGTCGGACAGCGGGTTCGACCAGGTCGCCGCGATCCCCGAATCGAGGCTCAGGCGCGGAGGGACGATCGGGCACGGGAGCCTGCCGTTCCGGATCATCGTCCGGCGCTTTTACCAAAACTCCCGGTTCCAGCCGATCGGGGAGGCGGCGCGAGATGCCGCACCCGCCGCCACCCGCGGCCCGGGCTCGCAAATTGCCGTGTTTGAAGTCCCTCGCGCGACAGCGATGAACGAGCGGGACCTGCAGAGCGCGGTGATCGAGATCGTTCCGGCCTCGGACCCCCGGCAATCTCTGGGCACCTGGCTGGTCTCCGGCCAGCTCGGCGCCCCGCAGACCGTCTCCTGCGAAGGGAAAACCTGGCGGCTCGCGATGCGGCCCGCGCGTTACTACAAACCCTACAGCCTCACGCTGCGGAAGTTCAGCCACGAGCGCTATCCCGGGACGGAGATCCCGAAAAATTTCGCCAGCCACGCCGTGCTCACCGACCCGGAGCACCAGGAGAACCGCGACGTCCTGATCTCCATGAACCACCCGCTCCGCTACCGCGGGGACACGTATTTCCAGTCGGGCTTCGAGAAGGGCGACACGGCCACAATCCTCCAGGTCGTCTACAACCCGGGCTTCATCGCGCCGTATGTCGCCTGCGCCGTCGTCGGGACCGGGTTGCTCTACCAGTTCGCCCTCCATTTTGCCGGGTTCCTGAACCGCCGGAAAACCACGCCATGAAACGGTGGCCCACGTGGATTGCCCTGGCGGTTGCCGCGCTTTGGGTCACATCGAATTCCCGGATGCCAAAATCCGCCCCCGGAGATCGCGACCTTGTCGCGTTCGGGAAAATTCCCGTGCTCGCCGACGGCCGGACCAAGCCGCTCGACACGGTGGCGCGCAACGCGCTGCTCGTCATCCACGGCAGGCAGACGCTCCGGCTCGACGACACCCGCACCATCGGCGCGAGGCGATGGCTGGCCGACGTTCTCTTCGACGCCCCCCTGGCCGACAAATACCCCGCCTTCGTCATCCACAACCCCGACGTGCTCGGCCTGTTCGGGTGGGAGCAGGACGGTCGGAAATATTTCAGCTTCGCGGAACTCGTGCCGTTCCTCGAAAAAATCGACATGCAGGGAGAACAGGTCGAACGCATCGAGCCGTCCGCGCGCACGCCGTTCCAGGTCGCGATCCGCAACCTGCGGAATTCGCTGGCCCTTTACCAGCGCCTCAAAAACAGCCTGCGCCCGGAGGTGACGGGCAGCTTCGCGGACGAGGTCGCCACGTTCGAGAAAGCGATCTCGCCGGGGCTCGAGGCGATGCGCGAACGCGAAAAAGGCGGGAAGTTCGACAAGGAAAAATTCGATGTGTTCGTGGCGCTCGCCGCGCGTTTTCAGACGATGGGCGAAATGGCGTGCGTGTTCCCCGTGCCGCCGGGCCCGTCCGGTTCCGGGCCGCGCGGGGAGTGGATCTCGATCGGGGCCAGCCTGCTGCAAACGATTTCGGACGGCGTCGTCGACCCCGCCACGAAATCCTGGGCGCTCGTCGGCGACGCCTATCATGGCGGAGACCCCGAGCTGTTCAACCGGCACCTGCCCGACCTCTCGGGCCGGATGGCGGAAAGCGAACCGCAGGCAACGGCCCGCGCCGCGTATGAGTTCCTCTTCAACCAGCTCGAACCCTTCTACCAGGCGATGGGCCTTTACGTGCTGGCGTTCCTTCTGGTGTGCTTCTCGTGGCTGGGCGGGAGCCGGAGCCTCGGCACCGCCGCTTTCTGCGTGCTCCTGCTCGCCCTCGCCGCGCACACCTTCGGGCTCGGCTCGCGCATGTATCTCCAGGGCCGCCCGCCGGTCACGAACCTCTACTCGTCGGCGATCTTCATCGGCTGGGCGACCGCGGTCATCGGCCTTGTCATCGAGCGGATCTTCCGGGATGGCGTCGGCTCGGCCTGCGCCGCCGTGATCGGGTTCACCACGCTCATCATCGCCCACCACCTCGCGGGCAGCGGCGACACGTTGGAGATGCTGCAGGCCGTCCTCGACACGAACATCTGGCTGGCGACCCACGTGGTGGCGATCACCATCGGCTACTCCGCGATGTTCCTCGCGGGGACGCTGGCGGCCATTTATGTCGTGCGCGGGGTCTTCACCACCTCCCTGACAAAAGAATCCGCCGAATCGCTCTCGCGCATGACCTACGGCGTCATCTGCTTCGCCACGCTGTTCAGCTTTGTCGGCACCGTGCTCGGCGGCATCTGGGCCGACCAGTCGTGGGGCCGCTTCTGGGGCTGGGACCCGAAAGAAAACGGCGCGCTGCTCATCGTGCTCTGGTGCGCGGTCACCCTGCACGCGCGGTGGGGAGGGTTCCTCCGCCAGCGGGGCCTGGCCGTGATGGCGCTCTTCGGCAACGTGATCACCAGCTTCTCCTGGTTCGGCGTCAACATGCTCGGCGTCGGCCTCCACTCCTACGGGTTCATGAACAAAGCCGTGCCGTGGCTCGCCGGCTTCATGGTCAGCCAGCTCGTGCTCATGGCCTTCGCCTCCCTCCCCCCCGCCCGCTGGAAAAGCTTCCAAGGCACCAAAACCACGTCCTGACCCCGGCATGCTTTTTTTGTGGGGGGGCCGCCCCGGGAGAGGCATTCCACCTCCCCCGCATTTGGCGTTCCCCAGATCCGCGCGTAAGGGAAGAAATGAGAGGGGAGAGGTTCGACGACCTGTCGATAACGCGAGGGAGGGCGAAGCTCCGTCTGAGCCGTAATAAATGGGCTCACACGGAGGTTCGCCCTCC
>Ga0172380_10003915_pt1 | contig 19776 bp, 16 predicted proteins | sample Leawe162metaG_FD_119747 | JGI IMG/M metagenome (GOLD analysis project Ga0172380, IMG submission 119747) | Leachate microbial communities from a municipal landfill in Southern Ontario, Canada - Leachate well 162 metaG | ecosystem: Engineered > Solid waste > Landfill > Unclassified | place... | reverse complement strand
GGCCGCGGCATGCGCGTGGTGCATACCGAGGCGGCGCTCCTCAATGCCGTCACCACCACCCGCTCCGAGGCCGGTTCGGCCTTCGGCAATCCCACCGTGTATCTCGAAAAATATCTGGAGAACCCCCGCCACATAGAGATCCAGGTGCTCGCCGACAGTTTCAAGAACGCCGTATACCTCGGCGAACGCGACTGCTCCATGCAGCGCCGCCATCAGAAAGTGATCGAGGAGGCGCCGGCGCCCGAGATCAACCGGCGCCTGATCGCCAAGGTCGGCGAGCGCTGCGCCGAAGCCTGCCGCAAGATCAACTACCGCGGCGCCGGCACCTTCGAGTTCCTCTACGAGAATGGTGAATTCTATTTCATCGAGATGAATACCCGGGTCCAGGTCGAACATCCGGTCACCGAGCAGGTCACCGGCATCGACATCATCCAGGCGCAGATCCGCATCGCCGCCGGCGAAAAGCTTTGGCTCCGCCAGCGCGACGTGGAACTCAAGGGACACGCCATCGAATGCCGCATCAATGCCGAGGACCCGTTCAAGTTCACGCCGTCCCCGGGCCGCATCACCAACTATCATGCCCCGGGAGGCCCGGGCATCCGCGTCGATTCGCACATCTACCAGGGTTACATGGTCCCGCCGCACTACGATTCGATGATAGGCAAGCTGATCGCCACCGGCGACACCCGCGAGCAGGCGATCCGCCGCATGCGCATCGCACTGTCGGAAATGGTCGTGGAAGGAATCAAGACCAACATCCCGCTGCATCTGGAACTGATGCATGACGCCCGCTTCATCAAGGGCGGCACCAACATTCATTACCTGGAGGAAAGGCTCGCCGCGAAGGATGAGGCGACCAAGGGTAAGAAATGAAGCTGCCCGCCAACTCGCCGGCTTAGCAGTCCATGTGGCTCTCCGCTGCTCTTCTCACCGATGCCGCGCACGCAGATGCGCTCTCCGACGCGCTGCTGGAGCAGGGCGCGATTTCGGTCAGCGTCGAGGACGCACTGGCCGGAACCCCGGCCGAGACGCCACAATTCGGCGAGCCCGGCAGCCCCGAAACACCCTTGTGGCTCCATAGCCGCGTCCTTGCCCTGTTCGCCCCGACTGACGACCTGGTAGGCCGCATCGCCATCGCCTGCAATGCGGCAGGCATCGCCGACCTGCCCGATATCGACATCGAAGAGGTCGCCGAACAGAACTGGGTGCAACTCACCCAGGCGCAGTTCGAGCCGATCCGCATCAACGAACGCCTCTGGATTGTCCCCACCTGGCATGCTGCGCCCGACCCGGCTGCGATCAACATGATCCTCGATCCCGGCATGGCCTTTGGCACCGGCTCGCATGCGACGACGAGGCTCTGCCTGGAATGGTTGAGCGATGCCATTCGCGGCGGCGAGAAGGTGCTCGACTACGGTTGCGGCTCGGGCATACTGGCCATTGCCGCAGCCAAATTCGGCGCCGCCAGCGTGCTCGGCGTGGACATCGACGACAACGCCCTGACGGCGGCGCGCGACAATGCCGCGAACAATCGGGTCGCCCTGGAACTGCGCCATTCGCGCGAACCGCTCGACGAGACCTTCGCTCTCGTCGTCGCCAACATCCTCACCAATCCGCTCTGCGTGCTGGCGCCGCTGCTTGCCGCGCGCGTCGCTCCGGGCGGGCGCATCGCCCTCTCCGGCGTTCTGGAGAGCCAAACAGCACTCGTCGTCGCCGCCTACGCGCCGTTTCTCGCCCTGCGTGTCGGCGCGGTGATGGATGGCTGGGTGCGCCTGGAAGCAGAGCGGGCCCCGCCGCAGGGCCGCGCCCCGAAGGAAGTCCCCTTGGGGGACCCCAACTGCGCGCTTCCCACAGGGACTTCCTCCGGTCGTAGCGAGCCTCAATCACCCACTTCCTCGGGAAGGGGGAGGGAGGGCAAGCCTTTACCATGCTGACCCGCTGTCCCTCCTGCGCGACCATCTTCCGCGTCACCGCCGAGCAACTCAAGGCGAAACAGGCCATGGTTCGCTGCGGCAAGTGCCGGCAGGTCTTCAACGCGCTCGACTCCTTGCTCGAAACCCCGCAGCCGCGAAGCGAGACCCCACAGGCGGTCATTGCCGAACCGGAATTTGCGGAGGCGGAGCAGGAAGCTCCGGGCGAAACACTTCCGGAACCCGTCGAGGAATCGGAATCCATAGCGGACGAATGGGAAACGGCTGCCAAACCGGCACCCATTATTTACGAGAAAGAAGCCGCGCATAGCCGTGCCTGGCAATGGGCACTCGGCGCAGTCCTGATATCGCTGCTCTTGCTGCTCCTGACGGGACAGGCGGTGTTGCAATTCCGCAACGAACTGGTCGTGCTGTTTCCCGATGCCAAACCGGCGTTGCGGGAAATGTCCGCCCTCTTCGGCCGCGACCTGTCGCTGCCGCACAAGGCGGACCTGCTCAGCATCGAAGCGTCCGACCTCCATCCCGACCCGGACAAGCATCTGCGGCTATCGGCCACCCTGAAGAACCGCGCGCCCTTCGCCCAGACTTACCCCTATCTCGAGCTGACACTCACCGATACCGCCGACAAACCGCTGCTGCGCAAGATCATCCTGCCTCAGGAATACCTGCCCAAGGGTGCAGATGTTTCGGCGGGATTTGCCAGAAACGGCGAAATCGCGGTGAATCTCACTTTGGACGTCGCCGACATCGCTGCTTCAGGTTATCGGCTTTACCTCTTCTATCCGTGACTGTATCCTGTGAGTCCCCCATACAAAGGAATAACCATGACCACAGTGACCCTCGGCGGCAATCCCATCAATCTTGCCGGCCAGTTCCCCAAGACCGGACAAACTGCTGCAGCGTTCTCGCTAGTCGCCGCAGACCTCTCCAACAAGACGTTGAAGGACTTCGCCGGCAAACGCAAGGTGTTGAATATCGTCCCCAGCCTCGACACGCCGACCTGCGCCACATCCACGCGCAAGTTCAACGAACGCGCCGGCAGCCTGTCGAATACCGTGGTGCTGGTCGTCTCCGCCGACCTGCCCTTCGCCAGTAAGCGCTTCTGCACGACGGAAGGCTTGACGAACGTGGTGACCCTATCGACGATGCGCGGCCGCGAATTCATGGCCAACTACGGTGTCGAAATGATGGACGGTCCGCTTGCCGGTGTGACTGCGCGCGCCGTGGTCGTGCTCGACGAGAACGACAAGGTGATCTACACCGAACTGGTGCCGGAAATCAAGCAGGAGCCGAACTACGACGCGGCGATTACCGCGCTGGGCTGAAACGCAGTCGATGAAAGCCCTGATTTGCGGCTCCATTGCCTATGACACGATCATGGTTTTCCATGATCGTTTCAAGAACCACATATTGCCCGAGCAGATTCATATCCTCAATGTGGCCTTTCTCGTGCCCGACATGCGGCGCGAGTTCGGCGGTTGTGCCGGCAACATCGCCTACAACCTCAAGCTGCTCGGCGGCGAACCGCTGATCATGGCCACCGTCGGAGAGGACAGCGGGCTCTATCTGTCGCGTTTGCGGAAACTGGGCCTCGACGCCCGCCACGTCCAGGAGGTCCCCGGCTGCTTTACGGCGCAGGCCTTCATCACCACCGATCTCGACGACAACCAGATCACCGCCTTCCATCCGGGGGCGATGAACCACTCGCATCTCAATCACGTCGCAGATGCGCAGAACATCGTGCTCGGCATCGTCTCCCCGGACGGTCGTGACGGAATGAAACTCCACGCGGAAGAGTTCTTCGCGGCCGGCATTCCATTCATCTTCGATCCTGGTCAGGGTCTGCCGATGTTCGGGGGCGAGGAGCTCTTGCATTTCCTGAAGCTCGCCGACTATTGCACGGTCAATGATTACGAGGCCAAGCTGCTCTGCGAGCGCACCGGCCGGTCGATAGAGGAACTCGCCCGCGAAGTGAAGGCATTGGTCGTCACGCTCGGCGGCAACGGTTCGGAAATCTACGCCGACGGGCAACGTGTTGTCATCCCCAGCGTGCCTGCGGATGCGCTGGTCGATCCGACCGGTTGCGGCGACGCCTACCGGGCCGGCTTGCTCTACGGTATCAGCCATGGCCTGCCCTGGGAGCGCACCGGGCGACTCGCTTCACTGATGGGCTCACTCAAGATGGCGGAACGCGGCGGCCAGAACCACAGCGCGACGAGGGACGAGATCGGGGCGCGTTATAGCGATGCCTTCGGCCATCAGATTTGGTAGGTAATACGAACCCGATGAAATGGATCTTCCCCGCTGCCTCGCATATCCTGGAACACCGGAACTGAAACGCTATTTAGGCGAAGTCCGCGCCGCCTTCCGAATTACCCGCCTGGTCCTGCACTTCATGGGGGGTGCGGTCCTGGTGGCATTCGCCTTTCCGCTGCTGGCGCATAGTCGCCGCCATGCGCTGAGACGGCGCTGGTCGCGTCAGTTGCTGGGCATATTCAATATCCGACTGGTCCTGAATGGCGTAGCCCCCGTGCGCGGCAGTCTCCTGGTCGCCAACCACATCTCATGGCTGGACATCTACGGCATCATGGCGGTACAGCCTGCCGCCTTCGTCTCCAAGGCGGAAGTGCGCAGCTGGCCGCTGGTCGGCTGGCTCGCGGCCCGGACGGATACGCTGTTTCTGCGCCGCGGCAACCGGGGTCATTTCAGGACGATCAACGCGGAGATCGGCATGCGCCTCGAGGCCGGGGGCAATGTCACGGTGTTTCCGGAGGGAACGACGACCGACGGCACGCATATGCTGGATTTCCATGCCGCGCTGCTGCAACCGGCGGTTGATACGGGACATCCGGTGCAGCCATGGGCGCTCTATTATCGCGGCATGGATGGACTGTCCAATCGGGTGGCGGCCTATGCCGGCGACACCACGATGTGGCAATCGCTGCGCAGCGTTGCGCTGCAGGCCGGGCTCAGCCTGCACATCGATATCGCGCCGGCGCTGCCCACCAGAGGCGCCCATCGGCGCGATATCGCCGCCGCCGCATATGAAGCGATTGCCGAGCGATTGGGCACCACGCTCGATGAACGCGGTCCGGACGATCCGGTCCATTTTCCAGGCACGCCCACTACGCCGTAGACAATTCCCGATCAGGACGCTTGCGCGATGCTTTCGGTTTCTTGATGGTGACATGGGGCTCCAGACCGGCAGCGGTGGCCATGTCCATCATGGCATCGAGCGAAAACAGACTGATCTTGCCGCGGGCCAAGTCTGACATGCGGGGCTGCGTAATGCCAAAGAGGCGGGCGGCCTCGGCCTGCGTTTTGCCGCTGGTCTTTACCCATTCTTGCAGGGCCATCATCAGTTCAGAGCGTGCGCGCATGCTGGCAGCTTGCTGCGGCGTGTCCTCTATGGCATCCCACACACTGGCGAATCGCTGTCCTTTGCTCATGGCTGTTCCTTCATCAACTCTTTGAATCGTTTCCTGGCCAGATTGATGTCTTTCTCTCTGGTTTCCTGTGTTTTCTTCTGGAAGCAGTGCAGAACATAGACTGCATCGGCCAGCTTCGTCAGGTACATGACCCGAAAGGCGCCGGCCTCGTCCCGTATTCGAATCTCCTTGACACCTGCGCCGATGGTGCCCATGGGCTTCCAGTCGTCGGGCTCATCGCCCCGCTGAACTTTGTCCAACTGGAACCCTGCATCCTGGCGGGCATTGTCGGGAAAGGTGCGCAGAACCTCAATGGAGTCGCCAAGGAATTCGACTGGCTTTATTGTCATGGCCATAATATACAAGAACTAGTAACTATTGGGCAGGGCTGGCAAACAGAAAGCTGCAAAAGGGTCGAGGAATAACGTATCAAGCTGATCAGGCAGCATCGCAGTCGACCTGAAACACTGCCCGGTCGGCAAGCCGCACCGCGGTCAGCGGCCCGCCCCAGAGGCAGCCTGTATCCAGCGCCAGCAGATTCGGTTCGATCTGCAAACCCAGTGCCGACCAGTGGCCGGTGACCAGCACATGATCGGCACTCTTTCGCCCAGGCACGGCAAACCAAGGGAGATAGCCGGGCGGCGCAGTCTTCGTCTCGCCCTTGCTGCGAAACTCCATGATCCCCTCGGGCGTGCAGAAGCGCATCCGCGTCATGGCATTGACGATCACCCGGAATCGCCCCCAGCCGGCGAGGTCGTCGCTCCAGGCCGGCGGTTCGCTGCCCCATAGGTTGGCAAGCATGTCGCGGAAGTTTTCCGCGACCAGCGCGGACTCGACCTCGCCGGCCAACGAGCGCGCTCGGTCCACGGTCCATTGCGGGAGAAGGCCGGCATGGACCATCGCGAAACCGTCCTCGACATGCATCAGCGGCAGCATACGCAGCCAGGCCAGCAGTTCCTCGCGATCGGGCGCGGCGAGAATCGCCGCCAGCGTATCGTCGTCGCGCTCGCGCGAACAGCCTTCGGCCAGCATGATAAGATGCAGATCGTGATTGCCCAGGACGGAGACGGCGGCAGCGCCGAGATTTTTGACGAAGCGCAGCACCTCGAGCGACTGCGGCCCACGGTTAACCAGATCGCCGACCAACCAGAGCCGGTCGCGCTGGCGATCGAAGCCGATCTTCGCCAGCAGCCGTTGCAGCGCCACGAAGCAGCCCTGAATATCGCCAATCGCATAAGTCGCCATGCTGTTTCCTAAACGTCTTCTGCGTAGTTTACCGTGATATCGGAAAAATCCCCGGCCATCCTGATCATCCGTCGCGACAACATCGGCGATCTGGTGTGTACGACGCCCTTGCTCCATGCCTTGCGCCAGAAATTTCCCGGCGCCTGGATAGGCCTACTGGTCAATAGCTACAACGCGCCTGTCGTCGAGGGCAACCCCGATCTGGACGAAGTGTTCGTCTATACCAAGACCAAACACCGCAGTCCCGGCGAGAGCCTGCTCGGCGTGCTCTGGCGACGCTTGAAGATGCTGCTCAGGCTGCGGCGCATGGGCGTGGACGACATCCTGATCGCCACCACCGCCTGGCAGCCGCGCACCGTGCGGATGGCGCACTGGCTCAAGGCAAAGCGCGTCATCGGTTTTTCCGACAAGGCCAGGGAAGAACTGGACATCGCGCTCCTGCCGGACGCGAAGCCGCTGCATGAAGTGGAAGATGTCTTCCGCCTGGCCAAGCTTTATGACATCGCGGGAGCCCCCCCCGCGCTGCAAGTGTTTTCAACTGCGGCAAGCGCTCATGACGAACCGCGCATCGCCATCCACATCAGCGCCCGCAAGCCTTCGCAGCGCTGGCCCGGCGAACGCAGCGCGGCGCTGATGCGCCGACTGCGCGAGCGGCATGGCGCCCGCTTCGTGCTGCTCTGGTCTCCGGGCGGCAGCGACAACCCCCTGCATCCCGGCGACGACGAGAAGGCGGCAGACGTGCTGCGCCGACTCGGCAAGGATTTTCCGGTGACGGCGATCGCCACCTCGACACTGAGGGAGTTGATCGCGGCGCTAGCGAGCTGCGACGCGATGATTTGCAGCGATGGCGGCGCCATGCATCTTGCCGCCGGGCTCGGCCTGCCCATCGTCTGCCTGTTCGGAAATTCCGGGGCGGCGCGCTGGCGGCCGTGGGGCGTTCCCTACCGGCTGCTGCAGAAGGAAAGTTGCGATGTCATCGACATTTCCGTCGATGAGGTGGCCGCAGCCTTCAACGAACTGCCGCTACGCGGAGGACAGGCTCGGGAGTGATCTGCGCCTCTTCGATTCCGCCATCGCTGCCAACGGCCTGATATTCCGGCACCCAGTGCCTTAGCGCCGCCTTGACCGCCGCCTCGTCCAGCCCGGGGCGGCTAAGCCAGGCGTGCAAGTCGGCCAGCCAGTTCTCGTCGTATGAACCATTCGCCCGCACCACGCGCAGCTTGGCGTGGGGGGTGGGCAGCGTCTTCTCGCCATCGGCGAGCAGTTCTTCGCTAAGTTTCTCGCCGCGGCGCAGGCCGATGAACTCGATGCGGATGTCCTCTTCGCTGAAACCGGAAAGACGGATCATATCCCGGGCGAGATCGACTATTTTTACCGGCTCGCCCATGTCGAGGACGAAGATCTCTCCGCCTTCCCCCATCAGTCCCGCCTGTAAAACCAGTTGCGCCGCCTCGGGGATCAGCATGAAGTAGCGCATGACCTCCGGATGGGTCACGGTCACCGGGCCGCCCAGGGCAATCTGCTCGCGGAATTTCGGGATGACGCTGCCGCTGCTTCCCAGCACGTTGCCGAAGCGCACCATCACGAAGCTTGTCCGGGACGCAGGCGCTGTCCTGCTCATGCTCTGGCAGACCATCTCCGCCAGGCGCTTGCTGGCCCCCATGACACTGGACGGATTCACCGCCTTGTCGGTGGAGATCAGCACGAACTTGCCGACGCCATGAGCCACCGCCGCCCTCGTCACCGACCAGGTGCCGAGCACATTGTTGCGCAAGGCCTGCCAGGCATTATCGTTTTCCATCAAAGGCACATGCTTGTAGGCGGCGGCGTGAAACACCACGTCAGGCCGGTACTTGCCGAAGACTTCCGCCAGGCGGTCGTCGTCACGCACATCGCCGGCAATGCAGACGATGGAAACCTGCGGCAGGCGCTTGACGAACTCCTGCTCGATCGCATAAAGCGCCAACTCGGAAATATCATAGAACACCAAGAGGCGCGGGGCAAAGCGGGCGATCTGGGCGCACAGCTCGGAACCGATCGAGCCGCCGGCGCCGGTGACCAGAACTGCCTTGTCCGAGAGAAGGCGATGCAGCCCTTCGTCGTCGAGCTGCACCTGATCGCGGCCGAGCAAGTCCTCGAGTTCCACTTTACGAACCTGCGAGATGGAAACGCGGCCGGAAATCAAATCGGCGAAGGACGGGACGGTGAGCACGCCGAGCCCGGCCGCCGCGGCAAGCTCCGCGGCACGGCGGCGCTTCGCAGCGGATGCGGCAGGCATGGCAATGATGGCATGGCCGACGCCCAATCGCCTGGCCTGCTCCGCGATCGAGGCCATGTCCCCGAGTATGGGGACGCCACGCAACTGCCGGCCATGCTGATGGCCATCGTCGACGAGCAGTCCCACTGCCCGCCACTCCTGGCTGCTTGCCAGATCCCGGAGCAATGTCGCCGCCGCATCGCCGGTGCCGAGAATCAGCACCGGCTGGCCCTTCTCCCTGCTCAGGACCTGGCCATCCTTCCAGGCGCGATAGAGAATGCGACTGCCGCTCATCATCATCACCAGCAGCAAAGGGTAGAGCAACAATACCGAGCGCGGCACATCCTTCAGCAGATTCAGCATGTACAAGGACATCGGCACCGCCAGCGCTCCCAGGCCGACTGCCGTGACGATGCGTTTCAGATCCGGCAAGCTGGCGAAGCGCCAAATCCCCCGGTAAAGACCGAAGGCAAAGAAGAACAAGGACTGAATGAGCACCACCGGACCCAGGGTCTCCAGCAGCCCGAGGGAAAAACGCTCGGGCAGTTCCAGATTGAAGCGCAGCCAGTAGGCGACCAGCCAGGCCAGACAGGCCGCCGCCACGTCATGCAGAAAAACCAGCAGGGAGCGGGGATTAATCAAGCCATGCCCTCCTGCCCGCGCCAGGCCGTATCGATACGCCAGGCGAGCGCGCCATAGGCGAGTCCCCATCCGGCCAGGATCAAGACCTGCATGACGGTACTCGCATGCACCAAGGCCAATGCCGCAACAGCGCAGGCGATCATCAGCGCATATTCGGCCAGGACCATTCGCCGCTGCGACCAGCCCATGTGCAGGAGGCGCTGGTAATAATGCTCGCTATGCGCCTGCCAGAATCGCTTGCCGGAGAGCATCCGGCGCAGCAGGGTCAGGGTCGCATCGACGATGAAAGGGGAAAACACCAGCAGGGGAAACCAGGCGGGCCAAAACCCTTGCCGCCAGCCCAGCAAACCCAGGGCGCCGGCGAGAAAGCCCAGCGAAATGGCGCCGACATCGCCCATGAATACCCGTGCCGGCGGGAAATTGAAGCGCAGAAAAGCCAGACTGGCCGCCGCCACCGCGGCGCAAAGCAGGGCGAACCCGGCCTGTCCTCCCAGCCAGGCCGCCGCCGCATAAGCGGAAAAGCCGGTGACCGCCATGCCCCCCGCCAGCCCGTCCGCGCCATCCATGAAATTAAAGAGATTGGTCATCCACACCAGAAGCAGTATAGCGAAAGCGGCCAATGCGGGCGGCCAAGCGCCCATGATCCCGACCCAGACTGCCGCAGCGGCGAAATGTGCGAAGAAGCGAACCAGGATGGGCACGCCGCGACGATCATCGAGAAACGACAACACGCCCAGTGCCGCCACCAGCCAGAGCAAAGGCATCAGGGCGCTCAGGCCGGCAACAGCCCCCGCCAGGATGCCGAGGCCGCCGATACGTGGAATAGCGGCCTTGTGCAGGGAACGGTGATTCGGCTCGTCCATCGCCAGACGCTCTGCCACGCCGGAGCGGAGCAGGACGGCAAGCAGGCACCAGCAGAGCGCAAACGACAGGATTGGCACAAAAAGCATCAATCGGGACCGGAGCGCATGAAAGCGGCATTATCTCAGATATCGGGGCGATCCCATGGACCGCTCTACGCGTCGGCCTCGATGCCCGTCTCCTTGGCGCCCAGGCGCATGAAGATCGAAGGTCGGCTGTGACGCCATCGAGGAGCCATGGACAAAGAGTATCGTTCCTGCCGGGCGGACGCCTGACCACTGAATACTTCCCGGCAATCCCCCCAAAGGTCTCAAAACACGCTGATAAACTTCATTCCCGGAACCACTGGGCAGTGATGGCCAGGCCTTCAGCCACGGAATAGGGCGGCGACCAGGCCAGTTCGCGGCGAAGCGGATTATCGTCGATTTCCAGCGAATCCAGCAGCCGGCCGGCCTCACCGCTTCGACCGATGAGCGCGGCGACCGCCCGCAAGAGTGGCGGCGGCACCTTCAGCAGTCGCGCGGGCACCTCCAGTGCCAGAGCCAAACTCCGCACCAGATCGGCGGTAGACAGCGCCACGCCGTCGCTGACCAGAAAGGTCCGGCCGGCGGCGGCCGGATTAATCAGGCAGGCCTCGATCGCGCTCGCCAAATTTCCGGCAAACACCAGGCTGCGTCGATTCGCAGCAGCGCCTAAGGGCAGCGGCAGGCCGCGCGCAACGAGGTGCAGCAAGCGCCGAAAATTCGCCCGTACGCCCGGTCCATAGACGAGCGGAGGGCGCAATATCGTCACTTCCAGTCCGGTTCGCCTTTCGACTTCCCGCAAAGCCTGCTCGGCCTGCCATTTCGATTGCGCGTAAACATCGCCGGGGTTCGCAGGGCTCATTTCATCAAAGGCCTTTGCGGAGGTTCCCTCGCCCAGCACCTTGACCGAGCTCAAATACACCAGCCGCTTCACCCCCGCCTTCGCTGCTTGCCGGGCCAGGTTGCTGCTGCCTTCGACATTGACCTGGGTATATCGGGAGAGCGGGGCAGGCCCATGCATCTCATGAGCGAGGTTGGCGAGATGCACGACAGCGGACACGCCATCGAGTGCCCGAGACCAATCGCTGTCGGGCCCGATATCGCCGATAACGCTTGCCTCGCCAAGCTGCAGCAGATCATCGTCCGGCGGCAATGCGCTGCGCAGCGCCAGGCGCAAGCGATGGCGCGAGGCCAGATGCCGGCAAAGGTGGCGGCCGACGAAACCGCTCGCCCCGGTGATCAGTATGTCCGTCAGAACATGGGCTCCTTGAGCAACTGCAGCAGATATTTCCCATAGCCGTTCTTGGCGAGCGGCGCCGCCAATTTCTCCAACTGGGAACTGTCGATCCACTTTTGCCGATAGGCGACCTCCTCAGGGCAGGCGACCTTGAGGCCCTGCCGGTTTTCCAGTGTGGCGATGAACTGGCTGGCATCGAGCAGGGATTCGTGAGTGCCGGTATCGAGCCAGGCGTAGCCTCTGCCCATGATCTCGACGGACAGATTGCCTTCCTCGAGGTAGCGCTGGTTGAGATCGGTGATCTCCAGCTCCCCTCTGGGGGAGGGTTTCAACTGCTTGGCAAGTTCGACCACGTGGCGATCGTAGAAGTAAAGCCCGGTCACCGCATAATTGGATTTCGCCTGCTTGGGCTTTTCCTCCAGGCTCACGGCCTTGCCCGCAGCATCGAACTCGACCACCCCATAACGCTCCGGGTCTTGCACATGGTAGGCGAACACGCTCGCCCCTTCGCTTCGCCCCATGGCATTGGCCAGCAATTTGTTCAAGTCGTGACCGTAGAAAATGTTGTCGCCGAGAACGAGGGCGGAGAGGTCGTCGCCGATGAACGATTCGCCGATCAGGAAAGCCTGGGCGAGCCCTTCCGGATTGGGCTGGATTGCGTAGGACAGGTTGAGCCCCCACTTCTCGCCGCTGCCCAGGAGTTGGACGAATCGCGGCGTGTCCTGCGGCGTGGAGATGACCAGGATGTCCCGGATGCCCGCCAGCATGAGGGTGCTGAGCGGGTAATAAATCATCGGCTTGTCGAAGACCGGGAGAAGCTGTTTCGACACCGCCAGCGTCGCCGGGTGCAGGCGGGTGCCGGCACCGCCGGCGAGGATGATGCCTTTTCTCTGGAGAGTCGTCATGGTTTCACAATTTGTTTAAGAGGGCTGCAGCAAGCAGCGCCAAGTTACCCAGCAGAGTCTGCCGGTAGATGCCGGTGCGCTTCAAGCCGATCAGCCTCGGCAGCAAGGAGCGCTTTCTCGCCGCGCAAAACTCATCGAGGACACCCCGGTTTTCCGGTGTCAATCGACTGCGAATGCGTTGCAGGGCCTGTGTATTGAGATCATTCCAGCCGCGAAAACGGCCTTTGAGCAATAACCCGATGCGCAGCAGTCTGGCAAACCCGTTCGCATTGGAGCCGACCAGATTGCTGCCATGCTGTCGATAGCGGACACTCGGATAGGGATCGCAGAAAACTTGGCCTCCGCATCCGCTGACCACCATATACGCCCACCAGTCGTGGGTGACCACACTCACATCCTCTCCGGCATGGCGAAGCAGGTCGCGGGCAGCTTCATTAAAGACCATGGTGTTGCCTCCGCCGATGCATTGGACCAAGGCATTGGCAAAGCTCGGGGGCTTGGCATATAAAGGGGAGAGTCCGATCTCCCGCCCATGCTCATCGACCAGGCGCGTCCGAGAACAATAAAGCGCCGGGGTCTCGGCCGGAATGTTCTCCAGCCAGGCGATCGCGCGGCTGAGCTTATCCGCCTCCCAGATATCGTCCTGATCGGCATAGGCGTAGTAATCCGCCCGGATGTCCGTTCTGCAGGTCAAAGACAGAAAATTGGCTGCGAAGCCTGCCGCAGGGCCGGAGCGAATCTGGATGCGACCGTCGCCCCACTTTTCGCGATACTGATCGAGGATAGCCAGCGTATCGTCAGCAGAACCGTCGTCGGAGACACAGGCCTTCCAGTGAGGATAGATCTGCGCCGCTATGGAGTCGAGTTGCGCCGCCAGAAAGTGCTGGCCGTGCATCGTGCATTGTAGGATCGCGACCTTGGCTGGATGGATACTGCTGATGCAGGACGGCAGACTCATGGCGGCGTTCGGGACTGCATGTTCTTGCTGCAAGGGCGAACAACTACCCGTCACATCTACTCTCCTAACATCGGCAGCTGGGCAACTCCGCTAAGGATGACCATCGACACGGCTCAATACGGCCGGCTGCGAAGTGCGGATAGGCACTTTGCACATTCTACCCTGATTACCCATTACGCAGAGGGTAGACCACTCTCCGCGGCCTAGTGACACAAGAAAATCGTGGGGATTCAAGCAAATCTCTAGGCGGATAAGCCATTCGTTCACTATTCGGTCTGTGGCTGGGCCAGGATAGGAATTCCGGTCGCGACATCTTTCGCATAATTGATCAGTTCGAAGTTGCTCAGGTTGGCGCTGATCACCATGCGCCATTTTGAGCTTGCGGATGGAGCATAACCCATCTTGATTTCCAGGTCGGCCGAGGTAAATGCGAGCATAAGATTCGCTCCCAGCGTTCCCAGAGATTTGTTTGACGCGACCAAAACACCGTTGTCGTCATAGGCGTTTGCCGACAATGAAGCGCTTTGTCCAGTCGTATTGACCACATAGAGTTGGGTGGTGTTCACGTTGCTACTGGATGGGTAAATGATATAAGCGTTGCGGGTTGTTGATGTGGCAGAACCGGCGACCCGGTTGTCCGTCTGGGCTTGAGACAAATAGATGCTTCCCGTAGATATTACCTTTGCATGTTGCAGCACCTCGAGGCTCGGCACGTTGGCATTGACCACCAAGCGGTAATTGGCATTAGCCGAGGCGGGGGTGAAGCCGAGCAATGATTCGATCTGGCTGGAGATGAGGGTCAATATCCCGTTAGGGGCAACCGTTCCCAAGGAGCCGCTGCTGATCAACACGTTTCCGGCGGCATCGTAGACCGTCGCAGTGACAGTTGCATTGCTGGCGTTTGGGTTGATAATTCGGATCACGGAATATCTCGACGGATTGGTCGAGGGATAAATCAGAACAACGTTGCGCGAGGAGGAGGTTGCCGTGGAAGTGGGGCGGTCGTCCAATTGAGCCTGAGCCAGGGCCAGAGTTCCTGTCGCAATATCTTTTGTGAAATTGATCAACTCCATACTGGGCAAGTTTGCGCTGAATACCACCCGGTACTTTGATGTAGGGGACACGGGTGTGAAACCGATTGCGCTTTCAAGCTCTAAGGAAGTGTAGGCCTTCATCTGAAACGCATCGACCATTCCTAGAGAGGTATTGGCGTTTCCGTAAATATGCCCCGCTTCATCATATACGGTCGCCGACAACGAGCCGCTTTGGGCGCTGGTATTTATAATTCTGAGGACGTTGGTCTTGTTGGTGCTGGTGGATGCGCTCATGAACCAGGCGCTCCGCGTGACGCTCGTGGCCGAGGCATTTGTACTCCTGTCGGTGGTGAGAGACTGCGATAGAGTGAGGTCGCCGGAAGCGATGTCGCGCGTGGAGTTAATGACCTCGAAGGTGGCCAGGCTGGTGGAAAAGTCGATCGAGTACTTGGCTGTGCCAATGCTGGGAATGAAGCCGATCGCATTCTCCAGTTGGGCCGAAGTAAACGTCAGCGCCTGATTCGCGGAGATTGAACCCAGATTGGCACTTGCCGTACCGAGTCTTGTCCCCGCTTCAGCATAAGCCGTCGCCGTGATCGTTCCCGGGCTATTCGTGGTATTGATGATACGCACCACGGAGGTCTTGTTCGAACTGGTCGAGGCATTGACGAAGAGCGCTTTGCGAATGCTCGGGCTGGTCGCCGGTAAAGACACGGCATCAATCCAGACAGCATCGCTGCCGCTCGCTACCCGTGCATCCTTCTCGTAGGACCAACGCAAGGTATGGACGCCTGAAGTCAGAGTAAAGCTCGACATCGCCCAGGCTTGCTCGCCGGACCACTGCCCTTTCACCTCTCCGTCGATATAGAAGCGCAGGAAATCGTAGTTAAGCTCGCTCGACACTTTGCTCGCAAAGCTTACCGTACCCGCCGTAAAATTTCCCGTGACCTCAATTTGAGCTTTCTGGTTATCGCCGATCGGACTCGACTTCAAACTGCTGAGTCCTTCAAAAGAACTATCGCTGGCAACGCTCCAGCCGGCATTCGCACCGGCAGTTGTTGTCCAACCGACAGGCAATACACTTCCAATCGGAAAAGGCCCCGAACCCGCTTGGCTGACGGCAAAGGTAATGCCCGAGATCGTGACTGTGCCGCTGCGAGCGCCAGTCCCCGTGTTGGAGGTCAGCGCGTAGGTAACCTTGCCGTTGCCCGTCCCGCTGGCGCCGGAAGTAACGCTGACCCAGCCATCGCTGCTTGTCGCCGTCCAGGCACATCCGGCAGCGGCTGTCACCGTGATGCTGCCGGTTGCGCTGGCGGCATTATATGAAGCGCTCGTTGGAGAAATGACATAGCTGCAAGGCACAGCAAGGCCGATCGCCAGCGGCAGGCTGAGGCGCGGCTTGACGATGCTGTTCCGACTATCGGTCACCTGCACGCCGTTAGTCAGGCGGGCCACCGTCTGGTCCAGAGTCTCCGCAGGGAAAGCGGCGCGCAGCACCGCCACTGCCCCTGCCACATGAGGCGCAGACTGCGAAGTGCCACTCATGGTTAAGCCAGCAGCCGTGATCCGGGAGCCCGGAGCGAGCAGAGTGAGGAAAGAAGCGCTATTGGAAAAACACGCGACCTTGTCGGCGGCTGAAATATCGGTGCAGTATACGGAGGGAAAAGACACCGTTCCGAACGCCGAGTCGTAGACCGCCCCGACAGAAACGACCCCCTGGGCGGCAGCGGGAGAAGACAGGGCATTGGTATAGCCGTCATTTCCGGCCGCGGCGATGGTCAGGATGCCGGCGGCACGGGCGCTATTGACAAGGGTATTGTAGGGCCCGTCGGTCACCGGCGCGGTATAACGGCCGCTGCCCAGGCTCAGGTTCATCGCCACGATGTTATATGTGGCCTTGTTGGCGATCACCCAGTTGCCTGCGTTAATTATGTCGCTGCTCAATGCCGTGCCTGTGGCGTTGTCGAAGACATCCAGGCCCGCAATATGCGCTCCTGGTGCGACACCTGCCACGATGGCCGCGACGTTGGTGCCATGGCCATCGGGATCAAGAGACACGGGGTTCGACTCGAAGTGTTGAAAGAACACCACCTTGCAGCCGGACGGCACTCCCGGCGAAGTGCAGGAACCGAATGCCGGCAGCGTGTAGTCCACTCCGCTGTCGATTACCGCCACTGTCGTCCCAGTACCGATATCGCCGTTGGCGGCGGCCTGCGGCTGGCCGATGAGCGGCAGGCTTTGGGTGAGCATCCGGTGCTCGACCCGGTCCTCGAAAACCTTCACGACCCCAGGTTGAGAAAGCAACCTGTCCAACGCTTTCCGGCTATGGATTCGCACGACAGCCATCGGCAGGTGGCTGTAATGCTTGATCTCCTCGGCCTCTCCCGTGACTAAGGATGACAGGATCTCGCGTTTTTTTTCGGAGTAGCGCCTAGCCTTGTACTCGATACTCTGCCTGGTTTCGGATGGCAAGGCCGTCGATTGCATGACGGACGCTTCCTTTTGGATACCCTTGTCGTCAAATACCACGATGAGGTCCTGCGGATGACCAGCGGTCATCCTTTGCAGCACCCTCATGGAGGCCTTGGAAGTTTCGTCCGACTTTTGTGCTGCTGCGCCTTGGACGACAATGGCGAGTGCCAACGCAACGGCAAGCCGAATAAACATCCCTATCCGATTTTTGACGATGAGAAACTTCATTGCACCGGACTCACGTTCTGCCCTGACGAAAGTAACATCGTCAATCTTACATTATAAGATCTAGCTGCCAACCGAAGCATCCTGTCGGCCTTTAGACCTGCGACGCCCCTGGGGATAAGGAAATAACGCTACAATTGCAACATAAATCTCAGCCAAACTCCCCGTTCGTGGCCAGAATCATCAAATGACAGCTCCCGGCGAGCAAAGAACAGATCAAATGGCAACAGTCATTGGCGCGCTATTGCTCCAGCGCGGCCTGATCACTCAGCAGGATCTGGACAAGGCCCTCGCCTTCCAGCGCCAATTCAAAGGACGTCTGGGTTCCATCCTGGTACGAATGGGGGCTTTGTCCGAAGATGTCTTGCTGCCCGTATTGTCGGAGCAACTGGATTTGCCTTTGTTGTCCGGCGATCAGTTGCCCGAGCAAGCTGGGGAGATCGCCAATGCCATCCAGGCAAGCGGGCTGTCGCCGGAATGGTTCTCCGACCAGCAATTGGCCATATGGGAAGACGCGGACGGAATGATCCACTGCGCCTCGCGCAACCCCATCAACAGTTATTTGCGCGAGACGCTGGCGGTGGCATTGGGGGATCACCCGCAAACCTGGCATTTCATCAGGAGCCAGGATCTGGAGCGGCTGCTCAAGCTGATCGAACAAAGGCCCCAGGGCGAATACGCCGACGAAGTCGCGCATTTGCGCGAACTGGCGGAAGAAGCGCCGGTCATCGAACTGGTCAGCAACATCCTGGCGCAGGCGATCGACGAAGACTCATCGGACATCCACATCGAGCCGGAGGAGAATGCCTTTGCCGTGCGCTACCGTGTCGATGGCGTGCTGCATACGCGCATGACCCAACCGCGCAGCCGCTTCGATGCGGTCGCATCGCGGATCAAGCTGATTTCCGGCATGGACATCGCCGAGCGCCGCCTGCCCCAGGACGGCCGCATTTCCATTCGCGCCGGCGGCGCCGAAATGGACATCCGGGTATCGGCACTGCCCAGCGTCCATGGCGAATCGATCGTCATGCGCCTGCTGCCGAAGGAACGCTCCAACCTGAACCTGGAATGGCTGGGCATGGAGGCCGATCATCATGCCCAGTTCAGCCGCTGGGTCCTGGAACCCCATGGCATCATCCTGGTGACCGGTCCCACGGGTTCCGGCAAGAGCACGACGCTTTATGCGGCACTGGACGCCGCCAACGACCGCACCAAAAAAATCATCACCGTCGAAGATCCGGTCGAGTACAAGCTGGCGGGCGTGACGCAAATTCAGACCCACAGCGAAATCGGTTACGATTTCGCCCGTGCCCTGAGAGCGATATTGCGACAGGACCCCGACGTCATCATGATCGGTGAAATCCGCGACCTGGAAACCGCGGAGATCGCCGTGCAGTCGGCCCTGACCGGGCATCTGGTGTTATCCACCCTGCACACCAACGACGCGCTGAGCGCCTTCACGCGGCTGCTGGACATGGGCGTCGAGCCTTTCCTGGTGGCATCATCGGTCAGGGCGGTGCAGGCGCAGCGTCTGGTCAGGCGACTCTGCGACCGCTGTGCAAAGCCGGTCGAACCGCCCCAGGCCATCGTCGAGATATCCCGGCAACTGCAACACCGCTATCCCGACCTGCTAGGCCAGGCCGCGACGTGGCGAGCGCCCGAAGGCTGCTCCCACTGCCGGGGAAGCGGCTATCGGGGACGCATCGGCATTTATGAACTGGTCGAAGTCAGCACCGCGGTCCAGAATGCCATCATGCAAAGGGCCACGGCGGCAGAAATGGTCGGCATCGCACGGGCCGAAGGCTACCGCAGCCTGCGCGAGGATGGCTTGATCAAGGCCTGGCGCGGCATGACCGGCATCGACGAAGTCCTGCGCGTGACCGGAATCACCGAGGACGAGGAATAGCGTCGTGGAATTCAACTACCAGGCGGTGAATGCGCAGGGACATACCGTTTCGGGAATCATCGATGCCGGCGGCGAGCGAGAAGCGGCGCGCTTGCTGCGGCAACAGGAACTCACCCCCGTGGAAATCGGTCCCAGCGGCCAGTCCACTCAAACGCCCCGGACGCGGGCAAAGAAAGCCGGCAATCAGGAAAAGGCGATCGTCATCGGCGAACTGGCCATCCTCCTTCATGCCGGCGTTCCCCTGGCAGAGGCCGTGGAGTCCCTCGGCCAAACCCACACCGACAGCGTGATAGGCGCGACTTTCAGTTATGTTCACGGCAAGCTGCGCGGCGGGGAAAGCTTCTCCCAGGCGTTGCAATCCGCCCCGATGGAATGGCCGGATTATCTTTTCCAACTGGTCGCTGCCGGCGAGCACACCGGCAAGCTCGCGCAAACCTTGCAAAGCGCCGCAACCCAGATGGAGTATGAGCAGCGGATCAACAGCGAGATGAGGAATGCGCTGATCTATCCGGCCATACTGGTGTTCTCCGGCATCGCGGCGACCCTGTTGATCTTTATCGTCGTTGTGCCAAAATTCGCCAGCATCCTGAAGAGCAGTCGTGCGCAGATACCGGATATTTCGATATGGGTCTTGACGGCAGGCTTGTTCGTC
>Ga0172380_10003913_pt1 | contig 19783 bp, 21 predicted proteins | sample Leawe162metaG_FD_119747 | JGI IMG/M metagenome (GOLD analysis project Ga0172380, IMG submission 119747) | Leachate microbial communities from a municipal landfill in Southern Ontario, Canada - Leachate well 162 metaG | ecosystem: Engineered > Solid waste > Landfill > Unclassified | place... | reverse complement strand
TGGCGCGGGGCGTCATGGTGAGCATTCTGCTGCTTGCCGTCGGCATCGCGGTGGTCAAGGCCACCGGCCTGCGTGAGCCGGTGCACTATGTGCGCGGCACCTTCGGGCTTGGCGGCGTGCTCGGCGGTTTCATCTTCGGCCTCGGCGCCATGCTGGCCGGCGGCTGCGGCTCCGGCACCCTCTGGCGGGTGGGCGAGGGTCAGATCAAGCTCTGGCTGGTGGTGCCCTTCTTTGGGGTGACCAACGCCATCATGAACCCGCTTTTCAAACAGTGGGGGCTGACCGAGGGCACCGCCGAGGCGAGCGGCCCGCTGGGCAAGTGGGTCTACATGCCGGACGCCTTTGGCTACGGCGGCACCTTGGCCATCATCGCGCTGGCCATGTGCCTCTGGTATCTGGTCGCCAGCTGGAACGAGGATACCGGCAAGCTGATGGTCGAGATGTAATTCCACCTGCCGCTGGTCGGCATGGACTCTGATAGATCGCATCCTTCGGGCACTCCGGGGGATGCGATTTTTTTTGTCCGGCATCCCTTTTGCCTGTTGGAGGAAAAGGTTATTTTCCTTGACAGTGCTTTGCCTGTCGTCCTAGCATTGAAGTAGGCCGTTGCCGTCCCAAAAGAGCCAAGAACCGGGACGGCATAAGGGCCGGAAAGGAATGCTCCACAGGGGAAGGTTGTTTTGCAATGGCCCCCAAGCCTCATGCCGAGGCGCGTCAGTTTATTGTGTCCGCAGGGTGTTTCTATGGTCGAGGCGGTTTCCGGGCTGCACCAACATGTTTCCATCTCGTTGGGGCAGCTGCTGCTGAACGGTGAGATTGTCGCCATCGTTGATGATGACGCGGCAATCCGCGAGCCGCTCAGGATCTATTTTGAAGAGCACGGCCTGCCCGTGGCGGAATGCGCCTCGGCGACAGACCTTCTGCGGGTAATGGCCTCCCGGAATGTCGCCCTGGTTCTTCTTGATATCGGCCTTCCGGATACCGATGGCGTTTCCCTCCTTCCCCGGGTCGTGGAGCAATACCCCGATGCCGCCGTGGTCATGCTCACCGGCATTGCCGATCTGCAAGTGGCTCTGGACTGCATGCGCAAGGGCGCCACCGATTACCTCTCCAAACCGGTGCGGTTTGAAGAGATATTCCATGTGGCGCGCAAGGCCCTGGAAAAGAGGCGGCTGGTCTTTGAGAACCGCAAGTACCAGGAAGAGCTGGAAGAGGCGCATTTCAGGATCCAGCTGCTGCATCAGTTGTCGGTGAAGATGAACACCGTCTATCTGAGCACCGTGGAACTTGATCAGATCCTGCGCGCTGTTCTGGTGGGGATCACCTCCCGGGAAGGGTTGGGTTTCAACCGGGCCTTCCTGGTTCTGTTCGACGAGGATAACCGTTTTTTGCGGGGGAGGATGGCCATCGGCCCGAGTTCCAGGGAGGAGGCCGGGCGGGTCTGGGGGGAGATCGAGGAGCGGGAGCTTAATTTTCTGGAGATCGTCGACAACCTCAAGGAGACCAGCAAGACCCATGATGCCGCGGTTAATGCCATTGCCAGGGGATTGGTGATTCCGGCCGAGGACACGGAGAACATCCTGATGCGCGCCGTGCTGGGCAAGAGGAGTTACCGGGTGTCGCCGGAAAACGGTTGGGTGCCCGTGCCCCTGGAGCGGCGCAACGAGAATGGCGACAGGCGGAACAACGGAGGCATCCCCATTGAGCGCAGGGAGACGGAGGAGCGGTTTTCTGCCCTGGGTGTGCCCAGGGAACTTATCAATATCCTCGACGAGGATTCCTTTGTCGTGGTGCCGTTGTACTCTCCCGGCCGCTCCTTCGGGGTGATCATTGCCGATAATTATGTGACCCGGCGTCCCATTGAGGACAGTCATACCAGCGCCCTGGAGCTTTTTGCCAGCCAGGCCAGCCTCGCCATCGAGCAGAGCCGGTTGCACAGCGAACGGCAGCGCAAGATCGCCGAACTGGAGGCGGTGAACCAGGAACTCGACCGGAGCAAGGATCTGCTGGTCGAGGCGGAGCGCTATTCCGCTCTGGGCCATATGGCGGCCCAGTTGGTCCACACCATCAGAAATCCCATCACCTCCATCGGCGGGGTCTCCCGCATCCTGAGCAAGAAAAATGTCGATGCCGAATGGGTAAAATACCTGAATGTCATTATCCATGAAACCGAGCGGGTGGAGTCCACCCTGGAGGATCTTTTTGACTTTGTAGGCCAGGGCGAGATCCACAAGGAGGAACTTGCCCTCTGCGTGCTGATCCGGAAAACCGCGCTCCTGCTCCAGTCGAGCATGGCGAAACACGGCGTGACCTGGGAGATGGAGTGCCCCGACCCGGAGCCGGTGATCCAGGGGGATATGCACCAGATCCGCCTGGTGTTTCTCCATCTGTTCAAGAATGCGTTGGAGGCCATGGCCGATGGGGGCAGGCTGACCATTGTCGTGGCTGTCGCCGAGGGGCAGGTTGTTGTCTCGGTCATCGACACCGGCCCAGGGATCCCCGAGTCCTATCTGGACAAGGCCAAGGATCCGTTTTTCACCACGAAAACATACGGAACCGGCATGGGGCTGACCCTGGTCGAGCGGATTCTCCGCGCCCATGGCGGCGGTTTTTCTCTCAAGCCCCATCCGGGGGGCGGCCTGGAAGTCCGGGTTGTTCTCCCTCTTCAGTAACTCCCGCAGCTGTTTCGCAGGCACTTTCATTGGTTGGTCCGGTTTCTGGGAAGAGCTGCGCCCGAGGTATGCAGGCAACAGGGGCTTACGGCATCAGGCAGACGAGGTTGAGACGAGATGAAGATAGGCGGATCCCCCTTTGTGTTGAAGGGGATAGAGCTGCCGGCTTCTGGCCGGAGTGAGGACGGAGCCGGGTCGGGTCCGCCGGCCTCGCTGCTGTTCGGGCAGGGACAGCTGGTTCGGGGCGAGGTGCGAGGGTTGACCCCCGACGGCAAGGTCTTGCTCGACATCGGCGGCCAGCTTGTCGAGGCGCGGAGCGAGGTGGCGCTTAAGCCGGGCAGCTCCCTCTGGCTTGAGGTGCAACAGACCGAGCCGCTGTGGCTGCGGGCGGCCGACAAGAAAGGGGCGGCCCAGGAATTTTTGCGTCAGTACTATGCCGATCCCGCCGCCATGGGCAAAGGATTGCGCACCCTGCTCGGGCTCGCCTTTCTCTCGGAGGCGGAAAAGAGCTTGGCCGATCAGGCCGGGTTTCTCCAGAATTTTGCCAATACCGCCATGGGGCCGGAGGCGGACCCGGACAGGGTCATCCGTTTGTTGGCCATGTTGGGCAGCGGGGGAACAGCGGAAGAGAACATCACGGGCCAGGCGAGGCCGGACAAGCTCCAGCAGCTGATTGCCTTTCTGGCCGGGGATCGGGGCGGGGTGCTCGGCAAGGCGAGCGGTTCCGCCGTGCAGAAGCTCGGCTTGCTTCTGGAGTTACAGAAAGAACTCAATGGGCAGCCCGCCTCCCCGCAGCAGGCGCAGTTCCTCCTGTTCCCCTGCCTTTTTGCCATGGGCGCCGGGGTTGGCCAGTGGCTTTTCACCCTGGACCGCGATGAGGATCAGGCTGCAACCGGCGAGGAGAGGGGCTACACCCTTTCTTTTTTTCTTGAGATGAGCCGGTTGGGGGAGGTGCAGATCCAGCTGCGGGTCAAGGGGCAGACCCTGCAAGGGGAATGTGTCGTGGGCACAGAGGCGGTGCGCGGGCATCTGGCCCCTCAGCTCGGTGAGCTTGAGGAGCTGTTGGGCAAGCTCGGCTACGACACGGTCCATTTTTCCTGCCGTGTCGCCAAGGGGTCCATGCTGGAATCGTTGAAGGCCACCATTGAAGCGGCGGCGCAGCTGGACAAGGTCAGGATCGTTGATGTGACGGCCTGAGCGCAAGGGCGCTATTTTCCCTGGCGGTGGTGGTCCGAGTTGCCCCGGAACCATGAGGCAGCGGTGCCGAGCAAGCCGGTAAGGGCCGCGCCCAGCAAGGCGCCATGCAGGGCGGTCAGAAAAGAGGGTGCATGTTCCGGCCGGAAGTCCCGCAGGTCAAGGCCGTTGGTAACTCCCCGGAAAAGCAGGGAAAAGATCAGCGCCGCCTGGGCGATGCCCAGGAGCATGCCCAGGTTTCTCGCCGTGGCCAGCAGGGCCGCGGCTGCTCCGGCCTTGCCGGCTTCGACATGGCTCAGGACCGAGGCGCTGTTTGGCGAAAGAAACAGGGCCTGGCCCAGGCCGAGCAGCATCAACTGTCCGGCAATAACCAGCGGCGGGGTTGTGGCCTGAATCGTGGTGAGCAGTATCGCTCCCAGGGTGGAGATGCTCAAGCCCAGGGTGGAGATGAATCGCGCCCCGACATAATCGGAAAGCCAGCCTGCCACGGGGGAGACCACCAGGATCGAGGAGGGAATGGCCAGCATGACCAGGCCGATTTTCGAGGGCGGCAACCCGAGAACCCGGTCGAGGTGAAACGGGGTGAGCAGGATCACGCCAAAAAGAACCATGAAGGAAAGCACGGCGCTGATTATGGCCAGGCTGAAATGGCGGTTGCGGAAAAGCCGCATGCTCAGAAGCGGGTGGGGCGATCGGGCTTCGATACCGATAAAACAGCCCAGGGCCCCCGCCCCGGCAGCGCCGGTGAGGAGCAACCGGGCGGCTGACCAGCCGGGTGAGGAGGCATGGGTCAAGGTCAGGCAAAGCAGAACCAGGGCGGTGGCCCAGGTGAGGCTGCCCAGCCAGTCCAGCGGTCCGGTGTAATGTTTGCTTGGTCCGGGCAGGATCCGAATGGCGAGGAAGGCGAAGCCCAGCCCCAAGGGGACCGTGATAAAGAAGAGAACGCGCCAGGAGGCAAGTTCGAGCAAAAATCCCCCCAGGCTGGGGCCGCTCATCAGCCCCAGGGAAACGGCCATGCCGATCAGTCCCAGGCCGCGGCCCAGCTGTTCCTTGGGGAAGGTTTCCTTGATGATCGCGGGGCCCGCGGCCATCATCATCGCACCGCCCAGGGCCTGGCAGAATCTGGCGGCAATGAGGAAGGGCAGGGTCGGGGCATAGGCGCAGGCCAGGGAGCCCAGGCCGAAGGTCAACAACCCCGAGGTGTATATCCTGCCTCTGCCCAGCCGGTCGGAAAGATGGCCCCAGAAGAGCAGGGAGGCCGTGATGGTGAGCAGATAGACCATCACCACCCACTGGGTGTCGCTGAGCGAGCTGTGGAAATCCTTCATGATGAATGGTAGGGCGATGTTCACCATGCTGCTGTCCAGGGTGGACATGAAAACGCCGGTGGCCACGATGAGGAAGGTGGGCCATTTATTCGCTGGGGAAGACACGGAAGGGATCTGTTGCCTCGGGAAAAAAGCGGGTTCTCGCGCCGGCGGCATTGCCTCCGGCTGATTTTTTTGTAGTGTATCGCAAGTCGGTTGATCCTGCAAAGAGGATTGCGGTAAAAATGGCTTTTTACGAAGCGAACCATACTGATTTCGAGGAAAAAAATGGCTGGGATTTTAAGCGAAAAAGAGGATGAAAGAATTGCCCGGTGTGTCGCGGGTTGCAAGGATCCGGCCCTGGGCGGGATTTTGCGGACGGCGGCAAGGGCTGCCCTTGCCGGGGGCAGCGTCTTGCGCGATTTGTACGACAAGCCCCACCGCATTACCCACAAGGGGGCCATCGATCTGGTCACCGAGGCGGACGTGGCCGCGGAACAGACCGTGCTTGCCATCCTGCGGAAAGCAGGCCCCGGCATCGGTTTTTTGGCGGAAGAGTCGCACTCCTCCTATGAAACCCTGCCCCAGGGCCCGGTCTGGGTCATCGATCCTCTGGACGGCACCACCAATTTTGCCCACGACTTCCCGTTTTTTGCCGTGTCCATCGCCTATGCCGAGGGCGCAACCAGCAAGGCCGGCGTGGTGTACGCGCCCATGCAGGATGAGCTTTTCTGCGCCTGCCAAGGAAGCGGCGCCTGGCTCAATGGGCACCGCATGCAGGTTTCCGAGGCGTCAGTCTTGCGGAAATCCCTTCTGGCCACGGGCTTTCCCTATGCCATCGAGCAGGAGGCCGGGGGGGTGATGGCGGCCCTCACCCGGCTGGTGACGCGTTGCCAGGGGGTGCGGCGGGTCGGAGCCGCGGCCATTGATCTCGCCTATCTGGCCTGCGGCCGAACCGACGGCTTCTGGGAGATCAATCTCAAGCCCTGGGACACCGCCGCCGGGATGCTGCTGGTGAGCGAGGCCGGGGGGAGGTTGACCACCTACAGCGGCAAAGGGTATACCCCCTATGTTCCGGAGCTGGTGGCGAGCAATGGCAGGATCCATGCCGAACTGGTCGAGCAATTGGCGGAGTTCACTCGGGAAGAGTGAAAAATGAAAAGTGAACGGTGGTGGGCTTTTTCTCTACCGGGAAGCTGCCACAATGTGGTACTTTGTTCGGGAGATGGGGCTGGAAAGGCCCCGGCAAACAGCTGCTCGCCCCCGTTTACGAACAGAACCGGAGAAACGTCATGGAATCTGAAAGAAAAATGCATTTTCATACCCGGGTGATTCATGCCGCCCTGACCCCGGGGGAGTGGCAGGGCGCCACCCTGCCCCCTATTTTTCAGACCGCGGCCCATTGCCACGAGACGGCGGAAAACCTGAGCGATACCTTTGGCGGGAGGACCACCGACCATATCTACGCGCGGCTCACCAACCCCACCAACCGGGTGCTGGAGCAGAAGCTGGCCGACCTGGAAGGCGGGCGCGGCGCGGTGTTCATGGCCTCGGGCATGGCGGCGATCACCAACGGCTGCCTGGCCCTGCTGCGGGCCGGGGACGAGTTTGTCTGCGGCAACTCGCTCTTCATGTCCACCTATGTTCTCTTTGCCAATGTCTTCAAGAAGTATGGGATCACGGCCCGCTTTGTCGAGTCCACCGATCTTGCGGCCATCGAGGCGGCGATCAACGAGAAAACCCGCTTCCTCTATCTTGAAACCGTCGGCAACCCGAAGATGGATGTGCCGGACCTGGCCCGGGCCGCGCAGCTCGCCCACAGCCACGGCCTGCCCCTGGTGGTGGACAATACCCTGGCCACCCCGTACCTGTGCCGCCCCCTGGAGCTGGGCGCGGACATCGTCATCCACTCCACCACCAAGTACCTCAGCGGCCATGGCGATGCGGCGGGCGGAGTGGTTATCGACGGGGCGCAGTTCGATTGGAGCAGCGAGCGCTTTGCCGATTTCGCCCCATTCGTCGAGCGCAAAGGCGAGCTTGCCTACCTGGACCGGGTCTGGCGGGAGCTGCACATCAATTTCGGCACCACGGCGGCGCCGCTCCATGCCTATCTGACCATGCTGGGCCTGGACACCCTGGCCCTGCGGATGGAGCGCCATCTGACCAACGCCGCCCAGGTCGCCACCTTTCTCGCCTCGCGGCCCGAGGTGCGATGGGTGAATTACCCCGGCCTTGCCGACCATCCCCAGCACAAGGTGGCGCAAAAACAGTTCGGCGGTTTGGGTTTTGGCGGCATGCTGACCTTCGGCCTGGCGGATCAGGCGGCCTGTTTTCGCTTCATCAACAATCTGAAGCTGGTCTATCATCTGGCCAACATCGGCGACTGCAAGAGCCTGGTGATCCATCCCTATTCCAGCCAGTACCTCTCCTTTGCCGGGGAGACCAAGGAAAACCTCTCCATTACCCCGGATCTGGTGCGGCTCTCCGTGGGGATCGAGGCGGTGGAGGATATCGTGGACGATCTTGCCCAGGCCCTGGCAAAGATCTAGGCCATGACCACCACCTGCCTCAATCTGGTAGAAAAGCGGTTTTTCACCTTTGGGGAGCCGCCCCACGAGCTGGTGCTTGAAAGCGGCGAACGGTTGGGTCCGGTGACCCTTGCCTACGAAACCCTCGGTACCCTGGCCCCGGACAAGGACAACGCCATCCTGGTGGTCCACGCGCTCACCGGGGATTCCCATGTGGCGGGCTGTTACACCCAAGAGGATGCCAAGCCCGGCTGGTGGGATATCATGGTCGGACCGGGCAAGGCCATCGACACGGAGCGCTATTTCGTCATCTGCGCCAACGTGCTGGGCGGCTGCATGGGCTCCACCGGTCCTTCCTCGATCAATCCGGCCACCGGCAAGCCCTATGGGGTCACGTTTCCCCTAGTCACCATCGGCGACATGGTGACGGCGCAAAAGGCGCTGGTCGATCATCTCGGCATCTCCCGTTTGCTTGCGGTGGTGGGCGGCTCGGTGGGCGGCATGCAGGTTCTGGCCTGGTGCGCCCGCTATCCGGAGATGGTGCGGGCGGCGATTCCCCTGGCCACCACGCCCCGGCATTCGGCCCAGTCCATAGCCTTCAACGAGGTGGCCAGGCAGGCGATCATGGCCGATCCCCATTGGCAAGGGGGCGATTATTACGGCGGACCCAAGCCCGACCTCGGCCTGGCCGTGGCCCGGATGATCGGCCACATCACCTATCTTTCCAACGAATCCATGCGCCGGAAGTTCGGCAGGCAGCTCAAAAGCAGGGATGCCCTTGCCTTCCATTTCGACGCCGGTTTCGAGGTGGAGAGCTACCTGCGCTACCAGGGCAACAAGTTTGTCGAGCGCTTTGACGCCAACTCCTTTCTCTACCTGACCAAGGCTGCGGATTATTTCGACCTGGACGATTATGCGGCCGGCTCTCCGGGAGCGTTCAAGGGCGCCGCCATCAGCTTCCTGGTAGTGGCCTTCACCTCGGACTGGCTCTACCCCACCGAGCAATCACGCGCCCTGGTGCAACTCCTCAAGCGCAACGGATTTGATGTGAGTTTCTGCGAGATCCAGTCGGACTGGGGCCACGACGCCTTTTTGTTGCCCAGCGAAAGGCTGCACGCCCTGGTGGGGGCGTTTCTTGCCAGGATCTGCCGGGAGGGGTCTGGGGGAGGGGAAAAGCATGCGTTTTGATCTGAAGATCATCGCCTCCTGGATCGAGCCGGGTTCGCGGGTGCTTGATCTGGGCTGCGGGGAAGGGGATCTGCTCCAGTATCTCAAGGAGCAGAAAGGGGTGAAGGCCACCGGCATCGAGAAGGACGAGGCCGAGGTGGCCGTCTGCATCGGCAAGGGGATTTCCGTGCTCCAGGGGGATTTCAATCTGGAGGTCGCGGATTATCCGCCCAACAGCTTCGACTACATCGTCATCAGCCAGACCCTGCAACAGGTCTACGAACCGGGTGCCCTCATCGACACCCTGCTTGCCATCGGCAAGAAGGTCATTGTCAGCTTCCCCAATTTTAGCTACTGGCGGATCCGCTTGCAGCTCGTGTTCGCGGGCTATGCCCCGAAAAGCACGGAGCTGCCCTACGAATGGTACAACACCCCCAACATCCGGGTGATCACCCTCCGGGATTTCCGCAACTTTGCCAGGGAAAAGGAGATCGCCATCCTCAAGGAGGTGGCGATCAACACCCACCGGCAGCAGGAAACCGGGAATATTGTCCGCTTTCTCCCCAATCTGCGGGCCACCTACGGCATTTTTTTGATCGGGCGTGGAGATCGGCAGGAGGCGGGTTGAGGGGGACAAAAGGGTGCGAAAAACTTATTTTTCAAGACCTGACTTCGAGACTCTCCGACCGGCGGAGCGCGTAGTGAGACGTGAAGGGGTTTCGACTAATCTTCCACTGACATATTTATGGAGAATGCTGGCAATGAGGGTTTGATATGGAACACCATCCTCCAGTGCCCGTGCCTGTATGTCCATTAAATCCGGGGAAGATAGACGAATATTTACACGGCGGTCTTTCAGAAAGGTGGCCTGCGCGGCAGCCTTGTATTTTTCTTTTTCCTTCGCGGATGGTTTTGTTGATATCAGATCGCCTTTTTCATAGGCGCCTAAAATATCTTTTTCAAACTCATCGAGTTTTTTCATTTCTATCGCCTCCTGCCAAATAATCTCTGGTTGCCTTGCGGCTGGGAATAATTGTTTTCAAAAAGTAGTAATCAGCCTCTTCTACAAATGGAACGAGATAAATATAACCATCCAACTCCACAACAAGGATACGTTGATTTGGATATTTAGATTCGTTGGGGTGTTGCAAGATGTCAAGGAGGCCGTCTCCTTCCAGGGCAAGCACAATCTCTTCGAAGGAAACTTCTCGTTCACCCTTGAGTTGTTCGTTTTTTTCATGATTCCATCGAAATGTCTTCATGGAAAAATCATACCTCGGTGTGTGCCTATTGTCATCACTATTTTGTGGCCTTCCGTTTTTTCGGCTAGGGGCCGGGCAACTCCATCAGCCGTTGCCGCATGGTCTTGCCATCGACGGTTTTGATGCAGGGAGAAAGGGAATGGCGAGGAGAAATGAGTCAGGCTTGACATTTGCGTCTTGAGAGTCAAAATGTCAAGCCTGACCCCTTTGAGTTCCACTAGGTCATCTGCCACCCCGGTAACGGATTGATCGCTGCCGGTCAGCAAACGAACCGTCTCGATCTTAAACTCACGGGTAAAACGTCTTCTCTTTGAAACCATGACAGCCCTCCTGGTGCTGTTGTAGCAGCTTTTCGGACTGTCCACAATTCCGGGGGAAGGTCAAAACGTGGTCTGTCCCCGAGTTCGCCCCTTGTTAGCTTTTTGCTTCGATATATTGGTCACCAATTTTCCTAACTCGCCGCCTCGTTAGATTAATAGGGGTACGAAGGAATGATTCCAAAGGTATTAGTTGCGTAATATCTGATATGTCACCGATCTCTAGCTCGAGCGCCCCGGAGCTATTCAGCGACTGCGGGTGAGCACCAAGAATAAACCTAAACTCTTGCTGCCATCCGTATTTCCTAGCTTTACGGAAGAGTCCGAGTGTTTCGGGGCCGCCAGTTGCATCAACGTATTTAACGCGTCCGAATCCGCCTTGAAAATATTTTGAACTATACAGATTGGGATGCTGCTGTATTGCTAGATTTATTCGATGTGAGAGCGCCCGAGGATCTCTAATTATAACGATATGTGTTCCGAACTCTAGGAGGCGCGCGTCAAGTCGCAACTCTCCGTTAGCCTCTCCAGGGATTTTCCCACTCTCATCGTCTGCTAAAGCAGAAAAGCAAAACATCATCACGTTTTCTGGAGACGGGACGATGGCGGTCAATGTTGCGTTCTCGCTGACATCAACGGCCTTAGTTTCCTCACCTTCTCCGATTTGCAAAATTACTTGATGATAACATTTGCCTTGTGTGCCGCAACGTATGCGAGCCAGCAAGGGCTCTTCAGGATCACCGCGTAACGCATCAGGTTCCTCTTCCTCGAATCGGGCAAAATACGTTACGCTATTCATGTATAGCAATCCTCGTTGCATAGCAGCCATATGCTCATGTGCCCCGACTTTGAATAGAAGCCAGACATTTCGATCCGGGATTTCGGTTTCTAGTTCAGATAGTTGGGCGCTAAGGGGATTGACAATGGTATTCATCTTTCCTGCAAAGTTAACAGTGCAATAAGCGGAATCTTGTCCGGCATATCACCGCCTATAGGTGGACGGAAGTTAGGCTTATTCTTATATTAAGATTGAAATATGGAAAACGAGCCCGCTTTCTGTCCGCTTATTGCGTTTTCGCCGGTCGATTTCCACTTGTAGCGATCCTATTTGATAGGATATGGAAAGTCAAAAGAAAAACAAGCCCAAATCCCGCTCGAATCCGCCCTTTTCACATCTGGCCGATGATCTTTCCCAGCACCGCGCTGAACAGCGCCTGTTCCTCCGGGGAGAGGGTGGCGGTGATCTCTTCGGTGAGGCGCAGGTGGTATTGGTGGTGTTCGGTAAAAAGGTTCTGCCCCTTTTCCGTCAGCGCAATCAGGTAGGAACGGCGGTCCGTTTCGTGGGGGGTTCTTTTGAGCACCCCCTGTTGCTCCAGCCTGTCGATCATGACGGTGAGGGTGCCGGTGGTTACCCCCATCTTCTTGGCCAGCTCCTTCATGCGCAGCGGGGCATCGGGGGGTTCGTGGCCGACGATTTCGGTGGTGTGCATCTGGGCAGGGGAGAGTCCGGAGCTTTTCACAACGTCCTGCTCCCAGGAGGAAAGCTTCTCGTACAATTCAACGAGCTGGTGGGAAATTTTTTCTGTCGCGGTTATGGGGGCGCTCATGACTCGCCCTCGCAGGGGTGAACTTCAACGGTGAGGTGGGAAAGAGCGGTGAAATCACGCAGCAGTTCCCGGTAATAGCCGATCTGTTGTGGATAATGGGTGACAATGGAGATGATGGCCGCGTAATGGGCCGGACCGACCTTCCAGACATGCATGTCCGCAATCCGGTTGTCCAGCGTGCCCTCGATTTTTTCTTTGATGGCGGCGAGCTCCTTGGCGCTGATGCTGCCGTCCAGCAGGATTCCGCCTGTTTCCCGCACCAAGCCATAGGCCCAGCGGCAGATCACCAGCGCGCCGACGATGCCCATTACTGGGTCAAGCCAGTTCCAGCCGAGATACTTGCCGAAGAGTAGAGCGCCGATGGCCAGAACCGAGGTCAGGGCATCGGCCAGGACGTGCAGGTAGGCGGACTTGAGGTTGTGGTCATGGTGGTGGTGATGGTGGCCATTTTCGTCGTGACCATGGTCGTGGTCATGGTGGCCTTGCAGGAGAAAGGCGCAGGCAATATTGACCAGTAATCCCAGGACTGCCACGCCTATGGCCTCGTTGAAATGGATCGGCTGCGGGGTCAGGATGCGCCGGCCCGATTCGGCGAACATGATCAGGGCGACGATGATCAGGACAATGGCGCTGGCAAAGCCGCCCAGAACGCTGACCTTGCCGGTGCCAAAGGCAAAAGCCGTATTGTTTGCATGCTTTTTGGCAAAACGGTAGGCGAAGATCGTGATCAGGAAGGCGGCGACATGGGTGCCCATGTGCCAGCCGTCGGCAAGCAAGGCCATGGAGCCGTAGGTTATGCCGGCAGCGATCTCGAAGAGCATGGTGATGGCGGTGATGAGCAGCACCTGTTGGGTCCGTTTTTCGCCGTGTTCCTGGATCACGGCGAAATCGTGGGGGTGCTGCCAGGTGTCAAGGGAGTGGGTGTGCATCGGGGGCCTCTCTGTTAAAAAATATGTTGCCCTCAATCCGCAGCGGCGGCAGGGCAAAGGGGAATGAGAGGGGAGGATACAAATATCTTGTTTGATCGTCAAGATATTTGTGTTTCAAACAAGATGGTCGAGCCGGGCGAATACCGCAGACGCTCTCTATTCACATAAAAAAACCGGCGCGGGAGATCTCCCGCGCCGGTTTGGGCCAGTACCTTGTAACTTTCTAATCGACATCACATTGATTCCCTCCCCCCTTGCGGGGGAGGGCTAGGGAGAGGGGGGAAGTTGCCATTATATCGGCAGGTTGTTGCTACCCCCACCCCCAACCCCTCCCGCAAGGGGAGGGGAGTATTAAGAGGTACAAGGTGCTGCCTAGGTTCGCTGTTGCCTACAGCAGGTCGGTTTTCTTGAGGGCGATAACGGCTCCCTGGTACGAGACAACCAGCACCAGCAGCCAGCCGATAAGCAGAATTGCATTCATGGTGTGCTCCTTTTTCGGTTAGTACATGTCCTTGGCGTCTTCGCCGGAAAGTTCGGTCAGGGTCAGTTGTTTCGCATCCATCAGCTTCCAGACATAGGCGACATAGGCAAGGACAAAGGGCACCGCCAGGGCCACATAGCTCATGGCCGTGAGGGTGTACTTGCTGCTTGAGGCGTTATGGATGGTGAGGCTCGATTGCAGGTCGGTCAGGGACGGGTAGAACGCGGTGTTGTTGTACCCGGCCAGCGAGAAGATCGCCAACCCTACCAGCACGGTGCCGATGCCGCCGAACCAGATCCCGCTGTTCTTGCCGAGAAAGCCCGTGGCCGCCACGCCATAGATCACGGAGCCCAAGCCACCCAAAAGGAGGGCCAGCACCGCGGGCATGGCCAGCAGGTTGTGGAGGTATTTGCCCTTTTCGATGAAGACCTCGCCGGTGGCGGGGTTCACCGCAAAGCCGTCCATGGTCACCAGGGAGATGAGGATGGTGAGCAGGAAGGGCAGAGCCCAGAGCAGGTTGATCCAGGTTGCCTTGCGAGCCCGTTTGACCAGGGGTGCATGGTCGATGTGGCTGACGATGTACATGGCGCCCAAAACGCGGGCCAGGAAGACCAGGAATAGGCCGAAGGCCAGGTTGAACGGGTTGAGCGCCGCTTCCAGCCCGTGGTAGGGCGTACCCCAGGTCACGGAGTTGTAGAGGTTCAGGCTGAAGCGGGAGCCGGTGAAAAAGGTGCCCACCGCCGCGCCGATCAGCAGGAGGCCGACGCTGCCGTTGATGGACATGAAGATCTCAAAGGTCCGCGCGCCGAGGATATTGTCGGGTTTCTTGCGGTATTCGTAGCTCACCGCCTGGAGGATGAAGGTGAAGAGGATGAGCATCCACACCCAGTACGCTCCGCCGAAGCTGGTGGCGTAAAAGAGCGGGAAGGCCGCGAACAGGGCGCCGCCGAAGAGGACCAGGGTGGTGAAGGTCAGTTCCCACTTGCGGCCCATGGCGTTGATGATCAGGGATTTTTCCTCTTCGGTGGAGGCCGTGGTGAAGATCAGGGTCTGACCGCCCTGCACAAAGGTCAGGAAGAGAAAGAGCGACCCCACCACGGAGGCGATGAGCCACCAGAGTTGCTGTAGAGTTGAGTGATCCAGGTTTCCTATCATGGTCTTATGCCTCCGGTCCGATCTTGATTTGCTTCATCATAATGCGAATCTCCGCCAGCAACAGGGCGGTGAACAGGGTCAGAAAGATGAAAAAGGTGGTCTGCACGTTGCTTGCGGCGATGTTGGTGGTGGCCACGCCCACCGGCAGCAGACCCTGAATGGCCCAGGGCTGACGGCCCACCTCGGCCACGATCCATCCGGCCTGCTGGGCCACATAGCCCAGGAAGATGGAAAAGAAGCAGGCCAGGTTGAGCCAGCGCTGATACTCCAGGGTGCCCTTGAAGGCGAAGTAGAGCACCGCCAGAAAGATCACCGGGAACAGGGTGCCCAGCACCACCATGATATGGAAGCTGTAGAAGGTGGTGGACACCGGCGGCGCGGCCTCGGCCGGGTTGTTCAGATAGCCGTAGCCGAGATCCCCCTTGTGCTGGTCGAAAATGGCCAGGGCGGCGGCAGCCTCGGCCTCATCGCCTTTTTCCTTGGCATACTTGTAGCGGGCCAGCTCGGCCAGGGCGATCTTGCCGGTGACCATCCGCTGCTCGGCGCCGATGATATTGCGCTCGGCATTGCCGAAGACCAGATCGTTGATCCCCGGAACAAAGCTGTTGGGGTCACGGTTGGCCAGAAGCGAAAGCAGGCCGGGGATTTTCACCTCCTGGTAGAAGGCGGGCAGATCGTCGCCCGGCTTCTTGCTGGAGTTGATGATGCCCATGGCGACGATGGGGGCCTTTTCCTGCCCCACGTACAGCCCTTCCATGGCCGCCAGTTTCATGGGCTGCCGGTGGGCCACGTTGAAGGCGGCCTCGTCGCCGGTAAGGCCGACAAAGACGGAGGCGATGAAGCCGAAGACCGCGGCCACCACCATGCTGCGCTTGGCCATTTTCTGGTGCCGCTCCTGCAAAAGGAAGAGGGCCGAGATGCCCACGACAAAGAGGGAGGCGAGCAGAAAGGCCGAGCTGGTGGTGTGGGTGAACTTGTGCACCGCCACCGGGGAGAGGGCGACATCCCAGAAATTCTGCATTTCAAACCGGGCCTTGTCGGGATTGAAGGCCATGCCGGTGGGAAACTGCATCCAGCCGTTGGCCACGAGAATCCATACCGCCGAGAGGTTTGAGCCCACGGCCACCATCCAGGTGGAAAAGAGATGGAACCCCTTCCCTACCCGCTGCCAGCCGAAGAACATCACGGCAAAGAAGGTGGCCTCGATAAAGAAGGCGAAGATGCCCTCGATGGCCAGGGGCGCGCCGAAGATGTCGCCCACCATCCAGGAGTAGTTGGACCAGTTGGTGCCGAACTCGAACTCCAGGATGATGCCGGTGGCCACCCCGATGGCGAAGTTGACGCCGAAGAGGGTCATCCAGAACCTGGTCAGTTTTTTCCACTCCTCGTTGCCGGTTTTGACGTAGATGGACTCAAAAAAGGCGACAAGAAAGGACAACCCCAGGGTCAGCGGCACGAAAATCCAGTGATACATGGCGGTCAGGGCGAATTGCGCCCGGGCCCAATCCACCGTGGTCAGAATTTGGTCTCCCACAACAACCTCCTTGTGTGTGTTGGCGGAAAGCATGTATCCGCCAAGATTAAAGGGATAAGAAAACAGCCAGTGGTTATACGAATATCAACGGGATGGCGCGGTGCTGGTCAGATTCTCCAGCACGTGGTTGGCCCGTTCCTGCTCGGTGTTGAAATTGGTTGCAAGGTAATCGGGAAAGAAAAACAGCTTGAGAACGGCAAACATGATGAACAGCTTCAGAAGGATGATCTTCCACAGGGTGCGGCCCACCACCATGGAACGGAATCCGTCGCGATACAAGCAGTACAGCTGTTTGGACAGAGCGGCCACGGGCGTCTTCTCCTTTTCGGATGGAAACACTCCTGTATTCTCTTTGTTGTATATGGATGCGTTGTTCATGGTCAAATTATTTTTTACCGGGGGTACAGTTCCCGCAGCCGAAGGTGGGGATTTTGGTCAGACAGCAGGCCTCTTCCGCCGCCATGGCGGCGAAATTGGTTTCCCGCAGGGTGTCCCGGAGTTGTTGGTTGGCCTTTTCCCAGACCCGGTGGATGGCGCAGATCCCGCTGTTATGGCAGGATTCCGGGCGGCTCACGCAGTCGTTCAGCGAGATCTCGCCGATCACCGCCTCGATGACCGAAAGCAGGGTGATGTCCGCCGCGTCCTTGAGCAGACGGTAGCCGCCGTTGGCCCCCTGGAGGATCTCGATGATCCCGGCCCGGGAAAGCTGCTGGGCGATCTTGGCGAGAAAATCCGGCGGAACCTCCGTTTGGGCGGCGATCTCCTTCCTGCTGACCAGCGTTCCCTTGCCATGCCTGGCAAGGTGCAGAACGCAGCGTATGCCATATTCACCGGCGCGTGTAAGTCTCATGGGGCAACCCGTGTTAAGTAAGATAAATAAGATATTTTTAGTCTTATATAAGATGAAGGCCATGGCTGTCAAGAAAAAATACGGAGCGGTTGCGGAAAAAAGAGTGGGGCGCTTGGGCTGTTTGTCTTGCTGATGGGGGGGTGGGATCAGGCAGCGGCTTTTTTCTGGTATTTATGAGCGGTGGCGATGCATTTGCTTCTGAACTTGAGCTTGGTGATGCCGTAGCGGACAACCCCGGAGACGCTGCCCACCGTGTCCGCCAGGGAAAGGCTCATCTCGAGAACAGGGAGCACCTTGATGGGAAAGAGGTTTTTGAATCGCCTGGCCATGATATGGGGAGGCCTCTTGTCGCACACGGCCCGGATGAACAGGTTGGAAAAAACAGCAAGATTTTGCAGGAGATGCAGCTCGTCGACCAGGGATTCCACCTCCGGGGGGCTGGGGTCCATGCAGGCGATGATGGTGTCGGAAAAGTTCCAGAAGCGGGCGATTTCCTCGCCGATCTCATTGAAGGTGAGCTGCTTGAACATCAGGCGGCACATGGCTTCCTCGGAGCTGCCGCTGGTTGTGCCCGCCTCGATGCGCCGGTACACATCCGGGAAATAAATGGTCATGATAATGCGGCCCAGATCGTGCAAAAGTGCACAGATGTAAGCCTCTTCCGGCGAGACCGGAATCTTGTATTTCTGGACCAGAAGTTTGCCGAGGTTGGCGCTGAGCAGGGAGATCGCCAGTTGTTTGCTCAGGCCGTCCCGGTCGCCGCCGGACCGGATGAACTCCTCGATGAGGCTGATGGAAACGGCAAGCTCCCGGATGACATCGAGACCCAGGGCGCCCGCGGCCCGCTCAATGGTGGAAATGCGCGCCCCGCGAATATAATAGGCCGAGTTGGCAACCTGGAGAACCTTGTTGGTGAGCGAATAATCCTTCAGGATAACGCCGGAAACCGCAGTGACGGAGGCGCGCCTGTTGAGGGTTATCTGCAGGATTTCATTGACGTGCCCGGAGATGGCTGGGAGTTCGCCCAGGTTCATCTTGGCGAAAATCTCCGTGAGTTTTTGATTTTTTACCGCACTGGCGTCTTGTGCCACGAAATTCCTTTCCCATGAGGCCGCGCTTTGCGTTTTGTAAGAAAAATCTATGAAATCATGTAGATGAGGCAAGACGGCGGCAAATATAACATCTCGCGGCAGGGAAAGCAATGGACGGATAGGGTGGCGGGCAATGACGGGGGGGTGAGGCGCGGTCAGGCTGGAACGGAGGCGAGAGCGGCAAGGGCTTCGCGGGCAAGTTGGCCAACGGTGACCGTGGTCAGGCGGAGACCGGCATACAGGGTAAATTCCGTGGTGTCGCCGGACCATTGGTTGATTTTTGCCGCCGCCTCGACAACCCTGAGCTGTCCCAAGGCACGGGCGGCCAAGGCCCGGTCCACGGGGTCTTCCGAGTCGAGGTAGGGCAGAAGGTAGAGGGGGGCCTGCCAGGCGCGGAGCAGTTGCGGACGGACCTGGGCCAACCGGCCAATTCCCCACATGAGGCCGCGCTGGAGGGGGGGGAGTTCGAGGTAAAAACCGTCCTCCCGCATGAAGGAGACCAGGATATTGGTGTATTCCCCGGCGAGCCCGGCGTGGGAGGCAAGACACTCGGCCATGGCCTCGGGCGCGCCCCAGCCGATGCCGCCGGATTCGTCGTTGAGGCTCCACATGAAGCGGCGCATGACCACTCGGGCCGCTTCCATGTCTTGTTCGGCAAGGCGGGCCACGGTGCTCCCCATGGCGGTGATTGCGTGCCAGCGGGTGTGTTGGTCCGCGTGGCAGATTCCGGAAAACAGGGCGTTGAGCAGCGCTTCGGGCGGGTGTGTTGCCAGCTCCGCGAGGATCCGGTCGATGTCCGGGGTGGCAAGCAGGGTGAGGATGGTTTTTTTGAGGTTTCTCTGGCCTGCCATGGTCAATCCCTGTCCAGGGAAGAGCCCCTGCCCGTTTTTCAAGGACCGGCAGGGGCGGGAGGAACTATTTCCGCATCGCCTCGGCCACGGCACTGCCCAGTTCCGAGCAAGCCTTGAGCGTGTCGTGGGAGGGGACGTTCTTTATCTTGACCCCCTCGCCGACGATCTCAAAGCCCATGTCCGTCATGTGCCCGGTGAGGTGTTTTACCGCCTCGCCGCTCCAGCCGAACGAGCCGAAGGCCGCGCCGATCTTGTCTTTCGGGCGCAGCCCCTTCATGTAGGTGATGATGTCGGCCATGGCCGGCATGATGTTGTTGTTCAGGGTCGGCGAGCCGAGGAAGATGGCGCGTGCGTCCAAGACCTCGGTGATGATGTCGCTGCGGTGATTTTTACGGACATGCAGCATCTTCACGTTGGTGATCCCGGCCTGGAGCAGGCTGTTCATCACGCTCTTGGCCATCTTCTCGGTGCTGTGCCACATGGTGTCGTAGATGATGACCGCCTTGTTCTTTGTTTCGCCACGGCTCCAGCGGTCGTAGGCCTCGATGATGGCCCGCGGCGAGGTGCGCCAGATCACGCCATGGTCCGGGGCGATCATCTCGATTTCGAGCCCCATCTCCTTGACCTGGGCGAGCAGCTTCTGGACGATGGGCGAGAAGATCATCAGGATGTTGGCATAATATTTGGAGGCATGCACCATGAGTTCATGGGGGTCCACCTCGTCGTCGAACCGCTCCGAGGTGGCCCAGTGATGCCCGAAGGCGTCGCTGGAGATGAGCAGCTTGTCCTCGGGGATGTAGGAAAACATGCTGTCCGGCCAGTGGAGCATCTTGGTTTC